>Ga0307377_10000373_pt1 | contig 61008 bp, 62 predicted proteins | sample TR3MG_FD_202535 | JGI IMG/M metagenome (GOLD analysis project Ga0307377, IMG submission 202535) | Soil microbial communities from Risofladan, Vaasa, Finland - TR-3 | ecosystem: Environmental > Terrestrial > Soil > Coastal area > Acid sulfate soil | place: Finland: Risofladan, Vaasa | collected... | reverse complement strand
ATGGTAGCACTGGCGAGGTAATTTTAGGTAAAGTGCCCACGGTTGAACCCAGCTTAACCGGAGACTTTGGTGAGTTCATGAGCTGGGCTGATGAGGTTAGAAAGCTAGGAGTGAGAGCCAATGCTGATATCCCCCGGGATGCTAAAGTCGCCAGAAGTTTTGGCGCTGAAGGGATTGGGCTTTGCCGAACTGAGCACATGTTTTTCGACGAGGAAAGACTGCCTTTTATGCAGGAAATGATTGTTGCTGATACCGAAGAAGAGCGAAGAAAAGCTTTAGACAAATTGCTTGAGTTCCAAAAAGAGGACTTTAAGGGTTTGTTTAAAGAAATGGAAGGTTTGACTGTGACAATTAGAACCTTAGACCCACCGCTTCATGAATTTTTACCCAAAACCCAAGAGGAAGCGGTCGAGCTTTCCAAGAAGATCGGGGTTCCGGCCGAGAAAATCTGGGCCAAATCAGCCGAACTGCATGAATTTAATCCCATGTTAGGACACAGAGGCTGCCGGCTCGGGATTACTTATCCGGAAATTACCGAAATGCAAGCGCGGGCGATTTTCCAAGCGGCTTGTGAGCTGAAAAAAGAAGAAGACTTGGAAGTGGTTCCCGAAATTATGATTCCCTTAGTAGGAAACGTAACTGAATTAAAACACCAAAAAGAGGTGGTGGTCAAAACCGCCGAGGAAACAATGAAAGAAGAGAAAACCAAGATAGAGTATCATGTTGGCACGATGATCGAAGTGCCAAGAGGAGCTCTAACTGCCGATGAAGTGGCCCAAGAAGCAGACTTCTTTTCCTGCGGTACCAATGATTTGACCCAGATGACGATGGGTTTTTCAAGGGACGATGCGGGTAAATTTATTAGAGTTTACCAGGATCAAAAAATCCTGAAAAGCGATCCTTTCCAAACTCTGGACCAGGATGGAGTTGGCCAGCTGGTTGAAATGGCAGTTAAAAAAGGCAGAAAAGTTAAAAAAGACTTGAAAGTAGGAATTTGTGGAGAGCATGGCGGTGATCCGGAATCCGTCAAGTTCTGCCATCGCATCGGTCTGACTTACGTTTCCTGCTCTCCTTACCGAGTCCCAATTGCCAGACTAGCAGCAGCCCAAGCAGCGGTAGAAGAAAGCTGAAAAATGGAATCGTTTGCAGTATAATCTGCATAGATGGTTAAACTTGATAGGAGTAATGTAGTTACTTATCTTAAAGGGCTGGGGATTTTCGATAATATTAATTGGACCGAAGTTGAGGTAGCTGAGGTTACAGAGCATACTAATGTTAATTTCATCTTCTCAGTTCTTTTAAATTCTTCTTTATACAAAAAAATCTTTTTAAAACAAGCCTTTGGCTATGTTAAGGTTAGCCCTGATTTTCCAGCGCCAATTGAAAGACACTATTTTGAAAAGCTTTCGATTGAATATCTGCAACAATATTGGAAAGAAAGAATTCCTCAGGTAATTCACTATGATAAAGAAAACAATATCCTGGTGATTACTGACGTGGGGGAAGGGGCGAGCTTATTGGCTAATGAAATCAAAAACGGGCGTTTGCATTTTGACATTGGCAATGATTTGGGTCAAATGATGGGAGAGCTTCACTCACCAACTTATGATAAAGAGGATTTTCCGGTCAGAGACAAAAAAGAGAACCAAAAACATATTGACTTTATTTTTGATTTTCGGCTTCGGGGTTCAAGAGAAATTTCTCCCAAAGAAACAGAAGAGCTTTTCCAGGAAAGTAAAAGTGTAAGAACCTCAATTATTTATGGTGATTGGGCTTCTAAAAATATTTTTGTAGCAGGTAACAAAGTCAGGCTGGTTGACTTTGAAAATTTAGTCAGGTTTGATCCGTCTTTTGATATTGGTTATGCTTTAGCCCACTGGGTTTTGGATATCAGCCAAGAGAATCAGCCAGAAATGATCAAATTTTTCGAGGATTTTGAGAAAGCTTATTCAGGAATGTGGAAACCTGCTTTTGTTGACGATGTCAAAGGAATCTTAAAAAGAGCTGCCAGATATACTGGAGGAATGATGCTTCACCGCTTAGCCGGAGTAAAAAATACCAACCGGATGGAAGAGTATTTAGGCAAAGAAGTACCTCTAATTGAAATCGCCAGATCATTTTTACAAGGCAACTTTTCTTCCCCTTCAGAAGCAGTCAAGTCTGTTTCTCTTTGAGCCCATCTGGCAGCAGCCCAGGCAGCAGTTGAGGACAAAATGGGTGCAAATACTCACACCAATAAATAAATTGAGTAGAATTTGAGGCTTGCACTGAGCGAAGCCGAAGTGAAATTAAATGCCCACCACCAAGTGGGCATTTTGGTTGATGTATCACCAGTGAGATATCCGCCGGACTATGTATCAGAATATTGACATTCTGGTATGGGTATGATAATCTACAGGAATGACTATCAAATACAGCCACCCTTCCAGATTACCAATTCGGCTGGACTATGGCATTTTTGCACGAGAGCTAGCTGATGCCCAGTACGGGATTGGCTTACTTGAGGGTTTGCAAAGAAAATTGCAAAATTCATCTCTTTTGATAGCCCCTTTGACTGCAAAAGAAGCTACTGTTAGCTCCAAAATTGAAGGAACCCAAAGCACAGCTTCAGATGTGTTTTTGTATGAAGCAGGAGGGGAACCTCGCTATAGAGACACCGCAGAAGTTTCAAATTACCGAAGGGCAATGACTTTTGCTATGGGCGAGCTGGGGGAGAAAAGAACTTTTTCCTCGCATTTCCTAAAGACTATTCACGGGATATTACTTGAAGGGGTCCGGCATAAAGGGAAAACTGGTGATTTTCGCGATGGGCCAGTTTGGATTGCCGAAAAGCACGGTGATCCCATTGAGAAAGCAACATATATTCCACCGGAGGCAGTGCTTGTACCAGAATATGTCGAAAACTTGATAGATTATATAAAAGCAGGAGATGAGAATGCCTTAGTTCAGTCAGGGATTGTCCACTATCAATTTGAGGCCATCCACCCATTTGAGGATGGAAACGGACGTATTGGCCGCTTGCTAGTCCCGTTCCTACTTCATTATCGTAAACAATTGTCTTTACCAATTATTTATTTGAGTGGTTATTTTGACGAACACAGAGATGAATACATAGACGCCTTGCACGAGGTGGACAAAACAAATCACCATGGGGCATGGCTTCTGTTTTTTCTCAAGGCGGTTAAAATTCAGTCGGAAGAGACCAGGGAATTAATCGAAAAGATCTGTAGTTTGTACGAAGACATTAAAGGCCGTTTTAAAATTAGGAAATCTCCTTATTTAATCCCATTTTTGGATTACATCTTCAGTAGTCCGATTTTTAGCGTTCCTCAATTGGTTAAAAAGGTTGGGATGGGAAGAATGACTGCCTTCCGTCTAACAAAAATGCTTATTGAAGAGAAAATAGTTTTTCCAGTTGATATTCCAGGGCAAGTACGTAAGTTTTATGCCTTTGGGCCATTACTAGATCTTTTGCGTTAACGGGACTATTTTTTTGTACCTTGAGAATGTGATACAGCCACCTACCGAAAGCTGTCCCGGGAAGGTCAGCCATTTGACAAGGACAGAAAGAAGCGGTTAAGAGGTGTTATATGTTCCGCTTCCCGTAAGGAGGTGCGCATGGGAAAAAAGTCCCGATCCAAGCGGAAGGCAAAAAAAATCCCCTTGATAGTAATCAAGGGGAAAAAGTTTGCCGTCCACAAGGATGGTCTTGTTGAGCTAGTTGTGATGTAACTAGTTCAACTCAGTAATTAGGTAGGTGGCTGTTAACATTTTTAATGAGGTAGGCAAGGAATGGGTCTGTGGTGAAACCGGTATACACACTGGCTCGGAGAGCCGGCGCGCTTGACGCATACGGGTTCGAATCCCGTCAGACCCACTTCTTGCTTATCTCATGATCTAAAAAATTATCAAACTACAGGAAAATTGAGTAGGATTTGTCTCCATTTTGCTTGCGTGAAGCATTATACCACAACAAGTAAAGCAATTCATTTTATATATCTATGCTTTCAAAATGCTAGCAAAATGTCAAGAACGATTAATTCTAGAAAATCCATTTAGCTTTAAAACCTCTTAAAAAAGCAGAACATTCTGTGTAACAAGCAATCTTTTTAACTCTATGATCTAAACTTAAAGCTAAAGTAATGAAAAGGTAAGAATGAAGTAAGGATAGTAAATTCAGTCTTTTAAAACTTCTCTAACTGTAGCATTGACTAGGATTTCCATGGTGTCATAAACATTTGACTGTTCATTTTGAGGAACTAAAAGCTGCAAATCTGTACAGGCAAGAATAATATTTTTTGTCCCGCGCTCTTTTATTTTCTGAATTATTTCCAGCAGTTGCTGCCTGTCTTTATCTGCTTTTCTGCCTAACACTAAATTGCTAATTAGGGCGACAATAATAGATTGTTCTTCAGGCTGGGGAAGGACAACCTTAATTCGCTTGTTTTCAAGGGGTTGCTGGTAAAGATTTTTCTTAATTGTGGTAGCAGTGGCTAAAAGGCCTACTTCAGTGATTTGCTTGTCAGTCAGAAATTTAGTTGTTTCCTCGACAATACTTAAAACCGGTATTTTAACCGTTTTTCTTACTTCATCAATAAAAATATGAACTGAATTGCAAGGAATAACCAGAAAATCCGCCCCGCCGTTTTCCAGTCTTTTGGCGGCATCAATTAAATAAGAGAGACATTGTTTTTCGCCCACGCCTTTAGTAATCATGTCTTTTTCAAGCTGATAGTCAATGGGAATACTCCAAGTTAAAATTGGTGGACGACAGGCTTTATTTTTCTCATAGCAGGAGAAAATAAGTTTTAAATAAAATTCGGCGGTTGTTTCCGGGCCTAAGCCGCCAATAATGCCGACAGTTTTCATAAACTGTATTTTATCTCTATGTTGAGCAAAAAGCCATTTTTGCCTGCTATAATTTTCTTATGCTCACTCCTAACCAGGAAAGATATTTACTGACGATTCCTAAAGACAAGAGGGTTAAGATTTATCCTTATAACCCGAAAGCAAAAATTATTGCCGAGGAAATTATTAAAAAAATTCATGAAGTTTTTCCCCAGTTGGAAGTAGTACATATTGGTGCGGCAGCTTTGGGAATTGCTGGGCAAAGTGATTTGGATATTAATATTTTAAGTAAGGCAGAAGATCATGATAAGTATTTACCTGGCTTGACAGGGCTTTTTGGTGAGCCGGCGATTAAAGGCACTTCAATTAAATGGGAATTTCAAAAAGGGGGCTTTGGGGTTGAGCTATATTTGACCGATAAAGAAAGCCCTGGTTTTGTGGAGCAGCTTAAAGTTTTTAATCTTCTGAAAAGCAATCCAGAGCTTCTTAATGAATACGATGAGCTAAAAAAATCCTGCGACGGAATTTCTTTTAGGGAATATCAAAAAAGAAAGTATGAATTTTACAACCGCATTCTGGTCCAGGCATAAGCACGCCTAATTTTTCCCGCCCCGCCTTTTGTTATATAATCTGTTTGTGACAGAAATTAAACAGTTTATTGCTACCAGGGCTTTTATTGTTCACGAGGGGAAAGTTTTAATTATCAGGGAAGGTAGGGATTATAAGGGCGGAACAAACATTAGCCAGTATGATTTTCCAGGGGGAAAAGTTAAGCCTGGAGAAACAGTGGAAGAAAGTTTAATCCGGGAAACTAGAGAAGAAAGTGGGCTAGAGGTTAAAATCGGCAAGCCCTTTTTTGTCACCGAATGGCGGCCGAAAGTCGATGGCCAGCAACTGCAAATAATTGGAATTTTTTTTGAATGTTTTTCTGATTCAAGAAAAGTAAAACTCTGCAAAGACCATGATGACTATCAATGGATTGACCCCAAAGATTACCAGAAATATCCTCTAATGAAAGAAAAAGCCCTGGCCTTTGAGGCCTATCTTAAGAAATAGTTTATGCTTACCTTCAATTAAGGAAAATAATTCGTCAATGGTTCAGAAAGATAAAAGAAAAAATTTGTTTAGGTTTTGGAGGTTCTTGCTTCCTTTTCTTTTTATCTTCTTTTTAATCCATTTCTTAAAAGACATTACTCAGGATATTTTAAGAGTGGCGACACCTTTAGACATTTTTGGTGATGTTAAAGAGGATTTATCTTCCTTTTTGCCATTCTTCAAAGGAGCTTTTTTTATCTTGGGCATTGGTTCTTTTATTGGCGAGCTATTTTTACTAATCTCTATTCCGATAGTCTTAAAAAGAAAGACTTTTTCAAAGCTAGAACTGGCAGTTTTGATAGTGGTTATTTTAATATTATTGTTTTTTCTTTGGGCCATCTTATTAGATCCAAGATTTGCCACTTAATTTTTCCGCCCGGAGGTTTAATACTTCTTCTCTGTCTCTCTGTTACAATTGGGTTATGAAAATATATCCTTCGATGAGTTCTACTAATACCGCTCTTTTGGTGATTGATGTTATTAATTCCTGCGCCGATGAGAGATACGAAATCCCAAAAGTTGATATAGGTTTCTCCCGAATTAGAGAAGTGGTGCCGAAACTGGAAAAATTTTTAAAGCAATATCGTAAAGTGGTTAACGGAATGGTTATATTTGTCAAAACCACTCCCTGGAGGAAGGAATTTTTAACAGCCAATATCAACGAGTTATATACTGACCCGAAAGCAGCTTATTACTCTGAAGACACTTCAGGATTTGCCGAGGAATTTTATAAAGTTACTCCACAAAAAGGAGATACTATTTTTACTAAAAATCATTATGATGCCTTTGTTAATCCTAAGCTGGACAAAACTCTTAAGGGAAGAGGAATTAAATATTTGGTAGTTGCTGGAATCTTTGGCGACGGTTGTGTTTTAGCGACCGTCTGCGGAGGTTTTTCAAAGGGATACAATTTTGTAATTCTAAAAGATTTGATTGAAACGACAGATTCAAAAACTCGACAGGAGTTACAAAAGTATCTTAAGGAATTTACTTGGCCAATAATGTATGGAAGAACCTTGACTTCTTCAGAATTCCTGAAAGCTTGGAAAAAATTTAACCCTTAATTTTCGCCGCCTGTTTTCTGTATAATTTCCTTATATTTACCCCTAGCCAGGAAAAATATTTGCAGACGGTTACGGCTATAATTAAGGAATGAAAGAAGAAAAAACTTATTATGGTGTAATAGTTTTGTTTTATAAAGGACGGGGAGAAGGGAGAGGGTTTTTGGTGGTGGAGAATTCTAAGACTGGGAATGTGACCTTTGTTTCTGGGACGCAGGAAGCGGAAGATAGGGATTTGCTGGCCACTGCCCAAAGAGAAATAAAGGAAGAGCTTGGTCTGGACTCAAATTCTTATCAACTAGAGCCAACTGATGTCTATCATAATTTTGTTTATGGTTCTAAAAAGCCCGAGAGAACAGGGCGTAGGGGTTCAAATCAACTCTTCCTCGTTAACGCAAGCGCTCTTGGGGAAATCGGTCACACTTCTGAATTAAAAAGAGTCATGTGGCTGTCAAAAGAAGAAGTTGGTCAGAAACTTACCTTCTCGGACTTAAAAAAAGTTTTTGAGCAGGCGGTTAAGGAGAGAAAGTGGTAACCATAATTTTTGAAGCTCACAGTACGACTTTTGACAATGAAGCCCATGTTTCTTCTGGGCATCATGATGTTGATTTGTCTGAGTTGGGGATTAAACAATCACATGAGTTGGGTGAGAGATATAAAAATAAGCATTTTGACGTGATTTTTTGCTCTGACTTGCTCCGGTCATACAAAACTGCCGAGCTGGCTTTTGGTGACAAATTTCCCATTATTAAAGATGCCAGATTAAGAGAGTGTGATTATGGAGATTTAAGTTGTCAGCCAAGTTCTGAAGTTGATAGGGAAAAGCCGAAAAGAATTTCTGAACCGTTTCCTAACGGGGAAAGTTATGAAGATACTGCCAAAAGAATGAAAAGTTTTTTGCAAGATTTACTTAAGAATTATGGCGGGAAGAAAGTAATGATTATTGGTCATCGAGCTACTCAATATGGACTTGAGCATTGGATTAAAGGAGTATCTCTTCTTGAAGCGGTGACCGCTCCCTGGAAATGGCAGCCTGGCTGGACTTATAAGTTGGAAAAAATTTAAGCTTCTGATTTTTGCCCTCGCTTGATTTTGATTTTGGGAAGTGGTTTCATAGAAGTATGAACAAGTATAAAATCCTTGGCCTTATTAACTTTATTCTTGGAATTTTTGGAGTTTGGTTTGTCTTGTCTTTTTTGCTTAAAATTCTTCCAGCCCTAAAGAGCCTACACACTGAATTTGGCCTTTCTTCCCAAAATTTGGTCCCAAACTATTTAGTGATGGCATCTTTGGGAGTGGTGGCAGCAATGAATGTCCTTTTAGGAGTCGGAAACTTTCTTGGAGGGGAGAAAAACAAAGACAGATATTTCAGATGGGGGATTTGGGCTATTGCTATTATCATCATTCTCTCGGCTTTCTCTTCTATAGTTTTTTCTCTCAACACAATTGGCCCTCTCTACGATCTAACATATTAGACTAGTTGTTCGGTGCTCCTAATTTTCGCCGCCCGGGTTTCTTCTTTGTGCTAGAATCAGCTCATGGAAAGACTACAAGATAGAATCGAGGCTATCAATAGTCGGCATAAAAGGTCTTTGGGTGAACTCCTGGCGCTTCAGGCGAATTTAGAACAATGGCCTGGTTATTCCCAACTATCGGCGTTAACTCGAATTGAGGTATTGGGAGAAATTTTTGTTTCTTCCGGACCCAATCCTAAATTGGAGAAGGTTTTTATTGTTCATCCCAAGCTGATAGAAACGGATGAAGAAATTTCCACTCTTTGCGAATGTGTTTATCTAAGACCGGATGGAAGGTTACTTCCTTGTGGGGGAGTAAGACATAAAAGATCAGCTTGTCCTCCCTTCGCTCCGACGGCAGAGGAAACAAGAAAGACTTTGAATGGTGCAAGCGCAATGGCGCTTTTTAAAACAGCTGATTTTACTGAATACCAGAGACAAAAAGACCTTCATCGAACCCTATTAACAATCGAAGAATATTTACAAAATAACGGATTTGAAATTGTTGGTTCTTGGTCGGCTGGCCCCTGTCGGGTTTGTGAGCCGGAAAATGAATGTTTGGGAGAGGGTAAATGCCGCCAGTCAAAATTAAGAAGATTTTCATTGGAGGGTAGCGGTATGGCTGTTTTTTTAACTTGTGCTAGAATTGCCGACATAACCGGCGATAATTCCTGGCAATTGGAATTAATTGAAAATTGGGGTTTGGAGAGCCAATCAAGAGAAGCTTTCCCTTCTGTAATAGCCGTAGCTGTAAAATGATTATTTGCCGCCCGACGCAGATTTTTGGCTCTTTTTGATACAATAGGCCCATGGCAGAAGTAAAAGTCTTAATAGAAGGCTATGCGAGAGAGACAAAGACCGGATGGGAAGCTTCTTCAACCGTAACTTTAATTAAAGACAGTGGCAAAAACATTATTGTTGATCCCGGAATCAATAGAAAACTACTTCTTAATAGACTTGAAGAGGAAAAATTACAGCCTAAAGATATTGATATTGTTTTTTTAACTCATTATCATCCTGACCACGCTCTTTTGGCGGGAATCTTCGAAAATTCTTTAGTGGCAGATGGCGAGACGATTTATGAAAAAGACAAAGAGACTTTTTATAAAGGTGTTATTCCTGGAACAAACCTAACTGCGATTAAAACCCCTGGCCATGCTTATGAGCATTTTTCTCTTCTTGCAGAAACAAAAGAAGGGAAGATTGTTGTTGCTGGAGATGTTTTTTGGTGGACAGAAGACCAAGAGCAAAAAATTGATATTGATCAAGATGACCCGTTTGCCAAAGACAAAACTGCTTTAGTCAAAAGCCGGAGGGAACTTCTGAGAATCGCCGACTTGATTATTCCTGGGCATGGCAAGACCTTTTGTTCGACTTCTGGCACCTCTAATTTTTGAAGCCGGGAGAGACACTTAAAATTTCTTGAATTTTTAGGTATTGTTTGGAACACAATCCCGCTGGAGGGTTTAACAAATGAAATATTGGTAAAAATATTCAACATCTAATACCTTCAGTGCTTGTTCCTAACCGAAAAATAATTTGCTGATGATTTTGGGGCATAAGGTATAATGATGTCGTGGTTGTCAAACTTACAAAAGGAAACCTTCGTGATCTAAGAATCATTTGGAATTATCTTCATTTGGACCAAAAGCTTGAAAAAGCCGACTTGATTTTGGTTTTAGGAAGCGAATATCGCAAAAATGCGCAAAGAGGAGCAGAGCTGTTTTTGGAAGGATATGCTGATTGGGTAGTGGTTTCCGGAGGGCTGGGACTGATTACTAAAAATACCCAGCATAGGCCGGAGGCAGATATTTATGCTGAAGAAATGATAAAAAATGGAGTCCCTCCCGAAAGGATTTATATTGAAAACCAATCAAGTAACACCGGAGAAAATATTAAGTTCTCCCAAAAGTTGATTTCGGAAAAAGGACTAAAAGCAGGAAAAATAATCATTGTCACTAAGCCTGACGTTGAAAGAAGGGTTTACGCCGCCTTTAAAAAGCTCTGGCCTGAGCCGGAAATTATGGTCACTTCTCCTCAAGCAAGTTTTGGAGAATATGTTTTGGAGAACCCCAATAAAGAAAGAGTTATTAACCTTATGGTTGGTAATGTTCAAAGAATGAAGGTGTATTTTGGAAAAGGCTTTCAAATTTATCAAGAAATTCCCCAGGAAGTTTGGGAAGCACATTTAAGGCTAGCGAAAAGTGGATACAATCAACAACTGGTTAAATAATGAGATCGAGGTCATGCGGTCAATAATTTTAAATGGGGATTGAGCAAAAATCTCCTGACTATCCCTAGTTTTTGGGTGTTGGCGACTTTGATTTTATTTACCTCTTTTCTCTTTTTAGGACAATTAAAACATTGGAAAAGATAAATCCTTTGTTGTCCTGATGGTGTAAAATTGCCATATGGTAGATAAGGCTAATACTCTTGATGAGCTTTTGGATTTAGTGGATGAGAATGACCAGGTCATCGGCCAAGTAACTAAAAGAGATGCTAACAGCAATCCTTCTTTATTCCATCGGGCAATTGCTATCATCATTTACGACAATAAAGGGAGAATTCTTCTTCAGCAAAGAAGCTTAAAAAAGAAAGTTTTTACCGGTTTATGGACGGTTAGTTGTGCCGGCCATGTTCCCAAAGGAATAAGTTACGAACAAGCCGCCCATAAAGAACTTTTGGAAGAGCTTGGCTTTGATACCAATTTAAAATTTATTAAAAAGCTAAAGATTGTCGAGGCCAACGAGACCCATTTCTATTCTTGGTTTATTGGTAAATACAAAGGAGAGAAAATCTGTTTTGAACCAGAAGAAGTAGAACAAGTAAAGTTTGTTGACCAAAATGAATTTTCCCGAATGGTGAGAGAAGGGAAAGTTGTCGAATCTTCAGCCAGAGCGATTAAACAATTCTGGGCGGAAGGAATGCAAATGGTAACATGGAATAAAGATTTATGAAAATTACTATTATGGATTGTCCCTTTTGCAATTTGGATAAAAAAAGAAGCAGGATTGTTAAAGAAGGCAAGCACGTTTTGGTTATTTTGAGTAATCCCAGACTAGTTGATGGCCATTTGTTGGTGATTCCTAAAAGGCATGTTGAGAAAGCTTCTGAGCTAGGTAGTAAAGAAAGAAAAGAGTTATTTGAGACAGTTTTAGAATTTCAGGAAAAAATTCTTTCTAAATTCGCTGCGGGTTGTGATATCCGCCAGAATTATCGCCCCTTTCAAAAACAAGGTGATATTAAAGTAAACCATCTTCATTTTCACTTGCTGCCTCGTGAATTTAAAGACGAGCTTTATCAAAAATGCCAGATTCATGAGACAGAAATTTTTAGGATGCTGACAGAAAAAGAGAAGAAAAGATTTAGATTGCTTCTGTCTTAGTTTTATGAATGGTTCCCTCTGGATGCTGGGGAGGCGAGTAAATAGTATAGAGCTTAAGTTCCTCTTTGTCTGAGGTATTAACAATGTCATGCTTGGTCCCGGCGGGAATAACCACGGCTGAGCCGCTTTCCAGCTTGTGTTCCTCTCCGTCCAGAATCGCTTTCCCTTCACCCTCTTCAATGCGGATAAACTGGTCAACATTAGGGTGAACTTCCATACCAATATTTTCGTTTGCTTTAAGACTCATCACGACCAATTGACTGTGGGGAGCAGTAAATAAAACCTGGCGGAAGTTTTGGTTTTCTTCAGTTTTATCTTCAATGTTAGTTACATATCCTGCCATGTTTCTAAGTATAGCTCAAAGTTAATAAAAAATAAGTAGGAAGTTTGTAAGAAGTTTCTCTGGAAATTTTACTTGAGTTTTGAGGCCACGGCGGGAATTGCACCCGCGTATCGCGGTTTTGCAGACCGCTGCCTTACTGCTTGGCTACGTGGCCAGTTATTTTAATGAATTTTCAATTTGTTTTTTAATTATCTCTCTTCCTCTCCCACTTTTTAAAAACATTTCTCTCTTTCTGGCATCCGTTTTGTCCTTATAAGCTTCATAATATACCAGTTCAATTGGTAGACGCCACTTCGTCGCTTGTGACCTTCCTTCCGCATGCCATTTGAGTCTTTCTCTTAAGTTTTGGCTAAAACCCGTGTAAAGATTATTGTCTTTTTTACTTTTTAAAATGTAGACATAAAACATCTTATCTTAGGTTTTGCAGATCCGCCGACTCGGCGGACCTTACTGCTTGGCTACGTGGCCTTGTCATACAAAGAAACCGAGGGTTTCTTTGTAAAAATCTTCCTTCAAGGTAATCTTCGAGATCTTCATCAAATCGCCTCGAAGATTGGTTTTATATTCTTTTCTAATGCCTCTTTAGTTCTTGCCGAACGTAGTTGATTGATTTATGTATAGTTTACCGTATCTAGCCTCGGAAAGCAAAGTCTGGTTGCAAAATATAATTATATAACTTAACATTAAAAAGCCTTATCTTTGATTAAGGAATAATTTTGTGTTGCCTGATTTTGATTTGGTCCAGATTACCAAAACTTTTGGCTATGCCGGTCTTTTTTTTATGGTTTTTGCCGAATCCGGCCTTTTTTTCGGCTTTTTTCTGCCCGGAGACAGTTTGCTTTTTACCGCCGGATTTTTAGCTTCTCAGGGATTTTTTAATATCTATGTTTTGGTTCCTTTGCTAATGGTAGCGGCTATTGGTGGTGATAATGCTGGCTATTGGATGGGCGAGAAATTTGGTAATTGGCTGATGAAACAAAAAGAATCTTTCTTTTTTCGCAAGAAAAACATGCTCAAGGCCCAGAAATTTTATGAAAAACACGGGGGGAAAGCCTTGGTGATTGCTCGTTTTATTCCCGCGGTTCGCACTTTTGTCCCGATTACGGCCGGAATTGCCAAGATGCATTATAAAACCTTTTTCTTTTTCAATGTGGCTGGCGGAATTTTATGGGCTTTTGGCATGAGCATTGCTGGATACTTTTTAGGTAGCCTAATTCCTGATGTGGATAAGTATTTGCTGCCGATTATTGCTGCTATTATCTTGCTTTCCATTACTCCTGGGGTAATCCATTTGCTAAAAGAGCGAAAGGGAGAAGAGGATGATGAAATACTAGAGATTGGAGAAGCAATCGCGGAAAAACTGGGAGAGGAGGAAAAAGAAAAGAAAAAGCCAAAAAAGAAAGAGTGAAAATTGCCTTGCGAACCTAGCAGTTGTATGCTATATTGTTTAAGATGATAAAGAAGCTGCTGTTCGCTGGCGGAATACTTCTTTGTGCCGGGCTTTTGTCTGGTTGCTCGCTAAGAAAAGCCCCGGCGGCTCTACAAATTAGTGCCCAACCTCCGGCCAATGTTTTTATTGATGGCAAACTTTTGGGGAAAACCCCTTATCAAGGAGATAACTGGGAAGCAAAAGAATATTCAATTAAGTTAATTCCCGAATCAACCACTACGCCAATGGCTTCTTGGGAAAGCAAAGTTAAACTAACCAGCGGTGTTTTGACTTTAATTGAACGGGAGTTTGGCTCAAGCGAGGCCCTTTCATCAGGCCAAATCCTTTCTTTAGAAAAAACCAAAGATAAGGAAAAAGCCAAGTTAACGATTATTTCCAATCCTGATGGTGCTTTGATTCACCTTGATGGCGAAGCCAAAGGATTTACCCCGATTAAGCTTGATGAAGTTGGCGTAGGCGACCACCAAATAGAACTAGCTAAAGAAGGATTTGTGGAAAAAACAGTCAAAGCCAGGGCAGCTGCCGGCTTTGAGTTAATTGTCAATGTCAAACTGGCCCAAGAGAGTGATAGCACTACTTCGGCTACTGATTCAGCCAAACCTGCTTCTGATTCCTCAGTTGTAGATTCAGAAACCAAAACTGAAGTAGAGATAAAAGAGACGCCTACTGGTTGGTTGCGGGTCAGAAAAGGTCCCAGTACTACCACCGCCGAGATAGCCAAAGTTAATCCAGGCGAAAAATATCCTTTACTTGAGGAAAAGTCTGGTTGGTACAGAATCCAGCTTGAGGAAGACCAAGAAGGTTGGATCTCCGGTCAATACGCCACCAAAATTTAGTTTAGCTGCCGACCCCATAAATCACCCAGATTACTAAGAAACCCCACAAGATTACTGAACCCAAAAGTGGCTTATCTGAAAGAAGGACTTTTTCCGGAGACTCGGCCCGGGAGCCTTGATAAGTAATGCTTAAATAGCGCATCAAGCCGTAAATAACCACCGGAATAGTAATCATCAACCATTTGTTGGTGCCGGAAATAGTTAGCGGTAAAAAGGAAGTGGGAATTGAGGGGCCGAAAATCACTGGTGGTGACTCAAGAAAAGTAAAAAATCCCCAGGAAAGCCAGGCTGAGGCCGCGAACATCGAAAGATAATTGTCCAAAAGCTGGGGAGAATAATGAATTAGGGTCTTTCGATGGGAAGGGGCAATTTCTTTGTCAAGCAAAGAGAGTTCTGACCTTCTTTTACCAACAGCCAAAAACAAAGCCAGAGAAGTAACACAAAGTAAAAACCAGACCGAGAAGTGGTAATTTAAAATAATCGCCCCGGCATAAACTCGTAAAATAAAACTGGCGGCAATGGAAAAGACGTCTAAAATGATAATGTTTTTTAAGAAGAAAGAATAAACCAGCTGCAAAATTAAATAGGTCAAACAAGCGAGAAAAAAGAAAAAGGAGAAGTTAAAAGCGAGAAAAAGGCTGCTAAAAATTCCCAGAGTAGCAAAAAAAGCGGCTGTTGGAATGGCTAGCTGGCCTGAAGCAATCGGTCGGAATTTTTTGAAAGGATGAATCCGGTCGCGGGAAAAATCAACAATATCATTGATGAAATAGACTGAAGAGGCCAGAACAGAGAAAATAATAATTGCCCAAACAGTGATAAAGATGCTCTCGGATTCAAAAAGTTTGCCAGAAAAAACCAGAGCCGCTCCCAGGCTTAGGTTTTTGAGCCACTGCCGCGGCCGGGCTGTTTTAAGGAGGCTGAGAGATAATGCAACCACAAAAGTCCAGCTAAAAAAACCACTGCTAACATTACCATTGTATAAAACTTTGCCTGGCTATTCAAATTAAGAGCTAAAAATCCCAAGAAAGCGGTTATCAACCAGTAGAATAGAGCAATTCTTCGTTTACCCCAACCAATGGCCAAAAGCCGATGATGGAGATGTTCCCGGCCACCCCAAATAGGCAACTGGCCCGAGGCAATTCTTTTTACTACCAGCCAACCTGCATCGAGCAAAGGAATGGCCAAAACCAGCATTAAAGTGGCAATTTTGGAAGTTGAGAGAATTGAGAGGACGGCTAAGCTAAAACCGGCTAAAGTTTTTCCGCCATAGCCAGGCATAATTTTTTGAGGATAGAAATTCCAGGGCAAAAAACCCAAGTAGGCCCCAGCTACTACCAAGGCCAAAACAATTACTGGCCATTGAGTAATATCAGCAGAAAACTTGAGACTCAACCCGGCAATGGTAAGAGCAGCAATGACGACAATTCCTGGCAGTTGCCCCGCTATTCCGCCTGACCAGCTTAAGAAATTCATGGTCCAGGCAATCCAAAATAAAGCCAATAAATCTGCCAGTAACCAAAGACAGCGAGTTTCTCCAAGGAGAAAAAAGCAAAATTGGGGAGTATCAAGATGGATAATACCGCCAAAAGGATTGTTAATAAAAGCAATGCCAATACCAGCCGCGACTACCAATCCGGCGGCCAAAAAATTGCTCAGTAACCTGAAAAGAGGATGGATTTTCTCTTCATACTTATCATCCAAAATACCCACCAGCAGGGCGACGCTTGCTCCCAATAAAATTCCTCTTAAGTGTTTGTCGAAAGGAAGAAACAAAAGACTGGAAAGTAAGCCCAAAAAAATGGGAATACCGCCTCCTCGGGGGACAGCATAAGTGTGGACGACTTTGGGGAGTTGATGGCGCTTGGGGTCATCAACTATTTGCCATTTTTTAAAAAGCAAGATAATCAGAGGCGTGGTTAAAAAACTAATTAAAGCTGAGCCTAGAAAGGGCAGTATCAAGCTTAGGTTTGCGAAATTCATGGGTTTCCTTCTTAATGCTGGATTTAGGTAACCAAGAAAATGATTTTTATCAAGCTAATTGTTCCCAAGGCAGAAAAGAGCAAAGCAAAGCCGCTGCTAAGTAAAACCAAAAATTTCTCTCCTTTTTTAAGCAAAAGCCTGGCCAGTTGGAGATTAAAAAGAAAAACCGCTAAAGAAAAGCCAGGAATAAAAAAAAGATAGTTGCTCGGTACTAGCTGCTCTTCGCCCCAAGGTCGGCTATAGAAAAAGGGAACGATTGGGGGAAGAGAATTTTTTTTGGCCAATAAAGCTAGCAGACCAATTCCAATTAAAAGTAAGTTGGCTTTGATTATTTGCCACAAGAGCTTTTCTTTTCTTAGCTGGCCTCTCATTGATGATTCTTCCTTAAAAAGACTCTCAATCCGTCGAAGTCTTCAAACTCTTGATAGTCTTGGAAAAGAAGCTCTTGGAGCTCAGAAAAGGTTTCTAGGCTTTGATCAACGACCACTAGAGGCGGTTTTTGCTCCCGAAGCTCTTGGGCAGTTTCTTGGTATTGGTGGCGCTCCATAATATGGTAAGCGACTGTATTAGGGGTTGCCGGCAGTCTTTTGGAAAGAGGATAAAGATAAGGCTCGTTTCCCCAAACAAAAACCCTTTCATTTTCTTTGGTGCTAGCGCCAATAAACTCAGCTAAGCGATAGATTTGATTCATCTGGCCATTAAAATGGCGGAAGTATTCTTCTTTGCTCTTTTTGCCAATGACGAATTGAATAAAATTTTGGTAGTAGGGCGTGGTCGCATAAAACCAAAATCGATATCGGGCTAAAGCCACTCCCAAAAGGAAAATCAAGAGGGAAAAACTCACAATCGCAACTTTTCTTTTCTTTAAAGAAAAAAAGCCGATTCCTAAAGCCAGGGCCGGAGTCAGTTGAATCAGATAATGGGGGTAAGGCCGGCCCGAGAGAGTGGCGCCAAAGAGGCTAAAAACAAACCACAAGCTGACAAAAAGCAGGGATTTTTCCAAACTTTTTCTTTTCCACCAAAGCAGAGCCAAAGAAAAGAGCAGCATTATTCCCCGATAGCTCATATCGGTTCTAAGTAGCGAAAAAATTGAGCTGGCGCCTGAGCCGGTTTCCCAAGAAGAAAGATAGCCAAAGGTTTGCCGGAAACAGGAATCAAAAAACTCAGCCAAGGCTCCTCGAGCCCAAAAGTAAAGTCCGGTAAAAACAATGGGCAAGCCGTAGCCTGAAATCAAAAAAAGGCTCTTTTTTTCAAAGTTGAAAAGCTTTTTGGGCTGATAAAAGAAAAAAAGATAGCCAAGGAGAGCCAGAAAGTCAAAGACGGCCGGTACTTTTAAAAGAAAACCTAGGGAAAGAATTAGCCCGGCCACAAAAAAGCCTTTTAGCTTTGGTTTTGTTTTTTTGTTTTTTGTCTCCAGCAAGTTAAAGACTAGCCAGAAACCCAAGAGAGTTGGCAAGAGAATAAAAATTTCCGAGTTGGCAATATTGCCCTCGGTTAAGGGGAAAGTAGTCAGCAGGGTAAAAACAATAGTAGTTGCTTTGGGCGCCCATGAGCGAAGGGAAAAAAGTTTTTGCGAGAGCCGATAAAAAAGGTAAATGCTGCTGAGGATGGAGGACATCAGAAAAAAACGAAACCAAAATAGCTGAGCACCAGCCGCTGCTGCCAGCAGGTAAATTAAAGGCGGCTTGTTGTCATAAACATCGCGATAAAGGAGCAAACCCTTTTTAATGGCCAAGCCCAAGGTCAAGTAAATGCCTTCATCCCCATATGAATAGGGTTCAAACAAAGAGGGGAGTCGAAGAAAAAAAGTAGTTGCCAAAAGAATTATGATAAATCGGTTTCTTTTAAAGAAATTTCTCATTATCTTTATTGTAAAGCGCTTAGTTGGCGAAGTCCAGTTTAAAGCTAAAGATAACTAGACCTTCTCGGTTACCCGATATTTGATATATTTGCCCAACATTAGCCGAGTATGAGCATCTAGACCAGGAAGAGCGCTAAAAATAAACCCGGAAATCGGCATTAAAATAAACTCGAGTGGGATAAGTAAGGCTTTTATTTTGGGAACATCTTTTGGTCGCGGTGGCCTTTGTTTATAGTCAATATAAAGGACAATCGCCAAAAAAACCAGACAGATAGTAAGAATAAGCGAAGAAGTTCTGGGCAAGTTAAAACCAATCACGGTTTTGGAAAAATTCTTGTTAACCAAAGCAGGGATGTTAACCCCCAAAGTAATGATAAACCAGTTTACTGGCCATAAAAAGTGGTCTTCCATAAAACGAAGAGTGCGCAGAGTTTTGTCCCAAAAAGGGATTTGTTTGGAGAGAAAGTAATTTCTGAGAACAAAAGGAGTATCAGAAACTCCCCAAGCCCAGCGCTTAAACTGTTCGTATTGATTGATTAGAGTTTTGCGAAAGCCAATTGATTCGGCTGCGTCAGCCAAAAGGGGCAAAAAAATCGGCTTTACTTCGGCTCTACCCTCGGTAGTGAAAAAAGCTTTGAAAAACATATGCCAATCTTCGGGAATAACGTCAGGATCCCAAAAACCAATCCGGGAAAGGAGATTATAGGAAAGGGAATAATGAGAAAAATTAAGTAAGCGATCAGTTCTCATCAAAAGAGCCATGTTCCAAATTGTGCCAAAGGTGTTGGCCACTCGTGAGAGAGCGGGCAGACGCCAGAAGTTATTGTAGTAAACGATGGCTGGTTGCCAAAAAAGCTCATATCGGCAGGGGTCGTCCAAAAAACTATAGCCCAAATTAGCAAAATAGTTTGGGTGATAGACATGATCGGCATCGCAGGAGGTGACCGTGCAATAATTAGGATCAATTTTTTGTTGGTCAATTAATTTTTTCTTCGCTAGCAAAGCACAGGCGCGAGCATTGGAGTGCTTCCCAGCTGTTTCTCCAGCTGAAAGAACATGTTCGCTGATTAAGAAATGAGCAAATTTTCCGCGGAATTTCCGTTTTAATTCCGCTGCTTTTTGCGGCCAATCTTCTTCACGAGATTCAAAGCCCAGAATTACGCTAATTTGGTCTTTGGGCATAGTTTGATTAACCAGGCTTTGCAAAGTTCTTTCCAGAATATAAAGAGGTTCTTTGTAAGTGCAAATTACTACTAGATGATGAACCCGTTTCCAGTCCGAGAAAAATTTAAGCTCTCCTAACCAATCCATTTTTTTAGAAGCTTCGATTCTCAAGTGAGCAATAACCGCAAAAAAAGCAAAAGTAGCTGATTTGTAAAACCAAAAGATATCAAAAAGGAGGACAAAGTAAGCGACTGCTAAGGGAGCAAAAAAAGCGCCCCAAATTGGGAAAAGAATTAGGTTCCAGGAAACAAAGCCTGGTAGAATTTCCAGGGCTCTTTGGATAAGATGCTCTTTTTGGGTCCTTTTCATCATCATTTTACAAACGGGGGAACAAAGGTTTTTTGGCTTTAATCTTTGGGCCTTTAAACTGATTTAATATTTTTTCAGCACTTGTTGGCATAAAAGGCTGCAGGTCAAAAGCAATTTGTCTAATTTCATTAATTGCCCAGCTTAGGAAATTAGTCAATTTTTTCCCAGTCAATTCCCATGGCTTTTCCTGATTAATTTTTCGGTTCACTTCGCTAATTCGTTTCCAAACAAATGACAACGCCTCATCTAAACGAAATCTCTCAATGCTCTCCTCAACCTCTGGGCTAAAATCAAAACTCTTTTTTTGAGGAACTTCTAAATCGATTTTCTCGGCTAGTTTGGCCACTCTCGAAACCAGATTTCCCAATCCGTTGGCCAAATCGGCTCTATAAGCTTCGGCAATTTTCCCCTCGCTTACATCTCCGTCTGTGTCAATTGGTTTGCTGGCAAGTAGATAATATCTTACTGGATCAGCCCCAAATTTTTGTACCAGTTCGCTAGCTCGGATAATATTTCCAAGAGATTTTGAGATTTTCTGACCATTTAAGGTAAGAAAACCGTTAACCAAGACTGTTTTAGGTAATGGGTATCCGGCTGACCTAAGCATTGCCGGCCAAAGTAGGGTATGAAAACGGGTATTATCCTTTCCCAAAACATGGACATCTGCCGGCCAAAAGCTAGTTGGTGCTCCAGAAAGGTAATTGATTAAAGCGTCAAACCAAACATAAACTGTCTGCTTTGGATCTCCTGGTACCGGAATTCCCCATCTTATTTTCGAGCGGGAAATGGGAATGTCTTGTAGTCCTTCTTTAATAAACGAAAGCATTTCGTTTTTTCTTGACTCCGGCCAAATAAAGTTGGGATTTTGCTGGATATGCTTTTTGAGAAAACTGCTGTATTTTGAGAGACGAAAAAAATAGTTTTTTTCTTTAACAATTTGTGGTTTTTGCTCAGGGTGGAAAGGACACCTTCCTTCTTCAATCTCTGACTTGCTTAAATACGCCTCACAGCCACCACAGTAAATCCCTTCATATTCTCCTGAATAAATGTCTCCTGCCCGAGCTGTCTTTTTCCAAAAAATTTTAACAAACTTGATATGGTCAGGGTCAGTGGTTCTGATAAAGCGGTCAAAAGAAACTCCGATTGATTTTTGTTCTTCAATATCTTTTCTGGCGATTTTGTCAACAAATTCTTTTACATTTTTCGCTAGCCCGGCTGCTGTCGCCGCTATTTCTGCTTTGCTGCCATGCTCGTCGGTTCCTGTTAAGAAGAAAACTCGATTGCCAACTATCCGATGATATCGAGCAAAAACATCGGCAATCACCTTTTGGTAAATATGCCCAATGTGGATTACATCATTAATATAGTCAATTGCCGTCGTAACGTAAAACTTCTTTCGCATGGTTGTAATTTTAGCCTAAATCGGCCTTGAAATCAAAAGGAGAGACTATTTGCCAAAGAAGCTTTTAATTTTTCCTTCCCAGTCAGAAGCCCACTGTTCAATTCTAATTTTTTCCAAGGCAATTTGAAAACCGGGGTTTTCTTGGATTTGATTTTGGATTTGAGAGATAGTCGCCGAAGAAATTTTTAACTTCTCTCGAATTTCAGCATAGCTAAGACCCTCATCCAAAAATTTAGCCGTGGCTACTCTTTTGGCGACTGAAATCAACTCAGACTCGGTTAAAATTCCTGTGAGCAGTTGGACTACTTCTTCTTTGCCCTTGACATCAGTGACAATTTGGAAAAGAAGTTCCTGGGCCTCTTTTTCGAAACTTGGGTTAAGTTTTTGTGAAGAAAGACGCATTTTTCAATTCAATCTATTGAATTGAAAATAGCATTTTCTCTAGGTTTTGTCAATTATTTAACTTTTAGCCGCTTTCTTTGATAAAAGTATATTTCCAGCGTTGAAAGAATTGCCCCTAAAAGCAGGAGATTTAACCAGCTGACTTGTTTAATCAAACAAAGTAGCAAGAAACCGTCAAAAAAGATAGTCATTAAAAATCCTCGGCGAGTATTACCAAAAACAAGAGCCAGTGTTAGAGTAAGGGAGAGAGTAAGAAAGAGGAAAAGCAAGATAATGTTAGGATAAGTTGATAGTTTAAGGCTGGCGAGTGTCAAAATAATATTTTTGTCCGGCAAAGTTTTAAAAATAATTAACAGAACCAAAACCCACAAAAGGGAGTTGATAATAAAGGTGGGGAAAAAATTTCGCCGGGATTTTCTGACCATAAATTTATTTTAGCAGACTCATGTTAAAATAAAACTATGGCCAGGGAATTTTATCTTCTTTCTGCCACCCTTATTTTAGGTTTTGCTGCTCTGGCATATTTGCTCAACAAACGTCTTTCTTCTTCGAGGACCGATGAGACTTTAGTGGCTTGGCTTAAATCAATGCAAGTTTCTCTGGATAGCACTAGTAAAAACTTAAATGATACTCTTCAAAAGAGCAATGAAGAATTAAACCGTCGCTTGGACTCGGCCGCCCGGCTGATGGGTCAAATCCGCCAAGATGCGGGGAAGTTTGCTGAGCTTTCCCTGTCCATGAAAAACCTTCAGGATTATTTGAAAAGCCCAAAACTGCGAGGCAATATTGGCGAACAAGTCTTAAAAGACCTAATTTCCCAGATGTTTCCCAAAAACTCTTTTTTTCTTCAATACACCTTTAAAAGCGGTAACAAAGTAGATGCGGCCATAAAAACCGATGCTGGTATCTTACCAATTGACTCCAAATTTCCAGCCGAGAATTTCCAAAAAATGATGGCGGCCGAAAATGATAAAGAAAAAGAAAGAGCTAAGAAAGACTTTGTTCGCGATGTTAAAAACCATATTAGCGACATTGCCAAAAAGTATATTTTGCCAGAAGAAGGGACAATGGATTTTGCTCTAATGTATATTCCTTCTGAGCCAATTTACTATGAGATAGCCAATGACCAGTCTTTAACAGACTTTGCCCGCAAAAACCGCGTTTATCCGGTTTCTCCCAACACCCTTTATGCCCATCTTCAAGTAATCATGCTTTCCTTTGAAGGCAAAGAAATTGAAAAGCGCTCTCGCCAGCTTTTTTCTCTTTTGCGGGGCATTCAAAAGGACTACACCAAGCTTAGCGAAACCTTAGGGATTTTGAATAAACATGTGACCAACTCGTATAATCAAATGGCCAATGTAAATCGCGAGTTTCTCCAAATCGGCCAAAAACTGACCTCTACTCAAAGTTTGGAAGAAGGGGAGGGGATAAAAAAACTAGAAACATGAGAAAACGAGAACTAAAACCAGGTTCAATTTGGAGACATTTTAAAGGGAGACTTTACCGGATAATCGGAGTGGCCAAGTACAGCGAAGACATGGAGAAAGAATTTGTGGTTTACTCTCCTGTTGAGCCTTCACCGGAATATGGTCCAGACCAAATGGCAGTTCGGCCCAAAGAGATGTTTTTGGAAAAAGTTACCCGTGACGCTAAAACCTTCTTCCGATTTGAGAAAATAAAGGATGTTTCACCTTAAGGGGTGGTAACAATGTTTTAACTTGGGATTAGACTGTAGCCTTGAGCCTTAATGGTTTTGACTTGAAAGGGCAGTTTAAGATCGCCAAGTTTTTTTCTTAATCTTTTAACTAACTGGTCAAGCGTCCATTCGTTGACTTCTTCTGGGTTTTCTGGCCAGACAAAATTAATAATCTCCTCACGAGTAACCAGCTCTCCTTTTTGACCTTGAAGAATTGTCAACAAAGCTTTTTCTTTTCGAGTCAGTTCCTGGACAGAAATTTCTTTTTGAGTTCGCAAAAAGTCTTCAAAAACTGGACTAAATACTTGGCCTTTCTCAGAAATAAGGCCGATTTTAACTAAAAAGCAATCTTTAAAATTTCTTTTTTTTGAAAGCAGTAGTTGTTTTTCTTTCCGATCTAAAAAATCCCAAAGCTCTTGGCTTTGCGCCAGCAAATTTGGGTTATTGTTTAAAATTTGATTTGCTTTTTTTAAAGAAAACCCTTGTTTTTCTAATGCTTGGAGGACTAAAAGAGCATATTGAGCATGGCCACCAGAATATTGGTAAACAAGATTTTTTATTGCTCGACTTAACCTGACTTTTCTTGATTTTTCAAATTCTTTAATCACACTGCCAGCAAGGTCTTCTTTTGAAGCTGGTTTTAAAAAATATTTTTGAGAAAAAACCTCTAAATTTCCACCTTTAAATACATCTGGGGAAAGATATTCTAGCGGTCGATTTGAAGTAAAGAGAAAATTAATCCTGGTCTTGGCAACGTCTTTTAAAGATTGAAGGTGAGCAAAGAAGCGATAAGAAAAAAGTGGTAGGCTTCGGTCAAAGCGATTAAAAAAGAGAAATACAAGGTAGTCCTCATGACAAATTTTTTTCAAAGATTGCTTGGTGTTATCAAAAAAGGTAAAAGAGTCATTAGCTCTAGCCGCCGAGACATAAAGTTTTTTTATCAATGGTTGGGTTTTATTTATTTCTGCTTTATCGGAAAGTCTTTTTAATACCAGTTGCCAAAAGCCTTTTTCATCTCTTGAAAAAAGATCATTAAGATCAATTTCGATAAGCAAAACTTTATCTGATTCTATTTTTTGGCATAAAAACTCAGGGTGGGTCAAAATAAAACGCAGGATTCTTGCCAGACCAACACGAGGCAGGCCAATTATTGATACCGGCTGAAAACTTAAAAGAAAGCCAATAATTTTCTCAACATCCTTTTTTCGGTAGTCTTTGGGGTAATAGGACTGATTAAGTAAAAAGTTTGCCATAAAAGTCATTTGTCATTTTATCATAATTTTGTCAGATTTGTATCAAGCGAAAGACAAACTTGGTCTTTAGACTTCAATTGTTAATAGTCAAAAAGGAGGAAAATGGCAAAAAGTGAGAGATTTTCCTTTGGTGAAATATCTCCTTATGAAGAGGAATGGCGTCAATATGAGAAGGCACAAAAGGAATGGGTAGAGCAAGTTCCGCGAGTGGTGAGAGATGAGTACCGGGGGAAGCTAAGAATGACGCGGGCCAGGGGAGAAAGAGAAATTATGGAAAAAGCCAAAGAAAAAGCCAAAGAAGAGACGGTAAAGCTTTGGGCGGAATCTCCGCAAAAAATTTTAGCGGAATTAATGGGGAAATACCGGACATCTTTACCCCTTTTTATTGTCGAAGAAAATGACGGGGAGTTTTCTGTCTTGTATGGCCTAGGTAGCCGGATTTTTCCAAGTTATTTTTATGACAGTTATCGGAATTTTTACAGAAAAACGAGTAATGCGGGTTATCTGGGAGACGCAATGTGGGCTGTGGCGGAAATAGAAAGAAGTCCTTCGATTGAAGATGTTCTTTTTGGGCTAGACGAAGCGGTGGCTAACGACGAAAAAGCAAATCAATTAATACTCTCTCGGGGGTTTTATGTTTTTTCCTACTTTGTTCTTGATCTCACCGAAAAAGAGCACCCGAGTAAAGTTATTCAGGTAATAAAGGCAGATTCGTTGGAAGAAGCGGCTAAAAAACTACCTTCCGATATTGATACGGAGGGAAAGGTGATTGTTAGTTTTGCGGAAAAGGCGAGACATAATAGGGATCTCTTGGAAACAGTTACCCAAGAGTATGATGTTCAAACAGGCAGTTTACTGCCGCCGATTTCTTATCAAACGCCTAAGTTGCTTTAGTTTTATCCGGAAGCACTCGGGAAAAAACTTACTACAGAAAACTTGGCCGATGATATAAGAGAAGCTTGAAATCTTTCCTCGCCATGTTTGCAAGGAAAGATTATAATTACCTCGTGGTTGATGCTTCAGAAAAAAAACTAAACCCCGAACAGCTTAAGGCAATCCAACACGGTGAAGGGCCGCTTTTAATTATTGCCGGAGCGGGGACAGGTAAGACCACGGTCATTACCGAAAGAATCAAATATTTTATTATTGAACAAAAAGTTTCCCCGGGAGAGTTATTGGCCCTCACTTTCACTGAAAAAGCTGCTCGGGAAATGGAAGAAAGGGTAGATGTGGTTTTACCCCTTGGTTATGCCAATATGTGGATTTCTACTTTTCATTCTTTTGCTGACCGAATTTTGCGCGACGAAGCAGTTAATATTGGCCTTGACCCGAATTTTCGGGTGATGACTCAAGCAGAGAATATTCATTTTTTAAGAAAAAACCTTTTCGAGTTTGAGCTGGAATACTACCGACCCCTAGGAAACCCGAATAAGTTTATTGAAGGGCTGCTGCAGCATTTTTCTCGACTTAAGGATGAAGATGTGGTTGTAACTGACTATTTTGACTATTTAAAGAAATTAAAAAAAGAAGGAAAAGAGGAGTTTGAAGAAGAAATTGCCAGAAGCGAAGAGCTAGCCAAAGCTTACCAAACTTATGAAGAGCTAAAAACCAAACATGGTTTTTTGGATTTTGGTGATTTACAAAGCCAAGTTTTAAAGCTTTTCCGAACAAGAAAAAAGATTTTAAAACAATATCAGGAGCAATTTAAATATATTTTAGTGGATGAGTTTCAAGATACTAATTATGCTCAGTATGTTTTGGTAAAACTGCTTGCCCCTCCGCCAAAAGCCAATTTAACTGTGGTTGGCGATGATAACCAGGCAATTTATCGTTTCCGGGGGGCGGCAATTTCCAATATTTTGCAATTCAAAGATGATTATCCCGGGGCAAAAGAAGTAGTTCTTAATAAAAACTACCGCTCAACTCAGACAATTTTGGATGTCGCTTATCGCTTGATTAAAAACAATGACCCTGACAGCCTGGAGGCAAAACTGGGAATTAGCAAAAAACTGCAAAAGATGCGGCAAGTTGAAGAGAAAGAGGTTGAGTTTCTCTTGGCGGACAGGGTTGAGAATGAGGCTGAAATAGTGGCTAAAAAAATTCTTGAGCTTTCTGGCGATTATCAATACCGTGATTTTGCCATTTTAGTGCGGGCCAACAATCATGCCGAGCCTTTTGTCCGTGCTTTGAACCGAGCAGGAATACCAAATCAGTTTTTGGGGCCGGGGATGCTTTTTCGCCAACCAGAAGTCAAGGACTTGATTGCCTATCTTTTACTTTTGTATAACCTAGAAGATTCAATCTCAATGTATAGACTGCTGTCTATAGATTATTTTGGGGTAGAGGGGAGGGACCTGGCTACTTTGCTTAATTTTTCCCGACGGCAGAAGATTTCTCTGTTTGAAACCTGTGAGGAGTTGGTTACTAACAACTCTTTGGCAGTTAGCCCAAAATCAGCCGAAATCATGGACAAACTAGTTAAAATTATTCATCATCATTTAAATCTAATGAAAACCGAGACGGCCGGTCAAATTTTGTATTATTTTTTGGAAGAAAGCGGGCTTTTAAAAAGGTTTTCAAACTATGAAAGCGAAGAGGATGAAAAAAAGGCCCAAAACATTGCCAAGCTTTTTGACAAAATAAAAGGCTTTGAAGCGACCCATGAAGATGCCTCAGTTTTTGCCGTGGTTGATTTTATTAATCTTTCTTTAGAGTTGGGCGAATCACCCTTGGCGAGTGATGAAGATTGGTTGAACAATAATGCTGTTAATATTCTGACTGTTCATTCAGCCAAGGGTTTGGAGTTCCCAGTAGTTTTTTTGGTCAACCTTGTTGCTCAACGTTTTCCCAGTCTCGCCCGACAGGAGCAAATCCCTCTGCCCCAGGAGCTGATTAAAGAAATTTTGCCGATAGGTGATTTTCATCTTGAGGAAGAGAGACGTTTGTTTTATGTGGGTATGACCCGGGCCAAAGACCGGCTTTACCTGACGGCTGCCAACTATTATGGCGAAGGGAAGCGAGAAAAAAAGCTTTCCCCTTTTGTGGCCGAAGCCTTAGGAGAAAAAGCCCTTGGCCAAAAACTTGTCCTTCCTCAAACCGACCAGCTTTCAATTTTTGCTCCCCTAGTTAAAACTCAAAAACCAAAATCTTTATTCCCTCGCCCTGCCTTAACCGAGCTTTCCTATTCGCAAATTGACAGTTTTAATACTTGCCCACTGAAGTACAAATTCAGCTATCTTTTGAGCTTGCCGACTCCTCCTTCGGCTGCCCTGACCTTTGGGAGCGTGATCCATCAAACAATGTGCGACTTTTATCAGCGAGCTTTGAGTGGCCAAAAGCCAAACAAAAAAGACGTTTTAAAAATTATGGCCGAAAATTGGAGTTCATTGGGATATATATCTCAGGCTCATCAAAAAAAATATAAAAAAGAGGGAGAAAAAATTTTAAGTCAGTTTTTTGAAAAAGCTTATTCTGCCAAAGACTTGCCAATTGTTTTAGAGCAGCCTTTTTCCGTTAAAATTAGCTCCAGTTTAAAAATAAATGGCAAAATTGATCGGATTGACAAAACCAAAAAAGGAATTGAAATTATTGATTACAAGACTGGTAAATCTTCAAGCCAAAAAGAAGTGGATAAAGATTTACAGTTGGCTCTTTATGCTCTGGCGGCTACCAACGGCACTTTGGAGTACTTAGGTGTTTTAAAGGAGACCCCCCAGCCCAGCCAAGTCAAAGTTTCTTTTTACTTTTTCACTAATCAAAAAAAAGTTTCCACAATTAAAAAGAAAGAAGATTTTGAAAAACTCAAAAAGGAGCTGATTAGGAAAGCCGAAGAAATTTCTCAAAGTCAGTTTTCGCCTACCCCAGGCAAACACTGTGATTTTTGTGAATACAGAATGCTTTGCGAAGCCTGGTCTTAGCCAAGGGTTGGGGATAAACTATTTCTTGGCCTCGAAAGCCCTTTTTAAAATGAGTAAAGCCTTGCCAGGATTTTTGCTGAGGAAAGCGGGGATCAGCAACTCCTTCAAAGTCAAAGTGTTGACAGCCACTTTTTTTGGCCAGTTTAATTGCTTCCCAAAGGAGTAAGGTGGGGGCTAACAGTTTTTTGCCTTGAGGAGTGGCGGCGGCCTGCCAGTAGTAGACGACTTTATCATGGAATAAAAGTAAGGTGCCAGCCACCACTTTGTCCCCGCTTTCCACGACTAAGATTTTGGCTTTTTTTCCAAAGGCCTGGCAAAGAAGCTCAATTTCTCTCTTAGTGCCGAAGGGTAAAATGAATTTCCTTAAGAGATAATCTTTTTTCAAAGTCACGAAGTCGCCGGCTGTCCCTTCTTTAACGATGAGCCCTTTTTTCTCTGCCAGGCGGATGTCGCGTCTTTTATTCTTAGAAAAAGAAGCCTGGATTTTATCTTCGGTTTCCCTTAAATCTTTGATTAAGGTTTTAGTGGGAATGAAGGGTGAATGGTAAGGTTTAAAGCCGGGGGGAATAATTTCGGCAGTTTTTTCAGCAGCTGGTTCAATAATAATTTGGAAAGGGCGATATTTAGCCGCCAGCTTTTCGATTTCCCCAAAAGGGATAGGCGAAGCAATTCGCTGGACTTTTAGAAGAAAGCCCAAAAAAGGGATTCTTTTTAAGAAAAAGTAGTGGGAGCCGATTTTTTCCACTTGCCAGCCAAGGCTTCTAATGTATTGGGCATATTCGCTGGATTGTCGGATGTCCATCTTTAAGGCGATTATTATTATATAATGTAGGGAATGTCTCCGAAAGACAAAGATTTTAACGTTTTTGGCCCGATAGAAAAGATAGTGGTTTTCCAGCAAAAGTTGCGTGAGGACACTCTCTTAAGAGAAAAGAATTTTTCAGGTTTGCGCGTTTTTAAGAATGAATTGTTAGCCGAGGGTCAAAGTAGCGTTTTTTACTCTCCCTATAACTTTTCCTATTTCCTTTCCTTGTACGAGATTGCGGCTCGTTACATAAAGAAGTCTTTTGGTGGCAAGAAAAACATCAAGGTTTTAGAAATAGGTTGTGGTACCGGCTGGGGAAGCTATTTTTTAGCAGGAGAGTTTCCTGATATTTACTTTCTGGCTACCAATATCAACGCCAGAAGCATTCAGTATGCGGCAGAGGTTTATCGGAGAAAAAATTTAGGATATCGAGTGCTTAACGGCCTAAGACAAGATTTGCCTGGCGAAAGTTTCGATATGGTCTTTTTTATGGAGGTTCTAGAGCATTTTAAGGAAGAAGACCAAAAAAACCTTTTGCGGCAATCCTTGTCCTCCTTGAAAAAGGGTGGAATTATCCTTTTTTCGACCCCTTCCAGGGAGTTCTCTTTCGGATTGCCAACCCCAGGTTGGGGGTGCCATAAAAAAGAATTCGACTCAAGAGAAGAGTTGTTAAACTGGTTGGATGATTTTAAGAGAGAAGAAAACTTTTCGGGGATCGAAGTTAATCGCCTGACGGCGGGCGGAAGATACCTTTGGGGTCAAAGGATAATGACTCTTGTCTTGAATCCTTTTTTGCACCTGTCACATCGGTTAAAAATTAAGGTAACAAAGTCAAGTATTTTTGGCAAGATTGCTGGATCAAGAAAACTCCTGTCTCCAAAAGAGGAAGGCTTACCCGATCTCGATCTTCGCTTTCTTCCAGGGTCAACTGCCGGTATCAGCAGGCGAACCATTGCCCTAATTGGTCTTATAACGAAGTAGTTGGCGGTTTTAAGAAAGCCTTGTCTTTAATCGCAGCATTGTCCAGCGGATTTTATCAACCAGGTTGTAAATCCGATAAAGGATGGGGTTGATAACCAGGTCATAAGTCCCAACAAATTCGACCAGTCTAGGAGAAAAGCCTTGTTTAAAACGATGAAAACCGTAGTAAGGGTGGTTAGGAGCCGGATTCGGCTCAATATCACCCCAAAGGTCAAACCGGGTGCAGCCGTAACTTTTCCCAAAACGAATTGCTTCCCACATCAAAAGTGTTGGCGCCATCAGCTCTTTATGCTCTCGGCTGGAAGCGCCATAAGGATAGTAAAGAGTCTGGTTAAAAACAAAAAGCAAGAAAGCGGCTAGAACTTTGTCTTGATACTGGGCTGTTAAAAGATGGGGAATACCGGCTGGTTTAAGAATTTGCCATTGCTGGCGATGATAATTTTTATTATGAGCATAAAAGCCTTGACGTTTGGTGGTTTCAAAAAGCAAGTTTAGATAATTTTCAAAAGCTTGGTCAGAGTTGTCTTCCTTAACCACTAGATTATGTCTTTGCGCCAAGCGAATATTATAGCGGGTTTTAGATTTAAAGCTTTTTAAAAGCTCTTCTTCGGATTTATCCAAATCAATGAGCGAAGTATATTTAGTAAATATGGGTTTGGCTGGCCTTAGCCCCAGTTTTTCTAATTCTTTTTTGTTTTCAGGGCTTTGTTCAACATCGGGCTCGATTTTAATAAAAATAGCACTATTTTGTCGGCCAATTTTTTTTAACTCATTTACCACTTTTTGGTTGGGCAATGAACTTTTGGGCAGATAACCAACAGAAAAGGGGATTTTAGAAGCCTGATGAAAACTAATCTGAAAGCCTTTCTTTAGTTTCTGGCCTTCAAAAAGCCCCAGCCTTACGAGTTGGTGACCTTGTTGGCGGCGAAATTCTCCCCATTCCCAAGATTGCAAGGGATGAGTGGCTACCTGATTAAAGGCAGCTTGATCTTGTTCGTCAATTTCTTTAGTCGTCAGCATGGATTTTATTATTTCTGCCTTTATGCTATTATAAAGCAAGAGTATTAACATGGCCAGGAAAGCAAAATCCCGCCGCTTAGCAAAGCCATCGAAGTGGCCAGTAGCAAACTTTACCAATTTTTATTGGAAACCAGAGCTAAGTCCCTTTTTCCGCTTTTTGCTGTTAACTGAACTGATTCTTTGCAGCTTTTGCGTTTTGGGAGCTGCCTTTTTAGCCCTACTGAAATTCGCCTACTCTTTCTAGAAGTTCTTCGGGGATATCAAGAAGAAAGCGGGAAATTTCGTTGCTTGACCTTTGACCAAAAAAAAGCCTTCGGCGAGTATGAACAAAAAAAAGCTTTTCTTTGGCCCGGGTTATCCCCACATAGCAAAGCCTTCTTTCTTCTTCAAGCTCATTTTTATCCAGCAGGCTGCGCGAATGAGGGAAAAGTCCTTCTTCCATGCCGACCATAAAAACTATGGGGAACTCCAAGCCTTTGGCAGCATGAAAGGTCATTAAAGTAACGGCTTTGCCTTTATCTTCTAAAGAAGGTTTGGCTGACTGTTGTTCTTGCTCTACCAAAGAAACATTTTCCAGAAAATCACTGAGCTGGGGAAATTGAGCGGCGACTGAACGTAGTTCCTTGATATTTTCCAAACGAGCCAAATCCTCTGGTATTTCTGGATCATAAGGACTAAGATAATCAGCGGCTTTTAGAGCGCCGTCAAGCAAGACTAAGGTATCAACCTGACTGGGGTTGGTTTTGGCCTTAAGCTTTTCAAGCCAATCTAGGAATTGCTGCTCTCGGCCTTTGCCCAGCTTTTCAATTCTTTTATGAGAAAGCGCCTCTTTTGGATTAGCAATTATCCTTAAGTAAGCTAAAACGTCTTTGATTTCTTTTCTCTGGTAGAATCGAGTTCCGCCAACAAGAATGTAGGGAATGCCGGCATGCAAGAAAAATTCCTCCAAAACTCGAGATTGGGCATTAGTGCGATACAAAATAGCAAAATCACGCAAATGATATCGACCACTCAAACGGGCAATCTGATTAACAATAAATTCTGCCTCCTTGCTTTCGCTACTGGCTTCATAAAGATAAGCTTTTTCTCCGGTTTTGTTTTTGGTCCATAATTTGAGAATAGGATGGGAAGTGTTTTGTCGAATAACCGAATAGGCAACATTAAGAATGTTTTGGGTCGAGCGGTAGTTTTGCTCAAGGTTAATTATTTTTAAATCAGGAAAATCACTTTTAAGATTAATTAAATTGCGAAAATTGGCTCCCCGCCAGCCATAAATACTTTGCGAGGCATCGCCGACAACCGTTAGCTGGCGCTCTCTTTTGCTCAAAAGCTTGCTTAGCACATATTGGGCCCGGTTGGTATCTTGATACTCGTCAATTAGAAGATAGCAATACTGATTTTGGTATTGACCTAAAACCTCGGAAAAATTCTTAAAAAGGTTAACGGTTTTGAAAAGAAGATCGCCAAAATCAACTGCTTGGTTGTGGCGTAGCAATTGCTGGTAATCAAGATAAATTTGCGCCACCGCTTTTTGCCAAGGACCGTGAGCATATTGGGGATATTCAAGCTCAGAGATAAGTTCATTTTTGGCTTGAGAAATGGTACTGATGACCGAGTTGGGTTGGTAGTTTTTAGGGGAAAGTCCAAGCTTTTTAATTACCTCTTTGAGGGCTTCTTTTTGGTCTTGCTCGTCATAAATAACATAGTTAGGCGGGATTCCCAAGAAATGGCCTTTGGTTCTCAAAACTTTGGCACAAAAAGAGTGAAAAGTACCGGCAAAAGGAAGAGTTTTGTCTGAGGATTTGCCTCCGGTAATCAATCTCCAAAGCCGTTCTTTCATTTCACCGGCCGCTTTATTAGTAAAGGTAAGCATTAAAATATTGTCGGCAGTAACTGCTTTTTCCAAAATCAAGTAAGCCGCTCGATAAGTTAAGGCTCGGGTTTTGCCACTGCCAGCACCGGCCAAAATCAACAAAGGACTACCTTCATAAGTGACCGCTTCTTGTTGTTTAGGATTGAGGTTTGCTAAAATGTCAGTCATGGTTAAAAAGGCGCTTTGGGCACTTTTCCTGGGCTTTTTAATTCTACTCTTTTTTGGGGGCTTTAAGTGTAGTTATTATATCAAAAAAAATTATTTTCAGCCGGTGAGGCAGGCTCAGGGGGTGAGTAATTTTTTGCTTTTAGGGATTAATGGCTCTGGAGCCGGGGACAGTGATTTAACTGATACAATTATTTTTGCCTCTTTAAATTCTCAAAGCCGAAAGCTAACCTTGCTTTCAATCCCCCGTGATATTTGGATTGAAGAGATGCAGGCCAAGATTAATACTGCTTATCATTATGGTGGCTTTGATTTGGTGCAAGAAACTTTCCAAGGTTTTTTAGCTCAGAAAATTGACTATATCTTGGTGGTGGATTTTGAAAGTTTCCGGAAAGTGATTGAAATTTTGGGTGGGGTGGAAGTAGAAGTTGAAGAAGCTTTTGATGATGATAAATATCCGATTGCTGGTAAAGAAAATGATTTATGTGAGGGCGACCCTCAATATCGTTGCCGCTATGAACATCTGCATTTTGAGGCGGGGCGGCAGCTGATGGATGGAGAAAGAGCTTTAAAATTTGTTCGTAGCCGCGGAGCCGAAGGAGATGAGGGAACTGATTTTGCCCGAGCCAAGAGACAACAGGCGCTCATCAAAGCAGTTAAGGAAAAGCTTTTTTCAAAAGAAATTTATCTTAGTCCAGGCAAGATTTGGGAGCTAAAAAAAGTTTTTGAGGAAGCGACTTTAAGCGAAATTCCTCCTAAGCAATATGGCAGTTTGTTGTTTTTGGCAGCAAAAGTTAATTGGCAGGGAATAAAAACAGCTTCATTAAGTGAAGACAATTTTTTGTTCCATCCTAAGACTCATTCTTCCAAGCAATGGGTTTTGCTTCCTAAAAGTGAAAGTTTAAAGGAAATCCAGGAGTTTGTTCAAGAATTAATCTGGCAATAGATAGATAGTGGTTTTGCCACTCTCGAAAACCTTTTTCCCTAAGGCTCTGAATTTGTTTTCTTGGAGCTGGGGATATTTGCTTCTTTCCATCTCACCAACGACGATATATTTAACTTGATATTTTTCTAAAAGTCTTTGGCTTTCTTTATTATCTTTTGATTCATAAATGAGTCTGACCTCTTCTGCTCTTTTACCTGGTTCATCATAAGCGCCTCGCCAAAGCCATTCATGAACCAGCCAACCCTGAATTGTCGGTAAACCAGTCGCCATGGAAATCCGATTATAATCAGTGTAACTGTCGCCGACCGCCTCCAAGACAACCACTTGACTCTTGAGGTTTTGATTAAGCCAAACTACTGCTTGATAGTCGTTGGGATAAAGCTTTTGCAGGAATCGCAGACCATAAAGACCTTGGTAATTGTAGGCTTTAAGCTCACCGTAGTAGCCTTTAATCGAGTAATAGGGATAAATGATCAAGGCGCCAATGAGCAAAACGAAAAGACTGCTTACTGCCTGTTTGCCGAATTTGTTTTTCAAGCTAGAAAGAGTGCGGGCAAAAATATAGCCAATGGCCAGGCAGTAGATAATAAAAGATTGGTAAGTTAACTTAAACATGGTATTGGCCCGATGATAAGAGGAAATGTAGATGTCTTTCAGATAAATAATCTCAGGGACAGCAATCAAAAGAGTAGCGACTAAGAGAATTAACAAAACAAAGCTGTCGGAAGATTCAAGCCTGGAGTTTAAGCTAGGTTTTTTGATAAGGGAAAATTTAATTTTTTCTCTAAAAAGCAGGACTAGAAAGACAAGAGCAAAGATCCAGGGGGCGCCCCAAAGAATCAGCAACTGATGGGGCAAAGAATGGGCGCGGACCAAGCCAATCCCTTTAGCAATCGATTCGAAATTGAGCAGGAAAGGTAAAACCAAGGCCAGACCGGCCAAAGAAATCAAACCTCCCACACCGATAGCCCGGCCCCAAGTTTTTTTTAAGGAGCCGCAAGAAGAGTAAAAGCTAGTCAACAAAACTAAACCCAAGACCAGCAGATAAATGGGAAAATCCCATTGGTTGGTCATAAACATTACTGCCAAAACCAAGGAAATTGGCAAGCTTAAAGAGCAAAAGTTGAAAGACAAGAGTTGGTTCTTTTTTTCTTTTAAGAAAAGAAAGAGATTAAAAGCAAGAGCGAGAAACAAAAGCACAAAGGGGATATCAGAAACATGGCCGTGAAGGTCAGAAACCACAAAAGAATAAGCAGGGAATTCATGAATGGTTTTATCCTCAACTTCAGGGCAATAACCAATATAGCGAGTTGCATTTGGATACCAATAACTTAAAGAGCCGTCACAATAAGGTTGGTTGAAAACCCCCATTTTGAGATTGTAGTAAGCAGGATGGAGATTAGCACCCAAGGAAATCAGCAAGGCAGAAATTAGGCCGCCAGAAACCACTAATCTTTTTAACTTTAAGTTTTGTCTCCTCTCTTTAAAAAAGAAGAAAATGAGATTACCGGCCAAAGAAAAAGTTAAAGCAAAGCTAAAAGCAAAAAGAGTGGCAATCATTAAGTTATAAGTAACCGCTGAGTCCAGACCAGAAAGCCGAGTTAAAAAAGCAGTCACAAAATGGCCGAAATAATAGTAGTTTATTTGCTTGCCGGCAAACCACATATCAGCCGGAGGAAAATATGAGCTTCTTAAAATAGAATTAACAAAGCCGAAGTCCATAAACTTTTCCAAGCCTTGGATACTGGGCTGGAAACCGCGGACTAAGGACCAAGCAGCCAGAGTGAGTAAAAACAAAAGCTCTTGGCCAATCCAAACTAGCACTAAAGAACGGCCGCCTTTAGGCAAAAAATCGTTTTTTTTAAGCAGCCAAAGATTGAAAATCAAGCCTGCTAGCAAGACCAGGCCAATTGATTCTCGAAAAAAAGGCAGCAGTTTTAAAGAAGCCAGCAGCCAGACTAAGTAAGCGGAGACTAGTATTCCCAAAACCTTGGCAAAAAGATAACCCTGGTCAAAAAATTGCTTAAAGATTTTTCTTGCCAAAGGTAGAAAGACCAAGCCGATTCCGAGAAGAAAAACCCACCAGAGGAAAACTGTTCCCAAATCAGAAAGCATAAGGATATTTTAAGAACGAGGCGGTCTGATTGCAACCATAGTGATGTCAAAACTTAAGGTTTAGTATAATAAACAACTAGATGGCCGAGAAGATTAAAATTGCTTTTGACCTAGACGGAATAATTATTGATAAGCCCCCTTTTGTGCCCAAAGCTTTGTTGGAGTGGCTTTTTCGAGGCACTTTTATTCATCAGTTGCAGTATCGTTTTCCCCAAAATCGTTTGGAGCAGCTGATTCGCAAGCTTTCCCATTTTTATCTTTTCCGGCCGCCTTTAACTCAAAACATTACTTTAATAAAAAAAATTGCCCAAGATAAACGGTTTTTAGTTTTTGGCGTTTCTGGCCGCTATTCATTTTTGGAAAAAGAGACCAAGATTTGGCTAAAAAAAAGAAAGCTTGCCAGTCTTTTCAGGCAAGTTTTTTTAAATTTAAAAAATGAACAACCCCACTTATTTAAAGAGAAGATTTTGAGAAAAATCAAGGCAGATATTTTTGTTGATGATGATAAGCTCTTGGCCGATTATTTGGCCCAAAAGCTTAAACAAACCAAGATTTATTACTATTCTAAATATAATGAGCAATGTCGATGGGCAAAGACGATTTCTTCGCTTAAAGAGGTACTGGAATGAAGATTCTTTTTGTCCTTACTTATTACCGTCCTCACTGGACTGGCTTAACTCAATATGCGGCTCGCTTGGCCGAAGGACTGGCCAAAAAAGGCTATCTGGTGGAAGTCCTTTGCAGCCAGCACGAAAAAAGTTTAGCCCGTCAAGAAAAAATTAAAGGGGTAAGGGTTTTCCGGCTTCCTTTTCTTTTTCGTTTTCTAAGGAGTGTGGTAATGCCGAGCTTTCCTTTGGCCTTGTGGCAGAGGATAAGAAAAAACCAGGCAATAGTGGTTTATTTGCCTTTTCAAGAAGTGGCTTTGGTGGCTTTAGTGACTAGAGTTTTGGGTAAGAAACTCTTTTTGGTCCATAATGGCGATTTGGTTTTGCCCCAAAAAGGTGGCTGGAGAAATCGGCTGATAGAAAAAATTTATTGCTGGCTGACGGCTTTTTCGATTGCTTTGGCCAATGCGGTGATTATCCAAACCAAAGATTATGCTCAAAGCTCTGGCCTGCTCTCCTGTTTTCCCCAAAAATGGCGAATAATTTTACCTTTATATGATTTGCCAGCCGTTAGTAAGGCAGAGGTTGAAAACTTTAAAAAGAAAAACCAACTCGGAGGCAAAGTCCTGATTGGCTTTTCCGGCCGATTGGTGGAAGAAAAAGGAGTTGATTATCTTTTACAAGCTATTCCTCTGGTGGTTGAAAAAATCCCTGAGGCTCATTTTGTTTTTGCCGGAGAGTGCAAAGTCAAATACGAGAATTTTTGGCAGGGAATTAGGCCTTTAATTGAGAAAAACCGAGCCAGTCTTACCCTTTTGGGGCTGCTAAAGAGCCAAAAAGAAGTTTTTAGCTTTTATAAAGCAATTGATGTTTTAGTTCAGCCCTCAAGGACTGATTGTTTTCCTTCTTCGCAAATTGAGGCCTTGCTTTCCGGTATTCCTTCGGTTTGCACGGACATTCCTGGAGCCAGCTGGGCAGTGAGCAAGACCCAGATGGGAGTTTTAGTCGAGCCCCGAAACCCGTCAGCTTTAGCTAAGGGAGTACTTGAAGTTTTGAAAAACAAAAGAAAATATCAAGCTCAACAGGGAAAAGTAAAAAAAATTTTTGATAATAGAAAAATATTAGCCGAGTATGAAGAGCTATTTAAAAAAGGTTGAGGAGATATTAAAGGCAGAGCCAGACCCGGCTTTTGCTCGGAGAGCAAGAATTATTTTTGCTAATTTAGAGCTCAAAAATGGCCAGAAAATTTTAGATGTTGGCTGCGGACGAGGTTTTTATCTAAAAACTTTGGCCGCTTTGGGTCTGAAACTTAATCTTCATGGCATAGATTTAAACCAAAAATATCTGGATGTGGCCCAAAGAATTGTCAAAAAACCAGTTCATTTGACTAAAGCAGAGGCTACCAATCTTCCTTTTAGAAAGAATTCTTTTGATCGAATTATTGCCTCAGAAATTTTAGAACATATTCCTAATGACGAAAAAGCTATTTCGGAGATCTATCGCGTTCTTAGGCCCAACGGCATTGCTATGATTACGGTTCCCAATAAAAACTATCCTTTTTTTTGGGACCCTTTAAACTGGAGCCTGGAAAGACTTTTTAATTGGCATCTTCCCTCAAACATCTGGTGGTTGGCTGGTCTTTGGGCTGATCATCTACGGCTTTATGAAAAAAAGGAACTGGGCAAAAAGCTTAAAAAAGCCGGTTTTAAGATTAAGAAAACCTGGAATACCACTCACTACTGTTTCCCCTTCTCCCATTTTCTTTTATACGGAATTGGCAAAAACCTAGTTGAGAAGGGTTTTTTTAAATCTTTTAATCGCTTCGAGTCTCAAACCAAGAGTTTCTTGCTTGATAAGCTTTTGCTTAGTCCCTTACGTCAGTTTGACGGTTTTAACAAAGATTGCTCGTCTTTTTCTTCAGTCAATATTGTATTAAAGTTAAGAAAGTGAAGAGAGCTATTCCTTTTATTTCAGTTATCTTTTTAGCTGGAGTCCTACGTTTAGTCTTTTTGCGAGTGATTCCCCTAAGGGTTGATGGTGATTCTTCAAAATTTGCCCTAGATGCTCTTGAAGCTTGGAAAGAGCATTGGCCGTTTTTTTCGACAGGATGGTACGGACACACTAACGCACTTTTCTATTTTATTGGCCTTTTTATTAAGCCTTTTTCCGACCCGCTTCTAGGAATAAGACTTTTTTCGGTTGTCGGTGGCATGTTGGGAGTTTTGGCTACTTATCTTTTGGGAATGGACTTTTTCAACCGCCGAGTTGCTTTTTGGTCATCATTTTTTTTGGCGGTTTGCCCGTTTCATCTCTTAATTTCTCGGGTGGGGACAGAGGCGGTTTGGGTGACTTTTTTTGCCCCGTTTTCGTTGTATCTTATGGTCCAAAGCCATTTCTGGGCCACGATAGCGGCAGGAATGGTTGTGGGTATCGCTCAATATATTTATCCCAGCGCTCGTCTTTTGCCGATAACTTCGATTTTATTTCTCTTTATGGCTTTTATTTGGCAAGGATCTTTTAAGAAAAAGCAACTGCTTTCTCTCGGCAAAAATCTGGCTTTTTTTTTCTTGGGCTTTCTTTTGGTCTACTCCCCGATGATCAATTACTATCGCAATCACCAGAAGGAATATTGGGCAAGAGTTGAAATTGTGGGAATCTTCCAGTCTGGTTGGCTAAAAGCAGAAACCCAAACCCAGCCGCTTTACAAAGTTCTTTTAAAAAAGACTATTGATAGTTATAAAGTTTTTTGGTTTCCAATTAAACGAGGAGCACAATTTTGGTATTTTAAGACTCCCTATCTTGACCCCTTTCCTGCAGCTCTTTTTACATTGGGACTAGGGGAAGCAATCTGGCTTTTTAGGAAAAGATATCAAAGCTCTTATTTGCTGATTTTTTTCCTTACGAGTGTCTTTTTTGCGGGAGTTTTAACTGTTGACTCACCCACGCCCAGTCGCTATGCCATTGTTTTACCATTCCTGGCTCTTTTCTGTGGCTTGGGAATAGAGAAAGTGATTACCATTTTCCGAGACAAAGCTATCGTGGGTGGAGTAATAATAATTTTGTTAGCTCTCAGCTCCTACTATTCATACTATATTCATGAAACCAGGGAGACCTGGAAGTATGATTTCAACACTCAAATTGCCAGCCTAGCGGGAAGATATTTAAGGAAGATTAAACAAGACTATCAGATTTACTTTCTTTCAAGTGATTATCTTTCTTATGGCTCTGTTCCCTCATTAAGATTTTTACTTGGTAAAGAAGGTATTGATATCAACGGTCCGATATTAGAGGAGACAAGTAAAATCGATTACTCCCGGCCTTATGTTTTAATTGTGCCCATAGGCAAAAAAGACGATTTAGATGCTTTGCAAAAAGCTGATCCTAAAAGCTTTTTAAAAACGATTTACAATCCCTTGGATGAAGAACTCTTTTATCTTTTAAGCAATTTTAACCTTTATTAAATCCGCTTTTTTTAAAGATGATTACCTTGGGGTGGTCGTAAACCGTAAAAGCTTCTTCAGCCCAATCATCAGGTAAGCAAAAAAGATAAGGTTTTATGGGTGGGAAGCAGGGATAAGAGGTAAACTCCGCCACTTTTTCAAAACCGAGTGAGCCGTCAAAAAGCGATTGGTAATACAAAGAGGTTTTGGGGTAATAATCAGGGTGTTGAGGGATTGAGCCATAAAGACGGTTTGAAGAAAGAATAATATAGTCGGTTCTTTCCAGTTGAGAGTTAATTTTTTCCCATTTCCCCGGCGTTTCCGGGTCGTAAAGCGAAAGCATCTCTATTTTATATTGGCCGGGATTTTCTCCTGGCAGATAAAGCGGCAGCGGGTCATCCCAGTGCTCGTTGGCCAAGGTTGAGCCAGCGGCGAGATGCTGATAAATCCATTCCGAAGCTGTTGCCCGCGTAATCGGCCGAGTATAAATAGAAAGAAAGGAGAAAGGGTAAACCAGGAGAACAACGAGCAGTAAATAGCCAACCAGGGGGCGTTTGACACGTTTTAGGAATTGAGCGCTAAGCAAGGCTAAAAAAGGATAAATTGGCAGAAAATATCTCATTGTTTTGCAAAATTGAGTGCCTTGATAGAGAAAAAGAGCCAAGACCCAAAAAAGAATCAGGAATTGAGCAAGAGTTTTTTGCTTTGAGGTTACACCAACTGCTGTTGCGACAATGGCAATAATTCCCAGGGGCAAACCCAGGCCCCAAAAAACAAGATTTTTTAAAGGGAAGATAATTGCTTTTGTTTTTTTCCACTGAATACTGGGTGGAAACCAGGTATCTGGCTGATTGAAGGATTTTAACTGCTCGAAATTGGCCAAAAGCTGAGGGTTAGGATGAAAATCCAAAAAGTTACTGCTGGCAAAAATCGAAGGTTGGTTGAGACGAAGGGTCAGGTAGCTGGCAACCAAGAAAAGCAGTCCGGAGAAAAAGACTTTTCTAAAGATTCTTTTCTTTTTCCAGGAGTGGCCCAAGAGATAAAAATAGCCCAGGCCAATAATCGGTAAGAAGTAAAGAGCAGAGACTTTGCAAGCCAGAGCCAGGCCAAAAGAAATACCAAGAAAGGTTGTAGCTAGTAGTGAGTAGTGAGTAGTTAGGAGGACAAGTAGATAGAAAGAAAGGACAATAAAAAAATTCAAAAATGTATCCACGGTAAAGAAATGGGAAAGCTGAATCGGTAAAACCATAATCGAGTAAAGAAAAGCGGCCCAGAGACCCACTTTTTCGTCGTAAACTTTTCGGCCGATTTTAAAGACTAAAAAAACTACTCCCAGGTCGAAAAAGGCGGAAAAAAATCGACCCACAAAATGGATATTAGTGTAATCATGGTATCCGAGCAACTCACCTACCACTTTAGTCAAATAAAGTGGGAAAGTGCCATAAACAAAAAAGTCATAGCCGACGTTAACAGGATTCATAGGAGAAATTTTCGGGTTAAGATAGACAAGGAAACTTTGAGAAGTTTTGATGGCGGTAACAACCATTGTCAAAAAGCGCTCATCCGGATGAAGATGTTGGTTCTGGTCCCAATTAAGACCATAGAGTCGGAAGAAAGCCGCCAAGACTAAAATTAAGACGATTATTAGTTTATGGCGATACTTTAAATAGTCTTTCATATTCTTCTTTTGTAAGCTGAAGACTTTTTTGATAAATTCTAATAACCGGATGATCAAAAACCGACCAAGTTTCTTCTGCTTTTTCATCGCTAAAAAACGCTGGCAAAGGAGAAATTTCTTTAATCAATTTAAAACCAAGTTTTCCAGAAAAAAGTAACTGATAATATTGGGCGGTCTTGGGATATTCAAGGGGCAGCCGCAAGTGATTGGCAAAAATTCGGCGGGAGGGAATAAAAAGATATTCGGCTTCCCCCAGTTGTTTTAGGAGTTGGGAGAAAAGTTTGGGATTGTCGTCTAAGTGATAAAAATCAAAAGAGGCCATTGATAAAGAATAATTGCTGTTTAAGGGTTGGTTTGGGTCGGCAATAGGAATATCAATCACATTACCGCTTTCTGAAAGCACTTTTGCCCCAGAAGGAATGTTTTGATAAATCCATTCTGAGGCAGTCAAGCGGATGTCAGGCCGAAAATAAATAGAAGAGAAAATTAAGCCTGGGATAAGAGCTAGAGTTACCAAGAGGCCCAAAAAGACAGGGGTTTTTTTAAATCGAGAAAGAAACAATACCGCAAAGAGAGGGAAAAAAGCAAAAACAGGCGCCATAAAGCGAGTCCATTTGCAAAATAAAAAAGATTGAGACAAAAAGTAAACCAAAAATGAACTAAGAACTACCAGTAATGGAAAATGACCTGAGGTTAAGCTTTTATTTTTGATAAGCCTTTTTATTAACCCAAAAGCAATCACCAAAAATCCTAGCAAGCCCAGAATAAAAATTGGCCAGCCCAAAGCATAAGGGAAAATTTTTTGCAATTGAAAAAGAATTGGGGTGGTCTTGAAAAATTGACGAGTATAAAAAACAAGAATTTGACCAATGGCAACTTGGGTTTCATAAAAAACAATTCTTTTGCTCTCAATAAAGTCAAAAATTAAATAGGGGGAAGTAAGCAGTCCAAAGCCAAGTGCCAGCCCAAAAGCAGAAAGACCCCCAAGCAAGGCTCTTGCCTGCTTGGATTTAAAAAACTTAAAAAAAGAAACTAAGGCTAAAGGAAAAAAGAAAATCAAGGCCGAAATTTTTGTTCCCAGAGCAATCCCCAAAAATACTGAAGCTCCAAAAAAGTTTTTAAAACTGGCTTTTTCGAGAATCATTAAAGAAAAATAGACTACTCCTAAGAAAGCAAAAGCGAGCAAGGATTCGGTAGTGCCAAAATGAGAAATCTGAATTAACCCGGGAGTAAAGGCGGCCAGCAGAGCCGCCAGCAAGGAAAAGCGCTTATTTTTTACTAATTTTTGAGCAATCAGAAAAACCAAATAGACGCTTCCTGAGCCAACCAGGGCTGACCAAAAACGTAAAAAGAAAATTGCTTCGGCAAGGTTAACAAAGCTAAGTTTTATCCAGGGGATTTGGTTATAAAGCCAGGCAGAAAGGCAAGTTAAATAAAGCGGTAATTGGCCGTAAGCAAAAAAACCGGGATTAAAACGGTTTTCCCAACTGATTCGAATAATCGCCGCGGCCATATTCCATTCATCCGGATGAAAATGGTAAGGCAATCCCCAGCTTAGGCCTCCCAGACGCAAAAAGGCGGCCAAGAGCATTATTACTATCAGCCCGAAATTGCTTTTCTTAAGATTTCTTAATTTCATCGGCAAGCCTCTTCCCCAGTTTAATAGCATAATTAACTCCTCTGTCCTGAGGATAAACATGGTGAAGAGAGGTCCAATATAAGCCAGAGGTTGAAAGCAAAACTGGCAGGATTTGTTTTGAATAATTTAGAGAAATTATTGGCTGAGCATAAGAGTCTTTAAAAAGCCAAGAGCCAAGAAGGTTTTGTTTAAAGTCAAATTCAGCTTTGATTTTTTTCAAATAAGGTAAAAATTCGGCCAAAACTTCTTTTTTGTTCAAACTAAAGTAATGATGCTTGGCAGGATAATAACCGCCCACATACAAAAGGTGCTGGTTAGCATAATGCTTGGGACTAATAAAGTTAGTGTGTTCAACCACCGCCACAAAGGGAAAGCGCTGATTGTTGATATTAAGCCAGTAGGTCCCTTTGGTCAGAAAGGTTTTTTTGAGAGCCAAAACCAGGCAGAGACTGCCTAAGCTTTTCAGCTTTGCCAGTTGTTTTTTTTCTTTCTCGGTTAAGTGGGGGTAAAGCTTAAGAACTGATTGGGGGGAAGTAGTAAAAATAACCCGATCAAAGTTTTCTGGCCACTTTTGTTTATTGAAAAAAACTTCAAATTTCTGGTTGTCTTTTCTAACTTGCTTAATTTCTTTACCGACTACTATCCTGCCGCCGTTTTTTGAAATTTTTTCGGCCAAGGCCCTGATTAAAACTTCAGTCCCTCCTTCAAAATAGCCTAGAGCGAAACTTCGCTTTTGAATTCTTGTCCAAAACCAGGAAGCAGGAATTTGCTCAGCGAAAGTGCCGAATTTACTCTCAAAAAGCGGTTGCCAAACTAAAGCAAAAACTTTTTCTCCCATGGTTTTTTTAATAAAAGAAATGGCCGTAATATTTTCCAGAGGTTGCCAAAAGGGATTTATTTTTAAGAGAGCGCTTACTAAGCCTAATCTTATTTTATCCGCCATCCCCAGTTTGGGGAAAGATAAGATACTTTGAGGACTATCAAAATGGAAAATTTGACCGTCAATAAAAATTGAAGTTTTTGGTTTTCTAAAAATTAGTTTCTTTTCAATTCCTAATTCTTTAACTAGCCTTAGCAACTGCCTATCAGAGGTGAAAAAGTGATGAAAATAGCGCTCAAGCGGCCATTGCCAACCCCCAGCTTGAAAGCAAGAGGCGAGCCCGCCTAAGGTTTCTTCTCTCTCAAAAAGAGTCACCGAGTGCTGACGGGAAAGGAAATAGGCAGCGGAAAGACCAGTCATTCCTCCGCCCACAATGGCAATCTTCATCAGTTGTATTTTAATACATTTGAAGCGATTTTAAAAAATGATTAAAGCTGCTCCAAGAAGAAAGCTGGCCAAACCTGCGCCTAAGAAAAATTTGCTTGGCCAAACAGTTCCCGAAGCTGGGGTTTCGGTTTCGCTAGCAGTGGTGGTCACTTTTGGAGTAGGAGTGACTACTGAGGGAGTCGGGCTGGTTTGGGCTGGTGTAAGAGTAGCCGTTGGTTTGGGGGTGGAGGTGGCTGGGACGCCCTCTCCTGAGGGAGTGGCCGTAAAAGAAGGCAGATCACTCTCGCCGGCGGCCAGAACTACAAAAGAGCGGCTCACCTTTTGGACGATGCCATTGGCATCAATATAGGAAATAGTGACTTTATGTTCGCCAGGAGAGAGAGGGATGTTTGGTGACCAGCTCCATTCTCCTTGGGTATTAACATTAGTTTGCGAGGCAATCTTTTCTGTTGATTCAACTTCAATGGTGAGTTTCTCGCTCTCAGGACCAGTGCCAAAAAACTCAGGTATGACAGTATTTACTTCTTCGTTTTCCGCCGGGAAATTGATAGTTAGTTTTAGTCCGGCCGCCGGCGATAATTGGCTGGGAGCTTGTAGACCAGTCTCTTTTTCTCCTCCTTGGCCGTAGGGCAAGGTAGGAATAGCAGTGGGTGAAGAAAGTTGTTTTGAAAAATCATAGCTTTGACCTAAAACAATGTCTGGGGTTGGACTGTCATTGCCAGTAGTAAGAGTGGCATTAGCAGTTCCCTGTTCTCCTTTTACAAAAATTTCCTCAATTTGAGCCTCACGGTCATACTGAGCAAAATCTACCAGGTCCAAGCTTCGGGCCATTGAAAGAGGGATCAACCAATGCCCCTCAGCATCGCTAAGACTGGCCTGGGTAACGGCGTTGGCAAGGGAGAGAAAAACAACATGCTCTGAGGCTGGTTGTTGGTCAGGGGTTAAAATTTTTCCAAAAGCAATATCATTATCGGTTGGCGCTTTCGCAGGCGCAGTTGTCACCTCAAAAGGCTTTCCTGAATTGTCGAATTGGCGGCCCTGAGAAACAATTTTAAAGTAATATTTGGTTTCCGCTTTTAAATTATCAGCCAAAACAAAGTGAACCCGGGAGTGAACCGACTCGCTTTTTTCTCGATCACGGACATCTTTTCTGATTTCACCCAGATCTTTGGTTTCTCCTAGGGAGACTGCTCCTTCGACTTTTTCGGTAGTGAACCAGCTAACCACAAAAGAAGAATTATTAATATTGGTTATTTTTAACTCTTGGGGCGCAGCCGCCGAAAAAGCCTGGGAGCCTAGATACTGGACCCTGTTAATCAAAAAAATTCCCCCTATTAGTCCAAGCAGAGAAATGATTAGACCAAGCGGAATGGGCAGGTGTTTTGGCGCAAGATATCTTTTCATAAGACCTTTAGGCTTAAAATTTTCTCTTTTTCAGCTCTTCAAAAACAGTCCCATCCAGTTTGGGATTGAGTACCCGGGTTTCTTGGGGAGTTAAAGTTGCTTTTTCTTTTTTGTTTAAAGTTCGGTAAATACTTAAGTATATCCAAAGGATGGTAATCGTAAGAGTCAGGATAGAGATAATCAAAATTTGTTGACTGGAATCCTTTTTCATTTTTGGCTCTCTTTCTGATCGGCTTTCTTTTCAAAAGAAGCTTGACCGCTAACTCGTAAAGAGAGTTCTGAGAAATCTTCTTTCTTTATTTCTTCAAAAAAAGCGGTTTCAGTTTTCAAAATTCTTCTGGAAGCCTCAAGCTGGTTAAGAAACTCCTTAAGAGTAAGATATTGGCCAGTGGCGCTAACAGTAAAGTTAAAAGAGTTGACTAAGAGAGGTCTTTTCTGGAAGGATTTGGGATCGCTCTCGATCCGCTCAAAGCTTAAAGTTTTTAATTGAACCCCTGAAGAGCTGGCAATTTGTTCAAAAAAATAGGCCAGGCGAGGAAATTCACTTTTTCCCGGTAAAGCTTCATCGAGCAAAGGAAAGAAATCCACATATTTAGCCTGCTCAGCCTGAGCAGCGATAATAGAATCAATTTTCTCTTGCAGTTTTTGGCTAGCTAGCCTTTTGTCTTTAATTTCTCGATTAAGTTTGGCGATAGTAACCAAGGTCGGCCTGATCGCCATTAAAGAGAAAAAAGAAACCGTAAATATCGACAAAGACAGCCAGGCAAAGGAACTAATCTTTTTGGAACCGACCCCTTTGCTTAAATTAGTAAAGTAGCGTCGGTAGCGAAAGTACTCGTTTTTTAAACTAAGGTTCATATATAGCACTGATACTAAAGCTAATTCCTGGGAGTCCTTCTTTTCGGGATGAGACATCGGTTAAAGCCACTTGACTAAAGCGAGAATTTTTAATCAAGCCGGCCAGGAAAACACGCAGACCACTATCGCTTAAGGCAGCGCCTTCAATTATCAGGGCTTCTTCTTCAAAACCAATTCGGGTAAGCATTACTTCCAAAGGAAGCAGCTTGCTTATTTCAACGATTGCTCCTGAAGGCTTTTTTTCTTCTGCCAGGAGCCCTTTGATGATTTTGATTTTGTCTTGGGTTTGGCGGAAATTTTCCTCAAAACTGGCAGCTGAAGCTACGATGGCAGTTTTTTGTTTAACCTCGTCAAAAAGATTAGCCAATTGGGTATCAAAGTAAAAGCGAGATAAAAAAGCGCAAATAACCACAAATTCGGTTAGAACGACAATCCATCTGCCGACTGAGACTGCCCATTGAACAAACTGACCAGTCGTTGAAAACTCAAATTGATCTTTAGGAAGAAGATTAATTTTCTTTTTCGAAGCCATAAGTCCAGTATATTAGGAGAGTAAGCAGTTGTCAAAGCAGTAAAGAAGCCAAAAATCAGGCTGGTTTTGAGCCTACTATTTTAGCAGCCTGGCTTTTAATTCGTTGGGCCTTGTTTTTGTGGAAAACTTTGCTTTTAGCCATTTTATCAGCCAAAGAATAAACAGTCCCCAGGCCTTGGGAATCTTTTTTAGTTTTTAGTTTCTTGATTTGGGCCTTCAAAGCTCTTTTTTTGCTTTTATTAAGCAAGGTTCTTTTTCGGGTTTGTCTTAAGGCTTTTTGGGCGCTTTTAATAATTGGCATCTGGCAAACCGTATCCTATCAATTACCCCTTTAAAAAGCAAGCCCTTTTCCGTATACTTCTTATAAGTTTAGGTTCCCTTTAGGATTTTAAGATTTGCTTTTATGGTGAAAATTAGGCGCTTTTGGCAAAATGGTCGTAGTCTTTTGACCAGCCGCCAATCAGGGGTTTTGTCGGCTGCCTTGGTGATTGCTTCGACCTATGGCGTTTCCATGCTTTTGGGGATTTTGCGGGAGCGATTAATTGTCGCTCGATTTTATGCTTGTTGCCGGCAGCAACTTGATGTTTATTATGCTGCTTTTAGGCTGCCAGATATGATTTTTCAGCTAGTGGTTATCGGTGCTCTTTCGGCTGCTTTTATTCCTGTTTTTTCTGAAAGACTTACCAAAAACGAGAGCGATGCCTGGCGCTTGGCTTCATCGCTGATTAATTTACTTTTAGGATTCTTTCTAGTTTTAGCAATAGTTATTTTTATTGGCGCTCGTCCTTTTTCTTCTTTGATTACTGGCAATTTTGCTCCTTGGCAAATTGAGCTGATGGCACAAATGACCCGAGTAATGCTCTTGGCCCAAATCTTTTTCTTAATTTCCAATTTCTTCTCGGCAATTGTTCAGTCTCATCAGCGCTTTTTGCTGCCTTCGCTTTCCCCAGTGGTTTACAATTTAGGAATTATTTTCTCGGTTCTTTTGCTTTCTCGCCCTTTGGGGATTTGGGCAGCCACTTTGGGCGTTCTTTTGGGAGCATTTTTCCATCTGACGATTCAGATACCTTTAGTTTTGAAATTAGGCTTTAGATACTCTTTTGTATTTGATTGGGCTCATTCAGGAGTAAGGCGGGTGACCAAGCTGATGTTTCCCCGAACTTTAGCCTTGGCAGCCGGTCAAGTAGAAGCGACAGTTTCTTTGTTTTTGGCCACTTCTCTTTCCCCTGGTTCCTTGACAATTTACTATTTGGCCCAAAGATTAGTTGACTTGCCAGTTAGATTGGTGGGTACTTCTATTGGCCAGGCAGCTTTACCTTTGCTTTCTTTGCAATTGGCTGAGGCCAAACTGGAGGAGTTTAAAAAAACTCTCAAACAGTCCTTAGGGCAAATTCTTTTTGTGGCCCTACCGGCGACGACCATCTTTTTGGTTCTGCGCGTTCAGCTAGTTCGTCTTGCCTATGGAGCGAAAAGTTTCCCTTGGGCAGCGACTATTACCACTGGTCGGACACTGGCGGCAGTCGCTTTTTCTATTTTTTCCCAGGCAGCGGTTCAGCTTTTGGTCAGAGGTTTTTATGCTCTGCATGACACGACTCTTCCTTTCGTTGTCAGTTTAATGGCCGTGACGATGAACATTATTTTAAGCCTGCTTTTTATCTTTAGTTTTAACTTAGGAATTTTTGGTTTAGCCTTGGCTTTTTCAATTTCCAATTTTTTCAACTTCATTTTTTTACTAGCTCTTTTTCATTTCCAGAGAGTCAAGTTTCTTGAACGGCAGGATCTCTACTCTTGGTTTAAAATGGGCTTGGCCGCTGGAGCAGCCGCTTGTTTTTCTTGGGCCTCAATGAGAGTCATGGATTTGTTTGTTTTTGAGACGACTAAAACCCTGCCTCTTTTGTTTTTAACTGTTATTGCTGGTAGCGTTGGCCTTTTGGTCTATCTACTGTTGGCCCGCGCTTTTAAGCTTCGAGAACTGGCAATGATTTTTGAGCTGAGCCGTAAACTTTCTCGTTGGCGCCAGGCGCTTTTCTCAGTTGAAGAGATTATTGAGCCCCATCCTGATACTGCCCCTGGAGCCTAAAAAATCTCTTGACAATTTTTAGCAATCATGATATACATTTGCTAATGACCGACTTAAACGAGCGCCGAACTAAAATCCTCAAATCAATTATTGAAGAATACATTGAGACGGCCTTACCAGTTGGCTCTAGTACAATTGAAAAAAAATACAGCTTGGGTATTTCTCCGGCGACTATTAGGAACGAGATGGTCAAATTAACCGAAGGGGGTTTTTTGAAAAAAGTTCATTCTTCTTCTGGTCGGGTGCCTACCCCGACAGCGCTTAAATATTATGTCCAAAATTTAATGAAAGAGCAGGAGCTTTCTTTGGCCGAAGAAGTGGCGGTTAAAGAAAAAGTTTGGGATTATCGCCACGAGCTGGATAAGCTTTTGCGAGAGATGACTCGGGAGTTGGCTTTTCGCACCAAAGAGCTGGCCTTGGCAACGACTGATGAAGGCAATCTTTATACTGCCGGTTTAGCCAATATTTTGGAAGCGCCCGAATTTTTTGATATTGACCTTACCAAAGCCTTGCTTTCCTATTTGGATGAAGTTGATTTTTGGCAGAACTTGATTAGTCGAGCGACGGCTGAAAGTGAAGTAGAGGTTTTGCTCGGAAGTGATTTGGGCAGCGAGCTTTTTGAGCCCTGTAGTTTTGTTTATCGGCGATTTGAAGTTGGTTCGCGAAAAGGGGCAATTGGGGTGGTTGGTCCGGCCCGGGTAAGATTTGGTCGGATTTTCCCGACCGTCCGTTACTTTGGCGAGCTTTTGGATGAAATTTTAGCTAGTTGGTAAAAAATGAAGAAGGGTCAGAAGGCCAAGATAAAAGAGGAAGAAATTCAGGCTCAAATTGCTCAGATTGAGGAGCTAACTAATTGTTGGAAAAGAGCTTTGGCTGATTATCAGAATTTGGAGAAGAGGTTTGCTAAAGAAAAAGAGGATTTTATTGCTTTTGCTAATGAGACTCTTATTCTAAAGCTCCTTTCGGTTTTGGATAACTTAGAAAAAGCCCAGGATTATTTGAAGGATCCAGGGCTGCAAATGGCAATTGATGAGTTCAGGAAGATTTTGGCCGAAGAGGAGTTGGAAGAAATAAAAGCCGAAGGGAAAGATTTTGACCCAGCAGAGATGGAAGCAATTGAGGTTCAAAAGGGTGAGAGTAAGGCTGAAGTAGCCAGAGTTTTAGAAAAAGGCTATCGACTTAAGGGCAAGCTACTTAAACCAGTTAAAGTGATGGTTAATAAATAAAAGATTAAAGGAAAAAGGAGGTAAAAAATGGGAAAAATTATTGGTATTGATTTAGGAACCACCAACTCTTGTGTGGCAGTAATGGAGGGAGGTTCTCCCAAAGTAATTTATTCAGCTGAAGGACGAAATGTAATTCCTTCGGTAGTTGATCCGGTAAAACACATCGTTGGTGATGTGGCCAAGCGCCAAATGGTCCTCAATCCCAAATCCACTATCTTTTCTATTAAAAGATTAATGGGGAAAAAGTATCAAGACAAGACAGTTCAAGAAGATATTAAATGGCTTCCTTATAGTATTAAAGAAGGTCGAGACGGAATGGCGGTAATTGAGGCTGAAGGCCGCAGCTTTACCCCCCAGGAAATTTCGGCCATGATTTTACAAAAAGCCAAGGCTGATGCCGAGGCCTATTTGGGGAGTAAAGTCACCCAGGCGGTGATTACGGTTCCGGCTTACTTTGATGATTCCCAGCGCCAAGCGACTAAGCAGGCGGGTGAGATTGCTGGCCTTGAAGTTTTGCGGATTATCAATGAACCAACAGCTGCTTCTTTGGCTTACGGCCTGGATAAGAAAAATGCCCATACGATTGCCGTTTATGACTTGGGTGGCGGCACTTTTGACATCTCAATTTTAGAGCTGGGAGAAGGCGTTTATGAAGTTAAGTCCACTAGTGGAGACACTCATTTGGGTGGAGACGATTTTGATAAAACAGTTTTGGATTTTCTGGCCGAAGAGTTTAAAAAAGAGCACGGGATTGACCTGAGGAAAGATGCTCAGGCAATGCAGCGCTTGAAAGAAGCAGCCGAGAAAGTCAAAATTGAACTTTCTTCTTCACAAGAAGCGGAAATAAGCCAGCCGTTTATTACCCAAGCCAAAGACGGCAATCCTCTTCACTTAAATATGAAGCTGAGCCGGGCTAAGCTGGAGAGCTTGGTGGGGGATTTAGTAGAGAGAAGCATTGAACCCATGAAAAATGCTCTTAAAGATGCCAAGCTCGAAAAAAGCGATATTAACGAGGTGATTATGGTTGGAGGCATGACCCGAATGCCAAAAGTTTATCAGACGGTTAAAGAGTTTTTCGGTAAAGAGCCCAACCGTTCAGTTAACCCGGATGAAGTGGTTGCCATTGGGGCAGCCATTCAAGCAGGGGTTTTGGGTGGAGAAGTCAAAGATGTCCTGCTTTTGGACGTTACTCCCCTGACCTTGGGGATTGAGACTCTGGGTGGGGTTTCCACGCCTTTGATTCCCAGAAATACGACTATTCCCACTTCAAAGTCTCAGGTTTTCTCTACTGCGGCTGATAACCAAACCCAGGTGGAGATTAATGTCTTGCAGGGAGAGCGACCAATGGTAGCAGACAACAAATCGTTGGGGAGATTTATTCTTGACGGGATTCCGCCCGCGCCAAGAGGAGTGCCGCAAATTGAGGTTTCCTTTGACTTGGATGCCAATGGTATTTTAAACGTTACTGCTAAAGATAAAGCGACCGGCAAGAGTCAAAGCGTTTCTATTAAGGGCTCAACTGGGCTTTCTGAGGATGAGATTGAAAAAATGACTAAAGAGGCAGAGTCTCATGCCTCAGAAGACGAGAAGAAGAAAAAACTAGTTGAGAGCAGAAACCAGGCGGAGAACCTAATTTATACCAGTGAGAAAACCCTTAAAGATGCTGGTGATAAAGTTAAGGCCGAGGATAAAAAAGAAATTGAGGGCAAAGTTAGTGCCTTAAAGGAAGCGCTTAAAAGCGATAAGAGCGAAGAAGTTGAGGCCAAGACTAGTGAGCTTTCCGAAGCCTTGCAAAAAGTCGGCGCCAGCCTTTACCAGCAGGGTGAAGCTCCATCAGACAAAGCAAAGGAGGAGAAAGGCCAGCAAGCCGAGGATAAAAAAGAGACCAAGGGTAAGGAAAAAGCCGAGGAGGGCGAAGTCGTCAGTTAATTCAATTTAGAGTAAAATATTGGGTGAGGGAGTGGCAGGCCAAGAGCTTAGCCCTGAACTCACCCTAATTATTTAAAAAAACTATGGTTACCAAAAAAGACTACTACGAGATTTTGGGGGTTTCCAAAGGCGCTAGTCCAACAGAGATTAAATCCGCTTACCGTAAGCTGGCTTTGCAGTGGCATCCGGATAAAAACAAGGCCAAAGAAGCGGAAACCAGGTTTAAGGAAATAAACGAAGCTTACGAAATTTTGGCTGATAAAGAAAAGCGCTCTGCTTACGATCAGTTTGGTCATGCTGCTTTTGAGCCAGGAGCCGGTTTTGGCGGCGCTCAAGGTCCGTTTGGTGGCCAAAGCCGAACTTATCGCCAAGGGCCTTTTACTTATAGCTATACCACTTATGGGGATGGTGAGGGTCCGGATATTGGTTTTGACTTTGGCGGTTTTTCTGATCCTTTTGAGATTTTTGCCCAATTTTTTGGCGGCGCTTCCCCTTTTGGAGCTGGTCGAGCCTCAAGAAAACCCCGTTATGGAATTTCTCTTTCTTTTATGGAAGCAGCCAAAGGAGTAGAAAAAGAAGTGACAGTTGAAGGCAGAAAAAGAAAAATTAAAATTCCTGCTGGTGTTGATGACGGAACAATTATTAACTTTAATGAATTTTACCTTTCAATTGATGTTAGGCCAGATGAGACTTTCAGGCGGGAAGGCTTGGACATTTATGTGGAAGAAGAAATTTCTTTTCCCCAAGCAGCCCTAGGTACAATAATCACTGTTCCTACCCTTGATGGCGAGCTAAATTTAAGAGTCAGACCGGGAACCCAACCAGGTTCTCTAGTCCGGCTTCGGGGAAAAGGAATTAGGTCTCCTCGCTCAGGAGCGACCGGCGACCAGTATGTCCGCTTGCAAGTGACGGTTCCCTCTCGCCTCTCTCGAAAGCAAAAAGAAATTTTAGAGCAATTTGAAGAAGAGTAAATTGGAGGCGTTTTTAATATACTTTTTCAAATCCTTTTTGACAGAATTGTTGCCCTTTTTTATTAAATTGTCGATTGCCGTCAAGTCATCTTTAGTTAACATAATCTAATAATAACCCTCAAAAATTAAAAATATCAATCTATTTTTGTTTACAATATTTTTATTAAAATAAGAGGAAGGAAACTAAAGATTTGCTACAATTAGGCTATGGATATTAGTGCCCAGCTTCAAAAGTATAATATTTCTCCTGACCCCCTAAAAGATCAATTTTTTCTTAATGATAAAGACGTAATCCAAAAAACGGTGGGCTTGGCGGATTTAAACAAAAAAGATACGGTTTTGGAAATAGGGGCAGGAGTGGGCAATTTAACTAAAGAAATTGCTAAAAAAGCCGGCAAAGTAATTGCCTTTGAAATTGACCCTCGGTTTAAGCCGCTCTTGGCTGACTTGCCCAAAAACGTTGAGCTTCATTTTAAAGATGCCTGGGATTTTGTTCAGCTTGGGGGGAAGTATAAACACAAGAAAATTTATAACAAAGTTGTTTCTAATTTGCCTTTTTCTTTTTGCGAGCAATTTTTCCATAATCTGACCTTTCTTGATTATGATAAGGCAATTTTATTGGTCCCGCGAAGCTTTGTCGCTAAACTAAAAACCAATGGTATATTTAGCTCTTTTTTTAAAGCCGAAGTAAAACTTTTGCTTGATAAGACTAAATTTTATCCGACTCCCAAAACCAATTCTGCAGTGATTGACCTTTTGCATTTGCCTGATCCGATTAAAACTCATAGCTTGCCGCTTTTTTTAAGGCAATACATCTATCAGCATGAAAGCCAGCAAGTCAGAAATTCCTTAAGAGAGGGAATCATTAAATATGCCGCCTTGGTTTATCAAAAAAAGATTACCAAAAATGAAGCGCGAAAAATAGTGAGAGAAAGCGGGCTTCCCGAAAGCTTACTTAACCAGACCCCTAACAGTTCTGAGATTTATCACTTAATTACGGAGAAAATGATAAATGAGAATTATTTCTTGGGTCGCTAGCTTTTTCCTAACCAGTGCTGGATAGCGCGTTTCCAATTGACTGAAGACAACAACGGAGATTTTCCTTTTCTCTTTGCCAAAAACTTGGATTGTTTTTGGGGCTTTTAAAGAAAGAGAAAAATTGCTTAAAAGTTAAAGAGTTTTCTTCCCAGAGCAGTTTTGCTTTTTGCTTTAATGAGCCAAAAAATCCCCAAGAATCGGTTGAGGCGAAAGCCAGTCTTTCGCTTTCTTGCCGTTGGTGATAAAGCTCCCATCTTTTTCGGGCACCCGCCAGGCCAGCACAGGAGCGCTTCCTGGCTTTTTCCAAACTCAGCAAGATTTGGTCAAATTCTGCTTTTTGAGAATCAGTCAGTTTTCCGCGTAAAAAAGCAATTTCGGTTTCCACTCCTCTTTCCTTTTCAGCTACCACCTTTAAGGCTTGGTTAGCCAGGAGATTACCTTTTTGCTGAAGGTCCTCAAAAAAACCTTCCTGGTTCTTTTCTCGGGAAAGATTATAAAAAGCGGCTTTTGCCAATACCCGTTCATCAGTTTGGTACATTTTTCTGTATTCTAAGCCGGTGTTTTTACAGACGAAGTCAAGAGCTTGCTCGCACCTCAGTCTTTCCATTTAAACCTCCTTTGCTTCAGTTAATAGTTTTAATATTTTTTCTTTAAATGTTTGGTATGTCAGATTTCCTTCTTTGGCTATTTGGCTTTTTTCTTCTCCTGAACCTGCTTTGAGAAGTTTTATTTTCAGCTCAACAATTTTAAGATTGAACCTGAACTTTTCTTTTTCAATTTCCTCTTTTATCTCCTCTAGCCAAAACTTTTTCCTCAAAAGCTGGCTGAGTTTAGTAATGGTGGTGGACATAACCTCACTACCTTAACCTTATTAGTCTAGATTAAAGGCACAAAAGGGTAAGAGAAAGGCAAGAAACTGATTGAAAATTGCTGGCTTTGTTGATATTATCAAAAGGATGAAAAAATATCGGTCTTCTTTAAAAGTAATTTCAGGAATCTTTTTGCTGGCAATAGTTTTAGTTTTGGGAGCATGGTTTGTTTTAGGGGGAATGGAGGACAGCTGGATTTGTGAAAATGGCGTGTGGGTTAAGCACGGCAATTCCCAAAAGCCAAAGCCTGTTTCGGATTGCGGAGAAGAACCTGGTGGTAGAGCGAACTATGTTAACCAAGAGCTAGGCTTTTCTTTGGAAATCCCTCAATCTTGGCAAGGCTGGTATGAGGTAAATGTGCTTTCTCTTGATCCCAAAGCCGGGGCTAAAACAGGCGCGATTATGAGTGCTTCCTTTGACTTTCTTGCCCAAGAGAGTGAGATTCAAAATCAGACGCTTTTTTCAGTTAACAAAGTCAGTCTGGCAACCTGGCAGGAATTTCAAAAAGAGCCTCTTTTTAAGGGTAGAAAATTGGCCGAAACTCCTGAGGCGATTTTTTATGCCGAGCAATCTTTGGATAACCCCTTTGTTGGCGGGGAGGGAGATAATTACCAGAGTATGACAGCTGATATTAGTCCTATTTTAGCTACTTTTAGCCTTTTTAAATAAAACTTCCTTTCTAAATTATGAGTTTAGTTTTTATTGACCAAAGGTGTTTTTAGTGGTAGAATGAAGAGGTTGTGAGTTAATATAGATTATTGCTTTGGAGCAAAAATTGGGGGCGAGGCAACTCGCCTTTTTAAATAAAGATGGCAAACATAAGTATTCCTAGAACTGAATTTGCGGCGGCTCTGGCCCAAGTTGCCAGTGAGCGGGGAATTGATGTTTCTCAAGTTTTGGATTCAATTAAATCAGCGATTTTAACTGCTTATAAAAAAGATTATGGTATCAAAGAGGGCTATGAGTATGAAGTGGAGATTGATCCCACCAGTGGCGAGTCCCGTCTTTTTGCCTGGCCAGAGGGTGAGGAAGAGAAGAAAGAAGAAGTAACCCCAGCCGGATTTGGCCGAATTGCTGCCCAACAAGCAAGAAATATTATTATTCAAAAGATTCGCGAAGCTGAGAAAAACTCGATTTTGGAGGAATACGAAAAGCGAGTCGGCACTTTAGTTAATGGGATGATTTTGCGCTTTGATGGCGACAACATTGTCGTTGATATTGGTAAAGGAGAAGCAATTATGCCGCCCTCAGAACAAAATCGAGGTGAAAGCTATCGGCTTAATATGCGCCTGGCTTTTTATCTTGAGGGGATTAGGGAAACGATGAGAGGAAGGCAAATTATTGTTTCTCGAGCTCACGAAGGCCTGGTTGAAAGTCTTTTTAGAAGAGAAGTTCCTGAGGTTGCTTCTGGAGCAGTAGAAATCAGAGCCATTGCTAGGGAAGCCGGTTCTCGGACTAAAATTGCTGTTTACTCCACCCAACCGGGAGTGGACCCAGTCGGTTCGGCGGTTGGCCAAAAAGGAGTTCGGGTTCAAGCAGTTATCAATGAGCTTAGTGGTGAGAAAATCGATATTGTTCAATATAGCGATGACCCGGCCAAATTTATTTTGGCTGCTTTGGCGCCAGCAGAAAATCTGGAGGTAAAAGTTGACGAGGAAAAAAAGACCGCTTTGGTTTTGGCTCCTGAAGGCCAGCTTTCGCTAACGATTGGCAAAGGGGGACAGAATGTTCGCTTGGCGATTGAATTAAGCGGCTATAAGATTGGTATCGAAGCTAAAGAGACTGAAGAGACAAAGTCAGCTAAAAAAGAGGATAAAGAAAAGCAAGGCTCAAAGACTAAAAAAACTGCCCCCAAAAAGCCGACAACCAAGAGAAAATCAGCCTAAAGAAAATGGTGACCAACCAAAGGAGGTAAGCAATGGCACTTCAAAAAAAACCGCCAGTCGTGACAATTATGGGCCATGTTGACCATGGCAAAACCAGCCTTCTTGACTTTATCCGTCAGTCAAAACTGGCTGCCAAAGAGGCTGGTGAGATAACCCAAGCAATTGGCGCCTATCAAATCAACTTCAATCGTCAAAAAATCACTTTTATTGATACCCCAGGTCATGCGGCTTTTACGAATATGCGTTCCCGAGGAGCGAGTGTGGCTGATTTGGTAATTTTGGTGGTGGCTGCCAATGACGGAGTAATGCCCCAAACTAAAGAAAGTCTTAAGATAATTGAGAAGGCTCAGGTGCCAATGATTGTCGCTATTAATAAAATTGACCTTGCTCAAGCTTCGGCTGACAAAGTTAAGGCCCAGTTGGCAGAAAACAATGTTATTGTTGAGGATTATGGCGGTAAAGTAGTGGCTGTCCCTGTCTCTGCCAAAACTGGCCAAGGGGTAGATCAGTTGCTGGAGATGATTTTGTTAAGTGTGGAAATGGCTGATCTTCGGGCTGATCCTGAGGGTCGGTTTGAGGCAGAAGTAATTGAGTCAAGAGCGGACAAGTTTTGTGGCCCGCTGGCGACTTTGATTGTCAGAAATGGGACTTTGAGGAAAAAAGATCAAATAATGGCTGATGGTGTAAGAGCAAAAGTGAAGATGTTGCGCAATGAGCGAGGTAAGCCTTTGGAGGCAGCCTATCCAGGAGATCCAGCTCAAGTTCTGGGTTTTGAGGCTTTGCCAGCTGTCGGCGCCGTGGTCGTACGGGCAGAAAAAGAAAAGCCAATCCCCAAGGTAGTAAAAAAAAGAATCTTACTGCCTGCGACCAAAGAGACGAAGCTAAAAATTATTCTTAAAACTGATACGGCTGGCTCGCTTGAGGCAATTTCTGCTTGTTTACCTAAAGAAGTACAAATTGTGGAAAAAGGAGTCGGCGAGGCAACCGAGTCAGATGTTTTGTTAGCCAAAACTTTGAGGGCGGAGGTTTATAGCTTCAATTTACCGCCAAGAGCCAACATTAAAAAATTGGCCCAGACAGAAAGAGTTAAGATTAAAAATTACAATATTATTTATGAGCTTTTGGAAGATCTTGAAGAGCGAATTTTGAAAATTCTTGAGCCGACTATTGATCGAACAGTCTTGGGTAAAGCCGAGATTTTGGAGACTTTTGAAATTAAAGGGGAAAAAATTGCTGGGGCCAGAGTCTTGGAGGGGAAAATTAACAAAAGCGCCCCTGTTTGTTTGCAACGGGGGAACAAAATTTTGGGAGAGACAAAAATTGTTTCTTTAAAACAGGAAAAGCAAGATGTTAACGAAGTTCCAGTCAAAGGAGAGTTTGGAGCGGTTTTTGCTGAAAAAGTTGATTTTCAAAAGGGCGATATGATAATATCATACAGCCTAGAGGAAAAATAATAGTGTCTATGAATAAAAATTATCCCTTAAATGATTTAGGTCAAAGGATCGAAAGTGCCCAAAAAATCTTGGTCCTTTTACCCAAAAATCCCCAGTTTGATCAAGTGGCGGCCGCTCTTTCTTTAATGCTTTCCTTTGAAGCCGCTGGAAAAAGTGTTAGTGCGGTTTGTCCTTCACCAATGACGGTCGAGTTTAATCATTTGGTTGGCGTTAACAAGATTACTGACCAGGCCCAAGGCTCGGACTTAGTAGTTTCTTTTAATTATTCTGCCCAAGATATTGAGCGAGTCAGCTATAATGATGATGGCAATCGGCCCAATGTTGTAATTCAGCCTAAGGTTGGTGCCCCTCCTTTAAACGAGAAGCAAGCCCTTTTTTCTTATGCTGGCCAAAGTGCTGGTTTGATAATTACTATTGGTATTAGAGATAAAAACCAGCTTAGTTTAAGTGGTGTGGAAGCAGGAAGTAATTTTGTCGTTAACCTAGATACTCACCCTAGCAACTCCCAGTTTGGAAATCTTAATATTGTTGATCATCAGAGTGCTTCTGTTAGTGAAGTGGTTTTAGGGATAATTAATGGTTTGGGCTTGAGACTGGAAGCGGATATTGCCCAAAACTTGATTGATGGTATTTGGGCTGGCAGCAAGGGCTTGAGCGATCCTCGCTCTGGCGCCGATACTTATGAAGCGGTGGCAATTTGTTTGCGCAGCGGAGCGCGAAAGCCAGAAAAAAGTTTTCCTGGCAAGCCAGTTTTTTCTCTGGCTCCCAAAAAACCGGCTGAACAACCACAGGAAAAGCCTCAAACTACTACTGAAGAGAAGACCAAGACTGGAACAGACAAACCACCGGCTGACTGGTTTGAGCCCAAAATCTTCAAAGGAACTAGTATTTCCTAAATCTTGTTCTTGGCCCGAAAATTGGGTATAATGGTTAAATAATTGTAAAATAAAGTTATATGGCCCTAGATACAACGGCAAAAAAGAAAGTCATTGATAAATATGCTACTGCCAAAGGCGACACTGGTTCGCCGGAGGTACAAGTGGCCTTGGTTTCAGCTAAAATTGACCGTTTAACTGAGCATCTGAAAATTAATCGGAAAGATGTTCATTCTCGCCGAGGATTGCTTTCAATGGTCTCCAAAAGACGAAGATTATTAAATTATTTAATGAAAAAGGATGAAGAAAGGTATCGAAGGCTGATTAAAGATTTGGGGCTTTCTAAGTAGACTTGTTTCTTCGAAAACAGATGATAAAGACTGTATCCAAAGAGGCGGAGATTGGCGGTAGAACCTTAAGACTACAAGTCGGCGGTTTTGCTCCCCAAGCAAATGCTTCGATTTTAGCCCAATATGGCGAAACCATGGTTTTGGTAACCGCAGTTCGCTCTCCCGCCCGAGAAGACTTGGGCTATTTTCCTCTGAGTGTTGAATATGTAGAGCGACTTTATGCTGGGGGAAGAATTAAAGGATCGCGTTGGGTAAAGCGAGAAGGTCGGCCGAGCGATGAGGCAATTCTTACTGGCCGTTTAGTTGATCGTTCGATCAGACCTCTTTTTCCCAAAGATTATAAAGATGAAGTTCAGGTAGTGATTACTGTCTTGTCTGTTGATTTAGAAAATGATCCTGATGTTCTTTCTGTAATTGCTGCCTCAG
>Ga0307377_10000372_pt1 | contig 61036 bp, 31 predicted proteins | sample TR3MG_FD_202535 | JGI IMG/M metagenome (GOLD analysis project Ga0307377, IMG submission 202535) | Soil microbial communities from Risofladan, Vaasa, Finland - TR-3 | ecosystem: Environmental > Terrestrial > Soil > Coastal area > Acid sulfate soil | place: Finland: Risofladan, Vaasa | collected... | reverse complement strand
AACAAATATTTAAGGAGGAATAATTTGTTATGGCTAGAAACCGAATAATTTATGGTTCACAATCAGTATGGTGTAATGGCGAGATTCTGTACAGAGTGCAGACTCTTGGCAGCACTACTACATTTACTTCCGAAGACCTTTTTGAATTGGGTCATTTGGACATAGTGGATGTGGTAGACGACGTAAAGTAGTTGCGTCCTTGTTGGGCAACCAACATGTAAAACTTCATGATATGCTGGAAACTCCTGTTAAGTTTTTACTACTACCGAAAATCGGAGTGATAATGTAAAAAATAGGGACAATCAGCAGGGAATATCTTATAATGAAAAAAATACCTTATAGTAAATATGAGCTAGAAAAATTGTATGACAAAGAGGGGTCAATAGGTAAAGTTGCTTCGAGATTGTCGAGACCTTATAGTACAGTAAGATATTGGTATTATAAAAATAAAATTAAGGTACAACCATCTTGTATGACAATTTATCAAGAATTACGAAATACACCTATGTCAGAATTTCAGAAATCTATAGTCTTAGGCTCAGCTCTTGGCGACGGATGTTTGAAATTGGCACCCCATAGTAAAAATGCTAGACTTAGAATAGGACATTGCGAGAAACAAATAGAATATTTGAAATGGAAGTACTACATGCTTCAGCCTTTTTCTCGTAAATTCGGACTAGATCAGCTTGTTAAAGAAAAGATATATAAGGGAGCTAAATTTAAGTCTACTAATTTTTATAGCTTTTATACCGTGGTTCATCCAGACATTACTCATTATTATAGAAAATATTATATACGCGGTAATAAAAAAGTAAGTGAGGACATTATAAATGAATTAGATTTAATTTCACTGGCTATTTGGTTTGGCGATGATGGATCATCGTATAGAGATAAAAGAAATGGCTCTGTTATGTGTTCTTTTGCTACTAACTCGTTTAATTATAAGGAACAGTTGATATTAGTTGAAGCTTTGAGAAAATTTTTTGGTGGCACTATAAAAATAGATAAGCAGGGAAATAAAGATAGAGAAGATTTACTCTTAAGGCTATACAAAACTGAACATGTGAAAAATTTTCTATATAATATTAAAACTGTTTTACCTAAATGTATACATTATAAGATTGCCCTCAGAGACTAGGTATGAAGCCCCTATAAAATTATAGGGTGAAGGTATAGTCCGAACTTACAGGAAACTGTAAGAGGGAAGTTGAAGTGCTTCCCCGCCTAACAGGTAAAGCTGAGGTCATTACAAGTAACAGATTTGACCTGCTGTTGCAGTTACGATTAACACCAACGACTGGGGTGATGTTAAGACTTTAGCTGTTTTAGCTCAGATACCGCCTGATAGAATAGCAATGATTGCTAACGCTACTGATAATAATGCTAATCTATCTACTGTATCTGGAGTAAATGATACTGAATTGTACTATCACCACGGTGTTGCTGTTGCTGACTTCGCTGTTACATGTGGAAATTTACCCGGTGTTTCTTTATGGGCGCCGGTTCAGTCCGAATGTGATCTTGGTACTTTGTCCAACAATATCGACCAGACTCTATACATGGACGAAGTCTTTGTAAATAGTCTTGAATTTGGTTATACTACTGGTGCAAATGCTACTGAGAACTACGGGGCTGAGACTGATCAAAAGATGTGGTTATTGAATGATGGTCGATTTATAAACTATGAGGACTGGACTGATTACACTACTTTCAGTGGTGGGTCTGTTACTTTAGGTAATGGTGTAACTATTGCTACTTTTAGCGATGGTAGTCTTGGATTTCTAAGAACAGACGCTGATGGAGCACGAGGCGTAACTTATTACGACGCCGTCGCTGATACAATGACTAACTGGGCTACGGTTACTGGTACATCTGCTGCAACTACTACATTCGTGTATGATGAAGCTGTGGATACTTTGTATTTACCTACCAGTATTACCCCGTTAACCGGTGATAAGTTGTTTGCTATTTATGCTGCTAACGGTTATGTGGCTGCTACTATTAATACATATTTTACTACGTTAGATAGTGCAAATCGCCCGGATATACTCGGTGCTGTTAGACAGGGTCAAGTAGAAATTTATCTAGTATCTGATACGGATACTTCTTACGCTAATGCGTGGAGATTGTCTGGATGTACTATTACTGCTGACCTTACTCGTGAAGCTCTTGCAGAATTAGGCCATTTAGGTCCTTATGATAGACCACTTACTCTTCCAGTGCCTATTACTGTTACTATAGACACTACTGCTGGTGATTTAGAACATTGGTCAAGATTTGCTGACAGATATAGTGAGTTTGCAGGTGATACTATGATTGATATAGATCTTGCTGACCTTATGTCTTCAGAAGATCTTAAGCTTGTTGTTAAAGTATTCGCTCAGACTGATGAAGAAGCTGGTGGAACCGGTGCTAATAGAACCGTTGCTACCGGTGCTAGTATTATTGGGCAGAATAAATTTGTATCTGCTAGTTCTACTAGTTCTGTTGTGAGTGCTATAGCTGCTGCTCAGAGAGAATATGCTCTTAAGACCCTTGTTGTTGAGCATCTTAAGATGACGGACGAAGCTTACACATTGGATATGGGAACTAATGCTACACAGACATTTGGTTTCCGTTCAACCAATGATTTGTATGTGGTCAAGGGAGACCTTGATATTTATCACATTACAGATGGTCGTAAGATTAGAAGAGGATAATTAATATATATAAGGTGGGGGTCTTTTGACCCCCGCCTATATACTTATGGAAAGGAGTAAAAGGAAATGATTGATAAAATAGATAAACACAAGGAAAAATTAAATAGGGCAATTTCAGATGAAATTACTGTATTATTTGAAAAAGTTTTAGATTATGCTGAAGTTGCAGTACCAAACAACGATCAATATAAGAAATTAAGATCAAAAATTTTGCGGGTGGGTAATAATTGTATTAGAAACATTAGAAAAGAAGTAGAAGTTAGATATGATGTTAAATATATTCCACCAGCAGAGACAATTATAGAGACTAAGCTTTTCAAGGTCAAGGGATAAATAACTTTATGGAGGATTTTAAAATGGCAGATAAGGAAAATAAAAGTATAGAAGAGAGAAGAGAATTTAAGGATCCAGTAAGTGGGAAAACTTATTATATAGGCGCTCCTACTGCGGATGATGTAAGGGGTGCTGATTGGCAGTACAGTAAAATATATACCAGATCTTTAGTAGAAGGAATTACTACTTCTGCTGAAATGATGGATATTTTGATGCGTAGGGGTGTAATTGGCCCTGAATTTGAGCAAAGACAAAAAGAACTGACAGATATATTGTCTGTAAAAGTAGAATCTCTACATAACGCATCTAATTTAGATACTAAACAACAAACGGCTATTGAAGTTGCTTCTACTAGAGAAGAACTATTCAATTGGAACCAACGACTTAATGGCCCTATGTCCAATACTTGTGAGCAAATGGCGGATGATTCAAGACTTGAATATTTGACATCTCGTATGGTTCAGGAAGCTGATGGAACTAGAGTATGGGAAGACTATTCAGATTTTTTGACAGAGAAAAACCAATCATTAGCTATGCGGGCAAGATTTGAAATTATGCTTTATTTACAAGGCTTGGCTTCTGATTTCTTAGAGAAGACCCCTGAAGCAATGGCTATAAGGGAGATAGAAGAAGAAATTCAGACTAAAGCTACAGAAGCTCTTGCGGAATTAGAAAAAGCTAGTGCTGAAAAAGAAATATCTAAAGCTAAAAGAAAATCTAAACCAAGAAAAAGTTCTAGTAAGGAAAAATCTTCGGAGTAATTTATGGATTTAACTCATGAAGAAGTAGAAAAATACTTAGAGCAGATATGCTCTCAAGTAAAAATAGTTGATATTGAGGGTGAAACTGTTTTATTCAAATACCCCGATGTCTATACTATGATGAAAGCTAGGAGAATTTATGAGTGCGAGTATAAAAATTCTATAGATGAAGGATTAGTTTCCGTAGATAACATGCGGAAAATACTTAAAGAACGAAAAATAATTAGTGATGAAGATCAAAAAAATTTAAATTCGTTGAAATCAAAGCTCGAAGGCCAAAAGATTTTACTAGCTAAAACTACTAGAGTTAAAGCCAATCAAGATAGAATAAAAGAAATTATCCATGAGTTAGAAGCTAAGATAAGGGTAATAGAATATAAAGAAAGATCCAAGCTTTCCATGACAGCAGAAACAAAAGCTGAAGAAGCTAAATTGCTTTATTTATGCTGGTCTCATTGTTATAATTTTGATACAGATAAGCTGTATTGGACTGAATACGAAGAGTTTCTTAATGAATCAGGGCTTAAATTTAGAGAAAAACTTATTTCTGAATTTATATTATTTTATAGCGGTATTCCTACCTCACAGATTAGAGCAATAGCTCGTAATAATTTATGGCGAATTAGATATGTAACAAGTTCAAAAACATCGGAGCCCCTTTTTGGGGTTCCGACTTCAGAATATTCTAGTGATATGTTAAATTTGGTTTACTGGTCCCATTATTATCAGAATATTTATGAAATGATGCCAGAAGATCAGCCCAATGAAGATATTATAGAAGATGATGAAGCACTTGATGCTTATCTAAATTCATATTACAAAGAACGCACACAAGATGTAGCTGTCAGAAAAAGTAAAAGAAAATCAGGAACAGGTAAGTTGTCGGCGTTCGATAGTCAAGAAGTAATAGTTACTAAAGCCAATGAATTATATGAAGATATAGAGTATGATAAGCCTAGGGAAGCCCAGGCTATAAAGGATAGGAATTTAATCAAGAAAAAAACTCGCCGGGGTAGATAAGCCCCACATACGGCAAGGACAAGTCCTATATAATTTATCTAATGAGAAGTCTATGGAAATCCATGGGAGGACTGACTTTTGCCGGACACCTACAAAATCCAATTAGAACCAATAAAAAACGTAGAAGCTGATAGATCTGCTAAAGAACTAGCTCTTAATCTATCCAAGTTGAATAATCGTCTTGGGTCACTTGAGCTGGCATTGAATAGGTCTGTCTCCGTTCAGAAAACTGCTCAGAAAATTGGCGGAGCTGATCCTAGAGCTGTTAGAGGAAGTATAGTATCAGCTGAACGTATGGATAAGTTATCTGTAGAGATTAAGTCGTTGATAAAGAATTTAGAGTCGGATTTTAAAAATTTACCTAAAGCTATAACTGATGCTGTAGTGACAGCTACTAAGACTGTGGGGACAGCGGCGCAGGCTGTTGCAAAAGCACCTAAACCAGATCCAGAAATTGAGGCACTTACTAGGCAACTTATTCAATTACGTAAAAATATAGGTAAATCAGAGACATATCAAACTGGTAGAAAGGATGTATATAATGCAGTAGATAAATTAATTAAAGAACTATCAGTTCAAAATAGAGATATATCTAAATTAGCTGAATCTGTTAGAAGTTTGTCAAAAGCTGTAGGAGTTAAAGAACCTCCTAAAACCGGTGAACTTGCCAAACCTAGCTATAAACCTACTACGGATGCTAAACTTTTTGGTAAAGCTCTGAAAGATATGGGCGGGGAATTTGAAAAAATAAAAAGAGAATTAAAAGATAAGATAGTTGTAGCTATTGATTTGGAAACTTCTGCTGCTAAGTTTGGTAAAGAGGCTGCTGCTAATTTTATAACTCAAATAGCTTATCAGAAGGGCACATTATCAGATTTAATGTCGGGAAAGGCTGAGACAAAGTCACTTTATATAAAGCCGCCAGCAAAAACTAAGGCTGAATACACTGAAAAATTAACTACACTTCCTAGTGGCAAACAAGCTGGAAAAGATGTGGCAGATGAATTAAAAAGAATAGCTATACCATTTGAAAAGCTAACTGGAAAGGGATCCAAAGAAATTGGTGAGGCTCTAAGTTCTCTTGCTGAAGTATTAAAAGATGCTGAGGTGGTTTTAGGGCATAACATAGCTGATTTTGATTTACGTGTTTTACAGCAACACTTTGATAAAGCTGGCATCACAATAGATTCAGCTGTAGACAAATTTGTTGACACTGTAAAACTAGCTAGACATAATTTTCCAGAACGAATGGGAAAAAATTTCGAGTTTAAAGAATTAAAGCCGCATGGGTTAGAACGATTTGATAAAGATCTACAATTAGCGGGTGTAGAGGCTAAAAGTTTAGGCGATGCTATGCATGATGCTTCTACTGATTTAAAAGTAAATGTTGGTTTGTTAAAAGCTTTAGATAAAAGTACCGAAGAACTTACGGCTGTTCAATCCAATGTGTCTGCTATGCTGGACAAATTATTAGAAAGTATTTCAGCCGCTACTCAAGATGCTTATAAAAATTTAAAATCTGGCACCCAAAAGGTAGCTGCATCAGCTGATTCTATAGACACGCTTAGTAAGAAAATGGAAGAAGCTTCTAAGTCTATAGTAAAACAAGCTGTGAGTGTAGAAAATTTAGCAAGAGTTAAGTCTGCTCTACAAACAAGGATTTATAAAGAAACTGTGCTAAGACCTAAAGCAGAAGCTGGTCAATATGGTATTGAGGGCCCTGCTGGTGGAGAAGTGGGTGATAAAATACTCCGTATATGGGGCGATTTAGCTAAATCACTTTTTGATTTACAAAAAAACATGGTTACTTCTTTAGAAAAAGGTATGAACAAGGGCCTGGAAATATGGAAAGATTCATCTGGTGAAGCTTTTAGGCTTGGTGAGGGTGGGAGAGAGTGGGAAGTAAAAATTGCTGATGTCAGAGGTTTAAGGCGTGAATTGTCGTCTACATTTAGAGAGCAAGCAGCTACAGGAGCTACTCCTGGAGATTTAGTAAGGGCATTTAAAGCTGCGTTTGTAAGACGGGAGATGGCTACTCCGGTAGACAAAGAGGATATGGCATCTGAAGTATACAAAGAAATTGGTAGTTTGACTAAAGAGTCTGTTGCTAAAATGGGCGATATAGTAAAGGAATTGTACAAAGGAATTCAAGCTAAAACTACTACAGAAAAAGGCATAAGTGGTAGAGAGGATCTACAAGATTTATACAAAGGTGTAGCTTTAGAAGCTCAAGCCGAACGAATGGTTATGGAAAAGTTTGTCAAGAGTTTGACTGTTCCAGCTGCTAGAGTTAGTTCACAGGGAACTTTATCTTTTGAAACTAAATACGGGGCCGAAAAAGCTCTTGCTAATTTTGCAACTATAACTACTGGGTTCGAAAAATTAGTTAAAGAAATGGAATTACTCGGGGCTCCAGCGATTGAAGTGGCTAGTATGATGTCAAAAGTAAGTAAAGTCCCATTAAGACCTGAAAAAGGAACTAAGGAATCAGCGGAAGCCGGTCAATTAGCTGAAGAATTGCAAAAAAGAGTTTTGCAACTTGGAGGCAGAGAGAAATTAAAGTTGGGATATCAGAGAGCTATTTCTTTGAGAGAGATGGAAAGAGATCCGTCTAAAAAGAGAGACCCATTAGGAGATGTGGTTGATGTAGGGTTAGAAGATTTAATAGTAAAAGCAAAAGAATTAAATGTTACAGCTCTTGATGCTGCTAAGGCATTGGATGAGATTAAATTTGAGAATTTTTATGATATGCTTAATAAGTTATTTCAAGCTGGTAAAACCCCACTACTTGAAAAACAAGCTGGTGGCATAATAAAACTTGGACAGAGCGAACGAAGTTTAAGGAAAATAGGATCGGTAATTAATGATGTGATGGGTTTAATGCCGATGATAGAGCCTGGTAAACCAAAGAGACGTGAATATGATGAACAATCTTTAAAAGTTTTAACTAAAGCAGTTGATGCAATGAGGCCAGAAGAAGAAAAGAAACATATAATAGATGTAGGGCTGTTATGGAAAGATATAGTTACTCGAACAGAAAGATTAGGAGAAGGAGGAATTTTCACAGGTAAGGAATATTTAGGTAAACCAACGGCTTCTTCTTTGGATCTTAGTGATGCTGCAAGTTCTGCTTTAAAGCAGTTTAATTTGAACCTTGCCAGTAATCTACAATCATTGGATAAGACCATGACTAGTATGAGTCTTTCCAATATAAGATCTTTAGCTCCTTTCCAGCAATTTGCTTCTATACAAAGACAACAATCGTATGCTACTAGTGCTATTAGTGGCGGCCTTTATGGTAAGGAAGGCCGTGAAGACCTTAAAACTCCAGCATTAATGAGTTCTAAAGAAAGAAAGCTTGTTGAATCTGGTAGATATGGAACTGGCGGGTATGGATTAGATGTATTAACTGAGTTAAGAAATACAGCGTCTACTTTTGAAGACCAAATAGTAATTTCTGGCAAATTAGCAAAAGTCTTTACAGAAATAACTAGTAGGTTAGTGCAGCCAGCTGCTACTTATTTAGAACAGCAGCACATAACAGAAATGACAGGTGGCGTTCAGAGGATGACTCCTCGTGCTGCAAAAATGAGAACCGAAAGCGAAGTAGATTTCAAGAAAGTTTTAGGCGACGTGTCCAAACAATTCCAAGAGGTGTTAGGTGTTCCTGAAAAATATAGAGGCCGTGCCGATGTAGCTGAAATATCTGATGAGATAGAAAACATAATGCGAGAACATCGCGGTAGAACTATTGAAGTTCAAACAGCGAAGTTAACTGAAACATTTCTTAACTATTTTGGTAGAAAACTTTCTACTAGGTTTGGTACAAAGGGTGTATCAGTAACTCCTGCATACGGTGAATTGCCAAAAGATATAGGTGGTATTGAAGATGTAGCTAAATTTATAAAAGCTGGATTTAAAACAGGTGTAGCTACAGGACCAGGACTTGGAGTTGCTAAAGTTCCAAAATCTGCTGGACTAATGGTGTCCGAAATGTTGGAAAAATTCCTAGGTGGTTTAATTACGCCTGAGTTATCCATAGAATTGCATAATAAATTGATAGATTCTGGTAATAAGTTTGTTATCGAGATGTTTAAGGATGCTGCTGCTGGACTAGTTACTGAAGAAGAAGCTAAAGAGCAATCTGAGCTATTTAAAAAAGTTTCTGATATTTGGAAAAAGAAATTTGGCCAGCCGTTGTCCACTGGTCCAGAAGGTATTAAAGAAATCAGTGGGATGTATAAAGAAAGTACAGGTAGAGACCCTTTTGCTATGAAGCCTATAGAAGCTAGGATTAGTTCTAAAGGTATTGCTAAGAGAGGATTAATGCCTGAAATTCTTGAAGGACTAGTTAATAATTTAATTGGCAGTACTTCAGGCACTACTACATTAGTAGATGAAATAGGTAAAGATGCTTTAACAGAGACTAAAGCAGCTAGGGATAGATTAAATGAGTATCTTGAAGCGTTAGGATTTGAAGCGTTTAAAGATCTAGACAAAGTTATAGAAAATCTAAAGCTTCCCAAAATAGAATCAGGTGAGTTGAAAAAATGGGAGTCTCAATGGAAGGTCTATACAGAAGTAGTGGATGAATTTGGAAAAAAAATGCAGAGTTTTGTTTCTCCAAAATTTTTACAAATAATTGAAGAACCTCATAGATATAAAGAGTGGTCGGCTGAAGAAATAAATAAAGGTGTAAAGGGCGCAAAGTTAGATTTTCAATCCTTTGCTGCTATGGCTGGAGTGTTTGGTGAGGGGTCTAGTATGTTGAAGGAGTTAGCAGCCTCTACATCACTTACATCTAAAGAAGGCTGGGAATTATTAAAAACTTTTCAGATGTTAGATCCGGCAATGAAAGATTTTAAAGACACTATGATGAAGGCTCTTCCTACAGTGAAACTGGAAGATCTAAAAGGTTTTTCAGATGCTACTGGTACTGTAGAAGATTTCAAAGACACTGTTTTTGATATTGGTAAATACCCTACCCCATTTAAGTTAAGGATGCCTACCGCAAAAGGCGATTATGAAGAAATGCCTATGCCAGGAGCATCTCTCCGCACTACTTATAGAGAGCAGCTTCTGGGAAGAGGCGCTCCCACCAATGTTGCTAGATACCTTGCTAATTTAGTTGATTCTGCCAAGGCGGTTGAAGATCTCACAGCTGCTGCTGCTAGAGGTGGTATGGGTCTTAATGAAGATATGCAAAGAAAGTTTGCTGCTACCATTAGAACAGAATTAACTATGATGCTGACCAATACTATAAAAGAATTTAGGAAAGTAGAAAGTGGTGGGGCTCTTACTCCTCAAAATGTAGAACAAATGCAGACAACTATAGACAAGTTTAAAGGTGCTCTGTCTATTGAAAGAGCTGCTCCTGGAGTTTATCAAGAAGGCCCAGGAATATCTGAATTAGAATCGGTAGAGGCTTATGAGGCGAAGGCTAAAGGAAAAAATAAGTTTAGTAATATAATGAGTAGAATATCTGATATATTAATAGGGGCAAAGCCTGAGTCTCTTGTTGAAGATATGAAAAACATAACTGAAAAGCTTAAGGTATTTGGAGAATCAGGTAAAATGCCTACTGAATTTGAAGGACGTACTCCTGAAGCATTCAAAAATGCTATGGACGCTTTTACACAAAGAAATAGATTAAGAGGGGAAGCAAAGAAAGTTTTTGACATAGAACTTGAAGCTGGTAATTTAGATGAGTTTGCTCAAAAAGTAGGAATAGATGTAAGCGAGTCTGTTAAACAAGCTCTTCAACAGAAGTTGGAATCCTTGAGTAGGGCTAAAATATCTTACTTTAGAGAATTAGGTGCGGAAGTTTTTGGTAAGAAGAAAGGTATTGAGCAGACATTTTTTCAAAGAGTAACTCCAGCTGTAACCGGTAAAGCGATATCTGCTATTACGGATAAGACTAAAGAACTTAAAGCATTGTTGAATACTTTGAGTGGAGCGAAATATGATTTAGATTTAGATATTCCTGGTATAGATAAGTTGATTAAAAGTACCAGAGAATTAACTAAGGAACATAAGAATTATGTAGACAAAGCTAAGAAGCTGGGGCTGCCGGTTCTACAAGAAGGTGAAATAGCTATTCCAGAATCTCAAGCCGCCAAGATTAAAGTTAGGACTGGTAAAGAGAATGAAGTTGAAACTAATTTAGCTGAACTTATCAAAAAACAAGAGAAAGTTTTTGTTGAATCTATACGTTATCCTTTCACTGGTACGTTGAGTGTACAACCCCATAAGGCTAAACTAATGGAGGCAGGCTTGGGTAGCCAATCTATAGCGGTTCCAGGTGCTCCACAATTAGATATGGGAAAACTGACTGAGGTTATAGGTACTTTAAGAGAATATGTAGGATTAGGGCCTGAAAAAGAACGTCAATATTTACCAAAAGAAACTCTTAGTTTATTACAACAAAGAGAACAAGCTTGGGCTGAAGGCACGGGTAAAGGTGCTGAGAAAGCCAATGCTTTAACTAATACTATTGAAGGTTTGTTAAAAGTAATAAATGATGCTACACCTAAGTTTGCCAATCTGGAACAAAAGTTGGACTTTGACGGCGATGCTTTATTCGTGCATACTGGACAATTAGGTGAATCCAGAAAAGAAATAGAAATGCATTTCAAGGCTTTAGGAGAAGAAGTTACTTCAGTAAGAAATCTATTTAGATCTTTATTTACTGCTGTAAATGAAGGCGAGATGTCTTCTCTTGTAGAAATGAGAAAGGAATTTGAAAAGAAACATCCACAAGAAAAAGGATTTGAATTTCTTACCAAACCATATATATCAGAGCAGATGAAAGGGCTTGATTTAGGTAAAGTTATGGAGTCTTTGTTTACATATAAGCCAGAATCAAAGAATATTGACAAAGGTACTGATAAATGGCAACAAGCTGTGGGTGAGTGGTCTAAAGGTTTTGTAGTTAATGATATATTACCAGAAGTGTTTAATAGACTTGGAGTGGCTGGCGCTGAGAGAGAAGCATATACTGGAAAGGTTGGAGGATCTAAAGCTGGAATCCCAGACACCACTGGTGCTAATGAATTAGAGCGCAGAATATCTGGTCTTGCTGATGAATTAGTGCGCAGACAGCTGTGGGAAAAGAAATATTCAGACGCTGTAACTGGTCAGTTGTATAAATTACACACAGGTCAAACTGTAGAAGGTATAAGCAGAATGGCAAGAGTTTCAGAACTAGAGACCGGGTTTGGTACTGGTTTAGCTGGAACTGGTAAGGGAACCCAACCATCTGAGGAATTTTCTAAGGCTTTCCCTAAAGAAAGCGTAGCTTTAGGTGGTAGACCTGTACAAGAATTTGCTGCAAGAGTGAATGAAATAATGCGCTTCGTAATTCAGAAAGGCATGGATGTAAAACATGCTGGTACAGAAGCTGTTGGTCAAAAGATAATTTCTAACATAGGTAGGCCCAGCGGCGCTGAAGCTATTATGAAGGCAATGAAAGATTCTGCGGATCAATTTGAAGAATTAGCTTCTTTCAATGAACAAATTACAAATGAAGTTAAATTAAGACTAGGCGCAGTTTCTACTAGGGAGCTTCATACAGAACTCAAAAGATTTGAGCCGGATACAGACATAGCTGATTTAAATATAAATAGACAAGAAATTATACAGCGTATTCTTAAGCATGTAGATTTACAAGCAGTCTTTGAAGAGTTGTTTAAGCAAATTAAGAGGTCTGCTGTTAAAGGACTGACTAAAAGTTTGCAAGAAGAGATAGAAACTGCACCACCGGGAATCAAAAAAATAGAAATGATGCGAAAGGTAGAAGCTGCTGGTGGTCCAGAACGTTTTGCTGAAGAGGAAATAACAAGAGAGTCTCGCGAAAAGGGTGGTATAAGTCTAGCTAAATATATAACTGCTAATTTACAACCTCTGTACAAAATGAGAACTAGTATGGAGACTATGGGGACAGCAGCCCGAGGATCTGATATTAAGATAGAACCTACTGATTTAACTTTACCAGCGGGACAAGCTGGAAAAGAACTTTCCAAACAATTTGAAACGGCTGCTAGGGCTGCTAATGCATTGTCTAAGGCTATGGAAAGTTCAGTGGCTGCCCCAGGCCGCGATATTCATACATCTATGGTTGTTGGGGCTCTTAAACAAAGATACCAGGACTTAGAAGAATTACAAAAGTTAGAGCAGGGCGCTCAAAAATATGCTGGCAGGTTTGAATACGCATTCACTGATGTAATGGATGCTAATAAACTTGCTGCTAAAGTGTGGACTGAATCTAAAGAACTTGCTGGAGTAAAAGCCCCTAACCTGATGCCAGCGGACTATGATGTTACTGGCTGGTTAGACCAGATGAATCAGGTCAAAAAAATAGCTGCTCAAAAACTTGAAGAAATATCCGAAAAAGCCGGACTACCTCCAATGGTTCCCGAGGAAAAGTCTTTATTAGCTGCTGGATTTGAATCTAAGTTTGGAGCTAGAACGTTTAAATCCCTTAAAGATGTCATGGGTAAGGGCATGATGGCTAAGGGTGAAAAGATAGTCCCAGAAGATCTTGAATCTAAAGCAAAAGTTGCTTATGACAAGATTGTTGAATTTGTTAAGTTTCAAGTTAGTTTTGTAGAACAGCTTAGAAGAGTGTCAGAGATATCTAAAACTGTGCCTACTCAAAAACTATATTTGAGAGAAGCTTTTCCAAGCTTTGATCCTACCACGGAATTTAAACCTGCCTTTGAAGGAATGTCAAAAGCCTCCACTGAATTTATTGACAAAGAAAAAGCTGTTGCTAATTTGTTAGGAGAGTACTACAAAGAACAGTCTACCACTCGTTTATCTGATATACAAAATGCTATAAAGACTACTACTGCTCCTGTTGCTTCTGCTGCGGGAGAAGATCTCAAAAAAGAATCTGCTAAAGCTGTTGATGAGCTTACAGATGTTATAACTAAATCGCTAGTTGAAAGAAAAAGAGATGCTCTTAAATATTTAGAGTCGAAAGCGGAGGGCGACAAACCTGCTCGTGGAGCTCTTGGAGTAAGGACTGAACCTCTATTTAGCACATTTAGAGCCAGTGGTGTTCAAGCTGGCGGCGGATACGGTGGTGGTTCACAACAAGAATCTATTATGAAAGAAATGTTGGGCGTCAAAGATCCTAGTATGCTATTAGAGGCTACTGGCTTTAGAGGCCAAGCTATTCATAGAAATATACAAAAAGAGTTTGTAGGTAAATATCCAGACGCTGAAATTGAACAGCTTATGGAAGATTTTGAAAATAAGATAACTGGTCATTTTGACGTGCTATATGAAAAATCTGGTCAAAAGATATTAACTGATATTAAAACTGTTTATAGTACAAAGCAGTTTGAAAGGCTGAAAGAAATAGCTGATGAAGTCAGCAAAAGAAACATAACTATTCAACAAAAATTAGAGGAACTTAAAGCTTCTGATCCTACTTCTAGTGTAGAAAAGAATGTTATACGTAGATTAGAAAATTATATAAGCCAAGTAAATATATATCTCAAGGGCACAGAGGGCGCTATAGGAGAACTTCTAATAGCGAGCAGTTTTGATCCTGCTGATAGGATTACTATTCCTACAGGTAAGTTTGATCCTAAACTATTTAGTAAAGATATTGATGTTATAAATAAATCTAAAGCTAAAGTAATAGAAATACTTAAATCTATAAGTACCACAGGTAGATTACCTGAAGATTTATTGAAAGAGTACCCTAAAATATATAAGGTACTAAGTGAAAAATTAGAGCAGGGTGGTGTTGAAGGGTTTAAGAAATCATTACCAGTTCAAACACTCCCAATGAATATAGGTAAAGTAGGTAAAATAGGTGCGTCAGCTCAAGAGGTGTTGGGCAGACTTACAGAAAATCAGCAAGAACAATTTGACCGCTTGAGTACTGAATACCTTAATATATTTGAAGGATTAGGAGGCCCTGGCGGCGCTGAAAAACAATATAAATTATGGTTTGCTGGCGGTGCTGGTGCTGCTGGAGCTCCACCAGCTGCTCCGCCTCCGCCACCCCCTACCGGTCCTGGAGGCGGTGGGTTTGATGACGACGAAGAATTTAGAAAGAAAATAGAAGCATTATTAGCTAGAATACAATCAGGCATAGAACCAGATGTTGCCGAAATAGATAAACTTGTAAGAGCGGTAAGAGAAGCTGACGACAGAGCTGCTGCTGCTCTACAAAGAAATGAAAAAGGCGATGATCAATTAGCAGCTGCACTTTCTGATCTAGCCGATAGAATTAGGGAAGTTATAGAAATGACCGGCGGAAAGAAATCCGCTGAAACAATATCTAAATTATATGATACTATTAACAAAGTTAAGATGACAGGAGCTCCCAGAGGAGGAGCAGATTTTGGTGATTTCAGAACTGTTGATATAGAAAGAATACAACCAGACAAACCTGAAGCTATACATAAAAATTTGATAGCTCTATATGAAGCTGCTATCCGAGTTAATCGTTTAGCAGATAGTGAAGAAATACAGAGATTTGGGCCTGAGATAGCCAAGCTCTTAATGGAAACTGCTGAAAAAGGCCCAGCTGGTATAAGTCCTCAGATAAGTGAAGCCATTTCTGGTTTACCTCCTGAGAAAAAAGGCGGAATGGCTAAAATATGGATGCTCTATAAGAAAGCCGTTAGTGATTATTTTCTAAAAAGATTAGAGAGTCTTAAGAGCGAAATAGAAAAAGAGGGCGGTACCCCAGAAGGTAGAAAGGCGTACATGGAATATGAGCAAGTTTTAGATAAGTATTTAGCTAATATTCGTGGAACTATAGGACGTACAAGTGATATATTTACTACTAAGGGCCCTACTGGAAAAAAGGATCAGTTCGTAGACTCAGATATTGCAAGATTGGTAGGGATTTATAAGTCTCCTAAGCAAATACAGGAAACAGTAAAGCAAAGCAATCTATTAAGTGGTGAATATAAGCCCATAATGGATGTGTTAGTTGGTGACCTTGATCCAACTATGTTAGATGATATAGCAACACCTCTTGAAAAAGTACGTACCGCTTTTCAAATGCTTACAAAAGAAGATTCTGGAATGAGAGCCATTTTAGATGATGCAGACGCATTCAGAAGAATAGGTTATGAAGCTGTAAAAGCTTGGGACTTTGATTCATTAGTTAAAGGCATTACACAATTAAGAGGGGGATTACAAGCTTATAATCAATTACAAATAGGCGGGTTTGGAGGCTTAGGAGAAGATTATACTGAGCAAATCAGAAAAAATGTTACAGATACTTTAAATTATTTAAAACAACTAGAAAAAATGGTCTCCTCTACAGGAGCAGGAGCTTCTCCAATGGGAGCTGTAGGAGTCGCCCCATTCTTAGATCCTAAGACCCAGGAACTATTACATAAGAGAAATATAGTTCAGGCACAAAAGTATTTTGCTAAACCCGCTCAAGAGGGCGGTCCTGAAATAGGCCAAGCTTTTACCTATAGATATAAAACAGTTGACCCAGCTACTAAACAAACTTTATCTAGTATGGCCGAAGAATTTAAAAAAATAGGTGAAGAGACTAATAAGGCTGGCCAACAGGTCGGAATATTTACCCAACGTTCTGAAGATTTGGTAAAAGCTTTCCAAGGTAAAAGAAGTATAGGACAAGCTTTTGGAAGAGTTATTAGATGGGGGCTTGCTAGTAGAACTGTATATGGGCTAATAAGTGCTTTACAGAGTATGGTAAGTACTATAGCTGATGTTGAGTCCGGAATAGCTGTGCTTCGCCAGGTTATGAGTCCTTTACAAACTGATTTTGGACAACTTACTCAGTCAGCCTTGGATTTTTCAAAACAATTTGGTGTACCTATAAGACAAGTAGTTGATTCTATGCGAGTGTTTGCACAACAGGGTTTGGCCCAGCAAGAAGTTGTAGATAGAACTAGAACTTCTATGCTTGCTGCTAATGTTACTACGTTGAGTGCTGCTGAGGCTACAGAAGCTATCACTGCTGCAATGAAAGTTTTTGGTACAGAAGGCCAGAGTACTATAAGTTTCTTAGATGCATGGGCTGAGGTTGAAGCAAAGCATGCTATTACATCTGGGGACCTTGCTAATGGATTGAAGAAAGCTGCAGCTGTTGCTAAAACATCTGGAGTTACATTTGATCAATTAAACGCCATAATAACTGGTATAGGAGAAACCTCTCGTCAAACCGGTAAAGAAATTGGTACTTCTTTAAGATTTATGTTTAGACGTATACAAGCGGATAAAGGTCCGAAACAATTAGCTCAAATAGGTGTACCAGTGGTAACTGGGACCGGAGAACTTAGAAGTACTTTTGATATTTTGGATCAGGTGGCTGGTAAATGGGGAGAGCTTACAAATGCTCAAAGACTAAATATTGCTACGTCTATTGGTGGTAGACGTCATTATAATAGTTTATTAATTCTAATGGATCATTGGAATGATGTTTTGGATACATTAGAAGATAGTTTGAATTCTAAGGGCGCCGCTGAAAGACGAAACGCAATAGTCATGGAGACTTATGCAAAGAAATTGCAACAAGTTAGAGCAGCTGTATCTGAATTACAGGTACAATTTGGAAAATTTGCACTACCAGTAGCAAAAACACTGTTAACTGGATTAAAAGGTGTGTTGGAAACCATTGCTAATATTCCAGCAGGTTTAAAGATAGCTGCTTTAGGGTTTGCAGCTTTGTTTGTAATAGTAGCCAAAGGCCAGAGTTTAATTAGTAATGTAATTGATAGAATTAAAGGTTTTATGGGTGCTTTTGGTGATCTTGGCCCTCAGTTTATGAAGCAATTTAAGATTGGTATATTTGAAACTTTTGGAAAATTACCAAAAGTTTTGGCAGATATAGATGTACGCGGTTTGTCTAATATAGGCCAGGCAGGAAAAGGAATTCAAGATTTTGAATCCGTTCTTGGAAAAGCTGCTTTTACTTTAGCTCAATTTGGTAGAGGTTGGAACGCTGTTATGTCGGAAATAGCTTATACTGGAACAGTTACGTCTGAAACTGTAGGTAAAGCTTTTGGTAAAATTACTGGAGGGTTAGGAACTGCTGCAATTAAAGTAGCTACTAAGCACCCGGCACTTGCTGGTGTTTTGGGAGTTATGTCGCAGGGAGCTAAGGGAGGCGAAGCTGGTTTTCAAAAGCTAGGTGAGATGATAGGAATTCCTGCTGAAGGCTTGGCTAGATGGAGCTTGGAGAATGCTAGTTTTGTTAAATCCGTAGCACCTCTAGCAGGATCTATAGCTGCTTTGATACCAATAGCCGGAGTAGCTGGAGATCAGTTTAAAAAACTGGCCTTTTCAGCGGATGGTTATGAAAAATCTCTATCCCCGTTAAGAAGAAAATTGAGCGGTGAATTAGCTACTATAAATGAACTCAGCCAGGGGTATAGAAGGCTTAACGAAGATATAAAAAGCGCTGCTAAAACATCCGAACCAGAAGCAACTAAAACCGCTATAAGTAGAGAAGAGTATGTAAGCCCTGTACTTACTTTAGGTAAAACTTATGACAACGCTAGAAAATTTGCTAACCAGTTATCTACAACAAATATAAGTATGATACAAGGCTTTGATAGTCTTGGTAATGCTGTATTAAAAACTACGGGTAATTTCGAGGATTATTTTAGAGTACTTAGAGCTGCTAAGTTAAAAGAATTAGCGGATACTAGTGTATCTGCGTTGGAAAAATATGCGGAAGAGTTGACAAACGCTGGCGCGATGGGGTCTAGATTTAGATCAGAGCTTAAAAAGTTTGTGGGAGAAGTTCCTGCATTAGGGCCGATTCTTGCTAAACAGATTCAAGTATCACCAGCTCAAGAATTAGATGAAGCTACAAAATCAGTTAATAAAATATTAGCTGTTAGAGAAAAATTTCCTATGACTACCGCTTTTGATGAACTTTTCCAAAGATACTTAGGAGATTTAGAAAACGTAAGAACGCGATACAATGAATTCTATTCTAATTTCAAACGAGTTTTAGCAGACTTACCAACAGAAGGGTTATCAGCTGCTCAGATTTCAAATATGTTAGATAAAGAAACTTTACAACCTGCTTTTGAGTTGATGATAGAGTTTGAAGGCCGCTTGAAAAGATTATCTGAAGCTGGTAAAATAGATTGGAAAGATATTTTAGGAACAGAAATTCTGAAAAGAGTACATCCAGAAGCAAGTTTGGACTATGCTGCCCCACTAACTAAAGAGATGTTAAGGCAGAATAAAATTGTTCAAAGAGGAACAGAAGCTTTTGCTGGCGATGTTGTTTTGTTTAATGAAGACGTAGATAAAAAGTTTGATGTAGCAGGAAATCAGGGTATTCTTAAATATAGAGAAGGCTTAGGATATTTTGTGGAAGGTATTGATAAGGAGCTTAGAACGGTTAGAGAAATTCCTTTTGACACTGTTCGTCAGTTTGTTGATAGTGTGTTTCCTGCCAACAAGATAGCAGATCAGCTAGAGGAAAATTTAGATATATTAAGAGAATCTTTGGTGGGTGCTGCTGCTGGTATGGTAGGTGTTACTGCTAAGGAGTTTAAGCGAATTGGTGGCTTGGGACCAAGATTCTTTGAACAAATTCCTACTGAAACTTTACTTCAAACTTCTGGTGGATTCGGAGGGACGGGCGGTGGGTATGGTGCCCAACCATTCAAGGCAGGGCTGGGAGGTCTTGGGTTTGAAACTATAGTAAAAGATTATTTTATTAAGCCAATGAAATCATTGGAGTATTTAGTTGAAGAACCTAAAAAAAGACTGGAAGCCGGTGAACCATTTGATCCTGGATTTGAAAAAGATATTGAAAGATATGGCACTATAATAAAAAATAACCAAGTAATTGTACAATACATGGCTCTTTTTGTAGATTTAAATAAATCTCTTGCCGAATCCGCTAGAGTATTAGAAGAAAATATTGCTGTTGAAAAAGCTAGGAATGAAATATTAACAACAACTGCTGGGTTGCTCAAAGGATTTCCAGAAAGTATGGCTGATATGAATCTTGGTGTTAGAGATTTTTTTCAATTAACCACACAACAAAGGGCATTGGTTAAAGAAAGAGCATTACCGCCAGAAAAAAGAGAGTTTGATATATTAAGAAGACGTGTTGGCACAGAGGATATAAGGCGCAGATCTTTTGCAGTAGAAGCAGAAAGAATACAAAGAGCTATAGTACAATTGGGATTTATACGTCAGCAAGCTGAAGCGGCTGGTGTTACTATTCCTAGAGAAGATTTAATGAGTATAACCGAATCTGTGATTGCAGGCGGTACCCCGGCTGAAGGCGCTCAATTAGCAGTTCAGAAAGGTATTAAATCTGATACCGGTGCTATGGTAACTGGTATAAATGATTTAGTAGATGCATTAGATCCTAGCAAAGCTGCAGCTAGAGCTAAGATGGACACCGATAATCTTGGAAAGGCTATAGGTAGAAATGTAGAATTACTTAAGGATCCAAGAGCTATTGATAGATTAAATACAGCTTTTGGTATGGATTATTTGGAGGTGGAACTCAAATCCCAATTTGATAAGCTAGCTAAATTAAGAAATTTACATGAAAAGAAAGGTAATGAGTCTGTAGTAAGAGCTATAGACAGTACTATGACAGAGTCTTCTAGAGCTCTAATAGGTGCAATAGGAATTAGAGGAGCTACTGGAATAATATCACCAGGGCTTCCTACTCCTCAACGACTGATTACTAAGCAAGCTCAGAGATTAATGGATCCTATAAGGGATCCTGTAACTGATGTAACTAACTATCTACCTGGCGAATTTAATGTTGGTAATTTAATAAGCAGAGCTTTAGGTGGAGAAGGTTTACGAGAATTTAGACAGAGAATAGAAGAAACTCAAAAAGGGGTTACTAAAGAAGAACAAACAAGTGCTAAAGTAATAAGAGGCTTAGCTCCAACTTTTGCGCCTATTATAGGCCCGTTAGGGTATGCTCTTGCTAGAAGCGAAGCTACTGGTTTAGAGAAAGGCAGTTATAGTAGATTAAAGGAATCCCCTGAGTTTAAAGAGTTGTCTACGCTTATGGATGACCAGAATAAGATAAGCGTAATTAATTCTAAAACTTTGACCAAATTATTTTTTGGTTATACAGCGTTTAATACTATAGCTAAAAGAGCCTCTGAAAGAGAACAAAAAGCTTACCAAATACAAGTAGACCAATTAAAACAACAGAGGTCAGGAGTAGTTGTAAAATACAAAGCAGATGAGATAGGACGTGGTGATTTTAAATCTCAGATAAAGGAATTAAATACTGAAATTATAGATTTAACTAGAAAAGCTAAAGAAGCTGGCGCAACTTCTAAAGAAAGAGCTACTAGAGAAGCTGTTGGTGTTGTGGCTGGTGCCGGAACTGCTTTTGCTAGAGCATTAGGAGTTAGTGAAAAAGCTTTAGTAGGATTAGGTGGAACTGCGGCTTCTACTATCATAGCTTGGAATGCTTGGACAGCATTAACAGGCGAAAAAATGCCAGAAATGGTAAAGAAAGCTACAGATGCAGCTAAAAAATGGGGAGATACATTAGGTAAAGAGGGTATAACTTGGTTAGATAAAGTTAAAATTTGGTTAACAAGGAAACACCCTTTGGGTAAGTATGCCCCTGGAGTGTTTGGAGCGGCTGGACAAGCTACTGCGGCTGCTAGAGATGTGGAAGAAGCGTCTAAAGCTCAAAAGGGTATGTTCACTGAGCAGGAAAAAGAGAAGTTAAAAAGAATAAAGGATTATGAAACTAGTGAAGAAAATGTCAAAAGTACTGATGAGTTATTGAATAGTTTTAAAGCTGGTGATATTAAAAAACTTGATAAAGATACCCAGATGCTTAAGATTAATGATGATCAATTAACTACTTTGCTATCTATTGATGAAAATACTAGACAAACAGCTGAAGGAACCGAAAGACCTGAGGCAGAGGGTAAAAAAGAGGAATCTAAACAAGGTGAAATAGTTAAAGGATTAAGATCTAAATTAGATGAACTTAAACAAGAAAGGTTGGCAAAAGGTGGAGACACAGCTACTAAATTAAAAGATTTACTAGCAGGGGCTATATTGGTAGCTTCTGGAGGTTATTTAGCTGAAAAAGGCGGGCTGAGCGATGAATTAGGAGAAGCTACTAGAAGAGCTGAAAAAATAAATACAGCTTTTGGAGATTTAGTAAATAAATTTCCTAAAGAAGTAGAAGAACTGATTCAAAAAATGCAAATACGTAGAGCGGAGATGGTTAAAGCAGCGGCTGAGACTGGCGGGGAGGTTGGTAAAAAATCTCTATTATTAGACACACCAAAACTTTATGATGAATTTTTAAATGAATTAGTAGGGTTGGCCGACAGAGTTGGCTCCGCAGCTACTAAATCTGGTGAAATAATAGGTGCAGCAAAAGATAAACTATATTTAAAACAAACTGGCGAAGAAATAGCTAAATCTATAGGAGATTTTGCTAAAACTATTATAGATGCTTCTATAGATTTGGAAATAGGTTTGAAATTAAGAACCCAAACTTTCGGCGCTATGAAAGGATTGCCTGCTTTTGAAGAAATATCGATGGGAAAACTGCCTCATGAATTGACCGCTACTGAAAGATTGATGAAGGAAGGCGGACCTGCTTGGCAGGATATGTATAAAACTTTTAAGAATTTAGATAATATAAGAGAAAATCTGATATCATTATCTCAAGCCCAGGCTAAGGGTATAATTACTTCTCAAACAACTCTTTGGGCAGATACTAGAGACCAACAACAAGTTGTTAAAAGTCAACGAGAAGCTATTGAAAAAGAAGCTGCAAAATTTGCGCCAGGTAGAGGAGTAGCCGATCCTGGAATTGCTAAGGGCGCAGTTCAAATGCGTAAAGTTGTTGAAATTTATAACAAAAGTATAGACCCAAGTTTGATTACTAAAGAGATTGAGTCTAAAAAATCTGAGTTAGATATATTTAAGAGAAGTTCTAAAAAATTAGTTGGGTGGTATAGAGAAGCTCTAGAGCCAAAGAGTAAAATGTATGAGCCTGGCGCAGCAGATGTAGTGGGGACATCATTAGGCCAAACAAATATAAGTGTTATTCAAGCAAAACAACAAATTCAAGCATTACAAGGATTGGGCACTGAACTTGGAGAAACCGGATTAGGCAAAGCTGCTTCAAGTCTTAGAACTAAAATTACCGAGACTATGGAAAAGATCAAAATGCAAGTAAATGTCTACAAGGATTTGGAGGGAGCGGCTAAAACGGCAACAGGATTAATGGAAAAATTGCACCTAGTGATGAATGCTACTGGACTAAATATTCAACAATTAATTGGTGATTTCGAACAAATGAAAGCTGGCTTTACTCTTGAAGAGGTACAACAACAATTTGTAGAGGCGGCTGAGACGTTTGAACAGATTAGAAGAGGCGGAACTGCTCCAGGAGCTCCTGTATGGCCTACTTTCGAAATGATGCAAGCTGGTATGGCTCCTGAGCAGATGAATGTCGCTACCAAGCGTGACGCAGCGATGGCTGCTATTATAGCTCAAGGTAGAATGCCGACTGGTGAGGATATACAACGCCTAGATTTTGAGGAGCAGAGAGAGAAGATACAATATAAGCAAGCTAAGGAAGATGCTAAGTTAAATAGACAACAAAGTGCGGCTGCTGAACTTCATAGAAGAATTTTAGAGGCTCAGAGAAGAGCTGGAATGATAGAAGGTAAAGAAAATGAAGGAATGCGAGAAGCATTAATAAGCAGGTTCGAAAACATTAGAACTGGTCTTTTAGGGCAATCTCGTGTAGCTGGTAGGGCACGTGAAGAAATATCACCAGGCATATTTGAAAGATATGGTTATAATTTTGATATTGTAGAGGAAGGTTTAAAAGATATTGGAACGGAGTTTGGAGGCAAGGGTGCGGAATTAGTAAGCGAAATTGGTGATTTAAATAAAATAATTGATCAGTTGGGTCTCGGTACTTATAGTCCAATAGTTAGTGAATTAACTAAAGCTAATGATTATTTAAATGCTATAGCTAAAAATACAGGAACTAGCCCTGAAGTTCTTAAATCTATACAGGATAGCTTAAAACCTATAGGTCTTCCAGCGAAAACCCCTTTACCAACAAGCCCAAAAGAAGAAGCTGCTGTGGCTGAACCTAGTAAATTTGTAAATCCTCTTACATGGTGGAAAGACCTATTTTTTGGAAAACAGTCTGGCGGTAGTATAACTGGACCTGGAGGACCCAGGGACGATCGTGTGCCTATAATGGCAAGTCCTGGAGAATTTGTGGTTAAAGCGTCATCTGCTAAAAGATTAGGAAAGCCTACACTTGAACATATGAATCAAACTGGCAGTGTGCCAGGCTTTGCTGAGGGTGGCTATAGTAGGAATCCAGGTAATCCACTTATGACACCGGGCGCTCTTATGCATAAAAGATGGATGGAGAAGCCAGAAGAGTATAGAACTGCTGAGACGCCTTTTCAAAAAGTGATGCCTAAACTAAGTAAAGGGATAACTGAAAAAGCTCCGTGGTTGCCATTAGGAGAACATGTGCCAGAATGGGCTAAGAAACATCCCAAACTATATGGTGCATTTGGAGCAGCCAAAACATTTACCCCTTATCATGAAGCTGAAATGACATTGGGTGGGAGTGAACTTGGTCTTTTGAGCTTAGCCGTTTTACCGTTTTTGGGTTTAGGTACGAAAGCAGCAAAAGGAATTTATCAAGGGACTAAATTAGGTGCCAAATCACTATTAAAGTTGTTTGGAAAAGGCAAATTAGGGACTGCTACTGCTAAGAAATCTATAACTAAAACTACTCTTACAGGTAAATACGCAGATGAAATAACTAAACAAGTTATGGAAACCAGAGCTGGCCAAACTAATCTTGGCTACGCGTTAGGCATAAGAGCTGCAGAACAAGATGTTAAGATTCTAGCTCCTATGGCTAAACTTCGTAAGCAGATCGGTGCTGGGTACGAGGATGCTATGAAAGCTGGTGATTACGATACAGCGGCACTTTTAGGCAGCAAAGCGCAGGGTATGAGAGAGGGTAAAGAAATGGCCGAAGCATTATTAGCAATTAAGGCTGGAAAAACTCCTCCTGTTAATAGTGCTACTACTAAGGCTATACAGTATATGGAAGAAGGAAATTTGCCTAATTTGCCTAAATTAGATTTTCCTGTAGCTAAAAGTAAAAACGCATTGATGGCAAAACTAACAGAAGAAACAGGATTAGGACCTCCTGGCGGCGCATTACAGATGGTAGGAGAAATTGCAGGAGCTGCTGTTAAACCAAAAAAACTCACTGCTATAGGCCCATTAAAGATGGAATCCTATGTTAAAAAGCCGGTAAGGGGTGCTCCAGAGAGTGCTTTTGAAACTATATTAGAACGTAAAACTAAAGCATCTAAAGATGAGATAGCGATGATGAGAGAGAAGTGGAGTAGGTATAAAGATATTCCTCCACTAGAGGCTTTTGAAACTATATTAGAAAAACGTGAATTGGCTAAACTTAGCGAAGCTGCTAAGGTAGTAGGTGATGTAGTACATACAGGAGGCAGTGAAATTAGTAAGACTTTACATACTACTGCTCGTGAAATATTACAGGGGCCTAGTAAGGTAGGTATATTAAAAGAAATACCAAAAGGAGCTAAGGCTATAAGAGGCGAAGCCGAAATTGGTAAAACAGCAATCGTATTGGATCTGCCTGGTAACAAGGTTATGCGTATTGGAGATAAAACTCTGTCACGACTTAATATACCTGAAATGTTACAAGCAGAAAGTAGGAAAGTAATTGGAGATTATCAAGTAGAAGTTATACCTAGAATTACAGGAATTGGTACAGCTACTAAAGAACAAACTAGGATGTTAAAAGATGCTATAAAGGCTCGTGGAGAAGCTGTTGGAAAGAAATATGATTTTTGGGATTTTCACGCTGATAATATAGGATTTGTAGGTAAAAAGCCTATAGTTATAGATCCAGGAGCTATTAAATATTTTATGGGCGGGCTGATACCTTCTTTTGGTAAAGGAACTTCATATGTGCCTCAAACTCAACTAGCTATGGTGCATAAAGGAGAGGGTATTATCCCTGCTGAATATAATATGGGCGGTTTTATAGGTGCTCCAAAATTTTTAGAAGGCGGAGGAGTAAACCCTTTAAAAGTAGTTGAAAATGTTGGAGAAAAAATAGGTGAAATTATAGCTAAAAAGATGGAAGAAGCTAATATAACACTTAATGTACCAGACGCTTCTGATCTACCTACTTTGAAAATAGGTAATTTAGATGAATTAAAAACTGTTCTTAGTGAAGGAGCAGTAGGTGCTGATAGAACTTCTAAATTGGATCAATTTATAGATTCTGCTACTAATAAATTAGACAGGTTAGAAGAACAAACTGTGTCCACTGTTGATCGTATAACAGTAGTTGAAGCGAAGACGTCTGATCTTACAGAAATAGGTAATTTAAAATTGAGTATTAATGATCTTGAGGGTAAAATGGCTGGTGTTTATACTACTATGGAAAATAGGATAGATTCTGATATAGATGATTCTTATCTGGAAGCTAGATTACATGAGGTTATTTCTGACCTTAAAACAGATGAAATATTACCAATTAGATCTAATATTCGTATAATAGAATTGATAATTAGCGATTTAGGACGTGATATTAACAACCAGTACGATATTATTTATTCTAACATTAATAGGTTAGGTTTGGCATAAAGGAGGGTAATAGGTGCCCAGGGATTTTGAATACTTTTATGAATGGGATGGACTTGCAGAACAGTGGATAACTAGTGAGGATACTTTTGATCAAGATTTTCCATCTAAACCGCAGGATCCAGGGACTTCTTTAGCTGCATGGGTGATAGAGACCATTTTTGGGCTTGAGTTGGCGTCTGGTGATCAAGCAAAAGGTGGCTATTTACCAGGATATGATGTGGTTAGTAGGGAGGCTTATGAAATAATACAACTTTCTTTAGCTACTGAATTGCGAGATGGTAAATTGGTAGAATGTTATGCTGACGGTAATGGTGTTGTGCATTTTTATACGCTAGGAAGCCGTAGTAATATTTCTAGCGATGTTCTTTATTCAATAAGCACTGGTAGCTTGTCAAAACCTTGTGACAATGTTATGGTAATTGGGTATGATCCCCCACCTAAAAGGTACGCTGGCGCCGAGATTGATGTGCTTACTTTTGGTAATTATATGCCAGACGAGTATTATTATAACCACTTATCACCAACGCCTGCTGACGTAGACAGAGGTTCTTTTCCAATATACCATGTTCTTGGATCACAGGATTTACTAGGACCAGAAGGATGTAGTTGGTTTAAGAAAGGATATATTGAATATGCAGATCAAGGCATGGATCATGAAGGTTGGTTAATATCGCAGGGAGTGTTTGATCCTAAAAATTACGAAGCAGTGTCTAGTTATATGTACAAAATAGAAGTAGGTTTTTATAAACAAGGAAGTACTAATGTTTCTTTTGCTAATACCACACCTAAATATGTTTTATTAAAAGATCAAGCTGGTAATCCTACTATGGGTAAGTTACAGAAACGTAATTATAGAGATAGAAATCTTTATGTTTCAGATTATTGTTTAGAAGACCAGACTCCTGATATTGATACTGGTGTAAGATTGCCTAGAAGTAATGAGCGTAAATTTCTAGGTGTACGTGAAGTTTATATTTATGGGTATTATTTGACGCAACTTATTCCAGATTATTATAAAAGTGGTAATAACAGAGAAGAAGGCCCTAGCGAGTTTATAGCTGCGCTTGACACCAGAATGTCACAACCATTTAAATTGTCTGAGGGTGAGGATTATTTGATTACTAAAGATCCATCAGATGATAATTACTATCGTATAGTATTTTCTTGTAATGTTAGTCCTACTTATATTGATAAATTTGGCGGTAATTTAACTGAGGGCGTGTATAATACTAGTTATAGAATAAGCCCTTCTAGCTTATATGTAACAAACACTGATGGGAGTATATGGCATGCTGGATATGTAAGTGTAGCTGCTGATCCTTATGATAGTGATTTTAAGGTGAGTGGTTATTTAAGGGATGGCCGCACTGAAGATGGTATATACGACAATCAAACTAGATATCCTGTTACTATTTTTCCTATGAATGAAGGACAATCTGGGTATGTAGTTAAAAGGATAGTTATAGTTTACGAATGGGATAACCCTTGTGTAACTATAGAGGATCAAGAAAATACAGTAACACCTGAGAATTTAAAAGATAACTTTAAATTTACATTTTATCCAATGATTAATAGAGATGTTACTAAACCAGTAGCTTTAGTTAAAACAGGATCTTCTACCGCCCAATTATTAGACGATCAAGAAATAGTACCAGATTATGATGATACTACTGTACAAAATTTAAACTCTACTGAATACGCTAGAGCATTTACTTCTTTAGAATCTGGAGACATAAAAGTAACCTTACCATTTTTAGATGGAGATGAATGTATATCAGTAGCTGGATTTATTAAAGAACTACAAAATGAAGTTATAGAAAGTACCACATATGTTTGTGATCCAAATGCTGAGCCTGTTTTAGGTGAAGTAATAGATGGGAAGACTATTAATTCTATTGATTACTCATATCAAGACAGTAGTCAGTATTTAATTTCTGTGCAAGCCGGACCAGTTTGGAGAGGATTATCTGGTTGGGATACAGCTCTTTATCAAAACCAAACAGTACAATTACAAAGGGAGGGTATTGTAACTAATGTTTATCCAGATAATATGAAATGTCAGGTTAATCTTGGAGACCTTGGTATGATGGAATGTATAAATGCGACCAGAGACGTTTTGGAAAAGGGGGACAGGGTTTCAGTTACTATTTATAATAACCCTGTAGGTACTTAATGGCTACTATAGAAAAACAAAAAGTAAGAGCAAAAATAAAATTTGGTAATATTACAGTAGAAACACCGGATGTAGTTTCTTTTGGTGTTAATCGTTCGAGAAATCAAATGAGTGCTACTTTTTCTGCTAGTGTGAGGATAGGGTATGATGAAATTGGTTCATCTATAGAAATTCTTGCTGAAACTATAGTTATAGAAGCCGGCCTAAAGAATAATTTAAATACTGTTTTTACTGGACAAATAGAGAAATGTATAGTAAACCCAGTAAGAACCGATGCTTCTAAAGTTATACTTAATTTATCTGGTAGAGATGTATTAGCAGTTCTAGAAGGTCAGAAACTTAATCGCAGATTGAAAACATATAAAGATGGAAGCACCCCTCCAGATAGATGGGGGGTAATTAACAATATAGTAAAACATAATACTCCAGTTATTCAGAAATTTAAGGACAAGATTTATGATAAAAAGCCTAAGGTTACTAGTAAAATTCCACAATTCCCATTGTATAAGACTCCGGACGCATTTAATGTTAATAAAGATTTACCCACCAGAGTATATGGTGGAATAGAAATTTCTAGTGGGGAGATAGAGAACTAAAATGGTAGAAGCACCATCTAATTTAAATGTAGATAGTCAAAATGTAGTATCATTTACTTTGAGTGTAGGTGATAAAGTGAAGCTTTGTGCTCCGGTTCATTATCCGCCAGTAACATTTCCTTCTGGTTATGATGCTAACTATTATTTGAATGGATTTATAGTTTTAGATCAAGGAATTGGAAAGTTTGAAGGTGTGCCGCCCGGAAGTAATTTGTGTGTATACTATAGACATCAAAAAAGCGGCAGACAAATAATACAATATTCTTCAGACGCATTAGGAGATACAACTTTTTATGCTATTCTAGAAGGTATTACAGTACATGATCATGCAAGTGTTCCACAAGGTGGTCCGGCCTACGCTACTTATTGGGCCGAAGCTAGGGAGGAAGAATAATGGCCACTTGTGTATGTCATGTTGCTGGGGAATTTCCTATACTAGGCAGTCTAGGAATATTTTCTGCTAATTTGAGAACGAATATAGATGTGACTGTAACTGAAGGTGGTTTAGTTTTATATGGGCCTGCTTTTGGGGATTTGTCAATATCAGCGTATGCGCCTTTAGTAGCGGGGGAAGAAACATCTTTAGGATGTCCAGGTAAAGCTGGGGCTAGTTATAATTGGGATAGGAGATATGATTGTGATGAGACTAGTGTGATCAAAGTTTATTTTATTCCTAGAGGTAGAACGAGATCTTATAGAGAAGGAGATATAACCAGTCTAATTAATATGACGGCTATAGAGACTTATCCATTTTTCAGTGCATCGGCAGCTAGTGGACCAACTACTCCATATCTTATACAAGACCATACTGATGCTTATAATTTTAGCTATAATGGAGGCCCTATTTCTATAACCGCACAAGATGCTTACAATGAAAAGACTGTGGGTATTTTTACTAGTATTTTGCCAGCAGGTTCTAAATTATATTTACAAAGTTTTAATTGGGAATACACCCCACCCAATGTTCCTACAGTTTCATATTCTTTTTTATTTACTTATTTTGAAAATGTACCATAAGGAGATAAGATATGGATGGTAATTTTTATACTACCTATACCTATAGATTAAGATCGTCAGGGGCTGTTCCAGTAAATCCAGGCCAGTTTTTAGCTCAGACTTTTGGCGGAGACAAAAACCAAGTAAAAACATATGAGGCTACAGAAACTATCACTAGAAGTGACGATTTTGCAGGTGCTAGTGTTAATGGTCCATATATTTCTGCTAGTTTTCAGAGATTGCCTTATTTAACCGATGATAGAAGCCAGGTTTTTAGTGGTCAAACTGTGGGTAGAACTGAGTTTATTGATGAAGATGCGATTCCAGGATCTTAAGGAGAAGATAAATGGCGGTAGAATTCATAGACTGTTCTTCATTATCTATAAGTTATGATGCTACAGGTAAAGCTACTGTATCGCTAACTGTTGTAAGAGATGATAGAAATCAGATAACCAGCACTTATACAAACAGGTCGTGGGGAGGGGTGCGTTTTGATTGTGTGATTATGAGTTCTTCTCAAAGACCTATGATAGGTAGTGGCGGTTGGAGTGAGTGGTCACTTCAAATGGAGGGTGTGGGAAATTAATGGGCTGCGGTTGTGGAGGAGCTAAAAGAATACACGTTAAAGATCCGTTAGATGTTATGTCTGGGTACAAGTACCTTAAGCCACACCAAATTGCTGCCCGTTTGGAAATTTACAAGAAGCGTTATTGTAAGGAATGTGAACTTAGGTATAAATGTGATTATAATAATTATGTGAATTGTTCTAAAAAGCCAAAGATGAAAGCGTCTTAAGGAGGATATAATGAGTATCATAATAGGCGGGATGACGGTCGTAAGTGTCCAATTTGTAGCTCAAAATACAGTAACAGATGCTTTCCAGTCTGTGAACTGGAATATTAATATGCAACCTAATAGACTTTGGGTGCTGGGAAGTTGGGACCCATATAAGACGCAGGTAGGCAAAACTGTTTCTGTGAGTTTTACTACGTATGCATCGAGAGCATCAAATGGATCGTTAGATCCAAATCTTATACAGCCTATAACTTTATCACCAAGTACTACTTGTGAGAATAGTAATGCTAGGGCTCATGTAATAATACATGTAGATGCTTGTGGACCTACCTCTGAAGTAGATGTTAACCTTGAGAACATGTATCTTACTAGTTATTCTTATGCTAAAGGCGATGCTATTGGTTTTGGTACTGAAAGTTGGTCGTTCCAAGCGTGGTTGGCTAGTGATGTTACAGGAACTGAGTTTCTTGAAATACCTGATCCTAGTTATATTCTACAAGGAAGATCAGAAGGCAGTTATAGTGGTAATGTAGGCAGTGGTCCAGAAGATATGGGACTAGTGTTAGATGCAGATGGTCAAGTTACTGGACAGCAGGGAAGTGTTTCCGCAGGTTTTCCAGGTGTTGGAAATGCTGATGATATTACTTTAGGTTTGGTTGATAGAATTGGAGGCGGCAGATTAGATGCTGATGGACAAATGGGGCAGAGTTCAGCCAGTATTCCGCACCAACCTTTATATATAGGCTAAGGAGAAATTATGAAATTTAGAATAGCGGAACGTTATCGGCTAGAGATACATTGGGAAAAGGCAATATATGAAAAAGATAGTATTGCTAAGTTAGAGGGCTGTTATTTGAGTGGTCCTGCAATCAAAGAAGTTTTACAAATGAATGAAAAGGATGGTATTGTATTAGATTTTGCTACGCAGTATATGGTATTTGTAAAATACTATTATGTAGCTAAATTAGTTTGGCAAGGTGTTAAGCACGATGTGGATAAGATTTATCTTTCAAATGTTACTTTATCTAATAGACATTTAAACTCAGTTCCTAAATTAAACGATAATGATTATATAGTGATTGACACAAAAGATCATGAGAATGCTAAACACCAAATGAATTTGAGTTATAAATCTTACTTGATTAAATCAGATGGGGAATTATATGACTTTGTTGGGAGTAAATAATGCCAAGATATCCAAGAAGTACATGTGGTAGAGGAATAACAGATGGTAATCTGCCGACGTATAAAACTAAAGAATGTGTTTCTAGTGTAATAAGTGCAGCTGATTTGTCTCAAATACGTGCTCATTTTCCTTGGGTTGGTATAGAAGATTTTCATTATTATCACATCAAATGCCCTTTTTCAACAGAGGCTGGCATGCACTTTGTTAAAGATTCAAACCCCACAAGTCCCACATATTTTTGGGCTGTTGATGTAGAAGGTTCGGCTGTAAATCATACAGTAACTAGTGGTATTATGATAAGATTTTCACGCGGGTCTAAACATGGATGGCTTTGTGTAGATCCTAATTGCCCATATTATAATGGGGTTGCAACTGGAACAACTATAAGTGGTAATGTCACTTTTAATACTAGCGGCATTCCTTATTTTTACATTTAAAGAGGAGGAGTTTGGTTATGGCACGAAATATTACAGTTTATGATTTAGAGAATTATCCAGACAACAGTAAAACTATAACTGTTGACCAGCAATCAGTTGTGCCCACCGGATACGCTGGTGACGAGCAGTGGGTATTATCTTTTACAACTAATGCTTATAGCGACAGAGTTCTCAGCACCGCTATTCAAGACATTTATGTACAAGAAATGAAAACTGGTTGGTATAAAAGTTCTGGTCTTGTTACTATAGGATCTACTATTGCAGTGTCGTCTGGTTCTAAAACTTTAGGATTAAATGTGGATAATAGTAGTAAAGTGTATTACATTGAATTAACAGAAGAAAATTATGGCCCTGATGCTTTAGCTGAGCATATTGAAGATCAAATTAGAGCAATTCCCACTGCTGGTAGTTGGAGTTCTAGTGATGATACTCTTTCGTATAAAAATGTTCAGGTGGAATATCTTAATGGAAAATTTAAGATAATTTCTGGCACAGTTTCCGAATTTTACACCGGTACTACTCGTACTTCGGTGGCTGTTACTTATTCTGGTTCCGATACTCTTTATTACGATTTAGGATTTGATTTGGGAATTGGTAGTTATGATGTAGCTAGCACTTCCGTTACAGAAAAATTAGTTACATCAAGTTGTGGACCCACAAGTTCTGCTATTGTTATAAATACAATGACCGGATTAGTTGCTGGTGACCCCATAGCTATTACTAATAATACAAATACTGACTATGTTATTGCTCAAGCTGGTACTACTACTACTAACATAGTTATAATTAGTGGTTCTTTAAACAGTAGTTATACTGCTGATAGAGCTAGAGTTCAAAAATTAAGAATTCAAGATCCAGATCAGAAACCAGTTATGTACCATTCGGAAGTAGATAGTATTATGAGATGGGGCGTTATGAGTATTTTAAACCAGATAGACTTCAGTTAATAAGGAGTTACTATATGGCGGAGTTTTATGTAAGAAATAGCTTGAACTATAAGAAAGCAGTTAAATTCAATATTACTCTTCGATATTTTGTAATAAAAGGTGTAAAAGGAGAGTACGTATGGACCTTAGAGATAGGGACTACCTATCCTGATATTAATGGTGATCCTATTTCACCGGCAAGAGTTCATAGTATTTCTGCTAATAATTTTGATGAAGTAATAGAGTCAGCGTTGGCAGAGCTGTGCACTCAAATAGACTGGTCTCCTTTGGTACGGGATAGAGAAGCGCCTTATGTAGATAGTTCAAGACCATCAGATGGTGAAACTGATGTTAGTATTAATTCTAATATAGATATTGTTTTGAAAGATGGTTTGCCGTCTGCGGGAATAGATTTATCTAATATGAAAATTATACTTAATAATAGTATGACAGATTTTGATATAACTGGAGAAGTAGAAATAAGCGGTGATCCCTATATTTATATGCTTAAATGGAGACCGCCTATGAGAGTTTATAACACCTATGCTTAAAAAGGGGTATTGGTATGGCAGCGACAGAGAATATAAAATTAATTAAAACTAGTTTTCAGCAAGCTAATTTTACAGTTGATCAAGGGTATTTCTATACTTTTGATAATCAACAGGATAATTTATTGCAGAAGACTGATGATGGTAACACGTCTTTTTCTTATCCGTTTGATACATTATTAGCTAATACTTCGGCTGATGCTGTGAGAAGCGCTGAGTTTGATGGGGTATATTTTTGGTCATTACAAAATGCCACTAATCTTACTATCAGACGTTGGAAGATAGATAATTATGTATGTAAACTTCAGCAAACTTTTGAATACACTGATAGTGGATCTCATACTTATGATTCCACTGCTTTTTCTGTAGAACATTACCATACACAGTTATCTTCTGCTGTAGTTAGTGGTGCTATGAATATTTATTTCGATGACTATTGGGACGACACTACTTTGATGAATTTTACTACTACTAGTGGGGCGGGATTAACTATTCACTTAGGGCCAAACGCTAATGGTGAAGAAGAAGATGTAGAAGTTACTGCTACTATATCAGGTGGGGTTACAATTTCAGGGGCTACTACTCAATACGCTCATGCTGAAGATGCACCAATACATTTTTATACTTATTTATGGGTATTTAATAACTATGATGGCATAAGTAATGCTACTGGTGCTTTATATAAATTTGATGCTTACACCGGTGATTATATAACTAGATATGCTGGTGGGGCATACTCAGCTGTCAATGCCGCTACGTTTTATAACGTGGATTCATTTCCTACTTACGGTATTGTTGACACACTAGCTTACGTAAAAGGAACTAATACTTTATTTATAAATATAGGAGCTGTTGGAGCTTCATTACCTTACTATGGGTCTATGGTTATGGAAAACATTAAGTTAGATGAAGCTGCTGTTATTACTATATACGATATTTGTATGGATAATCAAAATATCTATAGACTACAAGAAACTCCAGACGGCACTGCTACTATTTGGACATATTATAGTTATTTGCTTTCATCACTAGATGCTTTTGTGACTTCTATTTCACTTGCAGCTTATCCCGCTATTATTGCTGCAAATACAGTAGCTACTACTGGTATAGTGGCAATAGTTAAAGACCAGTTTTTGCAGCCAATAATAGGTAGAACGGTGTATTTTACTGAAGATGATTCTGTAGGTGTTGTGGTTCCTGGAACTGATCCAACCGATGGTGATGGTAAAGCGGAGACTACATATACTTCTGGAAACACTGCTAGAGAAGTTAAAATTACGGCGGTTGTGGAGCAGGTTTAATGACCTATGAGAACTTGAATTTTAAAAAATTTAACATGACTTTTGTAGATGGGTATTTCTACATGGTAGCAGAGGATGATGATTTGTTAGTGCAGAAATTGGACGATGGTGCTACAGCTTTTAGTTATCCTCTAGGCGCATTACTTACTAATGCAGTAACGAGTTTAGAGCATGATGGTATAAATTTTTGGAGCATGCAAGACATTACTGCTGGGGCGTCGGTGTCTATTAAGCGTTGGCATTTAGAAAATAATATAGTTGAATTAAAAGATACTTTCAATTTTACTCCCAATTTTGATTCAGATGCTTTTACAGTAGAACATTACCACGATACACTTGCTAGTGGAGTAACGGTTAGTGGGACTGTGATATATTTAAATAATTATACAAGTGTGGTATCCAGTGGTATAGTGATTACACTGGGCCCAAACTCCTCCAATCAGTATGAAGAAGTAAATGTAAGCACAGTCAGTGGTTCTAGTATAATTTTAGTTTCGGGCACTCAAAATTCATACGATTTAGGTGATAATGTAAATTTTTATAATAATTTGTGGATATTTAATAATTATGGTACTGGTGCATTACATAAAATAAATGCTTATACCGGTATCAATTTAAACACTTATAACGATGTAGAATATGATAATATAAGAGCTTGTACATTTACCCAAGCTTCATTAGTGTATGTTAAGTCAACTAATTTAAAATTTTTGAATGTTAATACTATGAATTTATCTGGGGTAATGACTATAGATAATTTGAGGGCGAACCAAGTTACTGAAATTATTGTATACGATTTAGTTATATCTGGCAATAATATTTATAGATTACAAAAGGAGGCCACATATTATGGAGTTGATTATCCCTGGTCTTTTTACAATTATGTATTATCAACTAGTAGACCGTTTTTGGATACAGTTAGTATATCAGCTTACCCTGTAATACTTCCAGCGAATAGTGTAAATATAACTAAAATTACAATGTTAGTAGATGATCAATATGGGGATGGTACCTATTACACACCTGTGTTTTTTACTGATAATGATAGTGTTGGACATATGACTATAAATCCTGCGTATACTGATTATTTTTTTGGAACTGGGGAAGCTATATCTTATTATAGGGCTGGGGTAGCTTATGCTACGGTAAATATAGAAGGTACAGCTACACAGTATGATTAAGAGGTAAAACATGGTGTATGAGAATGTGAGAATACCAGCTAGTCCTGACTGCCCTAATTTTTGTGTTTGTCCTAGAAGCACAAATGAATTTTGCTATGTAGATCATGTAAATGATTTGTTTAGAATAGTTAGAGCAAGTGATGGCGCTGTTCAGCAGACCTATACTATTTCTAGTGGAATAGATCAAGTTGTATCTCTTGAATATACTGGCCCAAGAAATTTGTTAGGGAGCTTTGCTCAATTGGGGGATGAATTACCATTTTTTACTTTGGAACATATTAGCTCTACTAGTTGCGAAATTAAATGGTGGAAGCTAAATAATACAAGTAACACTTTAGATTGGCAGAAAACCATAACATTATCTGGATCCAATTATGATTGTTATGATATGGCAGTAAAACATCGTGAAACTTCTTTTGCTGCTAACACAACTAGTGGCACTGGGGTTATACAATTAACCTCTGTAAGTGGCGTTGAAATTGGTGATGATTTATTACTAGGTCCTAGTAGTGATGGCGATAATTTTAGCGCTTTTGAATACGTTACTGTAACGGGGGTTTCTGGTGATTATGTATATCTAGATAGTAGCAAACCAATATATGAATATAGAACTGATCATGTGGATGGCCCAGATCCTATAACATTTTGGAAATATGCTTATATTTTTAGTGATGTTGGTCAAACCGCCGAAACTAATAAAGGATCTTTGTATAGTGTTAAAATTAAAGATGGTACGGTTTTAGAAGTTGATAATAGTGGAATTTATTCAGGAGTAAGAGCTTCAGCTTGGAGCCGTAAGTATCAATCAGTGGGGTTTGTACAAGATACAAGTATTTTGTATGTGAATACCGATACATGTCAGATTCAAAAATCACAAGCTCTTACAAACATAGACGATGATGATGTTACTATTATACCTGTTTATGATTTAGTTTTTGATGATGTAGCTATTTATAGATTACAAAAAGCTACTACAAGGGCGGCGGAAAACGGCGATAAAACTACAGAGACTTGGACAACATATAATTATCAGTTTGATACAATAGTACCTTACACTAAGAGTATTATAGTATCCACTGTGCCAGATAGTATAGTGTTGAACGCTGAGCAAGTTACTGTAAAAGCTATAGTTAGAGATCAATTTGGAGTGGGTATAAATCTTAAAACAGTTACATTTTCCGATTCTCCAGATTTTGGTGCTTTTACACCAATAGATGGGCAGGCTATTACTAATACTAGTGGAGTAACTAGTGTGGTTTATACAACCAATTATTATAATCCCGCAGATGCTGGTACTGACACAGAAGATATTACAATAAATGTTAAAACGACTGGTGGGGTAGACGAAATAACTGGGGATGATAATGTATGGGACAGGGCAGATTTACTTTTCCATAAGAAATTTACAATGGAACTTGATGGTACTGTTATTCAGAAACCTACTTTGAGTGGATCATGGCCAACCGAAGGGTCTGATTTATATACTCAGCTATATATGACACAAGTATCTGGGATGGAAAATGCTTTTTATGTTAAGAGTTTAAGCAAGTTTCAATTTCCTGGCGGTGATTGGATAGTAACTGGAGCTCCAAACGATAATGCTACTTCAATTACACAGATCTTGGATTTTTCAAGCGAAATGAAATTTGATCAGCTTTCTAGTGGCGTTGAAAATGAATTACCGGTAATCCAAGATAAAGAACAATCTAATGATTTACAAATTAGTCAACTATATATAAGTAGGCATTATTCAACTGGGCATAAAGATAATGTAAATATAGCGCAGTTTAAATTTATTGAGGACGCTATTCCAGCTTTTTGGTCAGAAAAAAATCCAGTTAATACTAATATTTATATACATCTACTAAAGTACGCTTTTGATTTAAATCAAAGCACTTTAGTTTTTAAAGTGAGAGAAGTTTCTTATGCTGGAGATACTGGTTATGTAGTTGTAACTCCACAAACTATTACAAGCGATGGTTCAGGAGGGTTACATGTTACATACGATCCTCCAAATGATTTTCATCATAATGCTACTATTTATGTATCTATAGAAATTTATGATGTAGCTCCTATACCAAATATTATTTTAACCGATTATTGGTTTAAAATAATACCTGATTATAGAGCTCCTTACATAGAAAACGAATTTCCTACTCGTGAAGAAGAGAATGTAAATACTGATACAAATATTTCATTTGATGTTTTTGATGCTGGTGTTGGAGTTGATATAAATAGTTTAGAATTTTATGTGAATAATAGATATAAAGTTCCTACAATTACAACAATTTCTGGAGGATACCATGTAAGTTATAATCCTACAACTGATTTTTATTATGGACAAACTGTAGAAATAACTGTTAAAGTAAGAGATTTATCGGGTTACCGAAATCAGCTTTATGATATGTGGAGATTTTATTGTGAAGGCAGTACAGGACCTTGGATTGATCCTGATAGTTTTTATCCAAGAAATTGTAGTAAGGGAACTTATAGAAAATTAACAGGAATTTCAGCTAATATTTATGGGATTAATGACACGGGGATAGACCAAAGTAGTATATTGGTAAGGATAGGGGGCAAGACTAGAGATGTCACTATAACTCCTATAATTTATCGAATTGACTAAATAATCTAACTACTTTATTATAGAGGATTATACTCGAAATGACCATCGTAATAGATAATTTTTCACTGGGAGTGGAAGATTGGATATCAGTATCGAATTTAAATTACTTTGCTGTAGACGTGGTAGATCCCACTTATGGCATTAATGCGTCTGATACCTATTTTGTTCATGATGGTCAAGTTGTTTCAACCACTCATTCAGGTATAACTGGTGGTTATACATGTTATTACACGCCTAGCGGTGTTTATTCTGACGGAACTATAGATTTAACTATTCATGCTGAAAATACAGTCAGCGGAGTAGAAGAACAAACATTTCATTTGTTATATGGATATAACGTTAGTTTTAATGAATTGATTGATTGGGGTCCAAAAACCGAAGTAATTACAACTGTACAGGCATCCAACATAGCTTTTTGCCCTAATATAGAAGCTAAATCATTTTATTTTGAAACTGCGGATTTATGGTCAACAGATTTAAATGCTACTATATACCCTGTGGGTAGTGTGGATTTAGGTGCGGTTATTTTTCCGCAGAACACATTCTTTTTTTACGGGCAAACCTACACAATTACTGTGAGTGGGGTTTTGGATTATCATGGAAATACAATGGATCCATATACTTTTAGTTTTAGAGTTGAGAATCCAATTTAATATATTTATAGGAGGTTTTAATTATGTGTGCAGCAATTACAAGGTGGGTTTCGTATGACATAACAGCTTCAGGTATCGCTACTGGTGGTGATCCTGGTACTCGTGGATACTCTATTGGAACTGCCGATCTTGATATTGACCCTGGAATTGATATTGGTCCAACAACTAATAGATTACATTTAGCAATCGATGGTCTAGCAGGTAATTATATTACACTATGTTCTGGGTCAGGGTTGGATCCAAGATTTGTAGCCAAAGATATTACTGAAAAAATGCATACTCTTCATGCAGATCCAGGGACGGAAGGATGGAAGCAAGCAATTTGTACTTGGGAAAACATAACTATTGCTGGTAGCCATACTAAACGAAACAGATTTGTTATTCGTTCTGGATTATTGGGTTCTAGTTCAGAAGTGATTGTTGCTAGTGGTACCAATGATGCACGCGATGTTCTTGGGTTTACCACTAAATCTGAATCTGGTGGGGTAGTTACTCCGGACGGAAAAGCAGGATATACTTTCACTGGTGAGGTAATTATTGGGGGAGCTTATTATGGTTTTTTCGATGAGGTGTACAAGATTGTTGCGTGTAGGGGGAATGATGCTGTAAATAACATAGGAACTCCCTCTAAGGGAGGTAGTAATACTTATGCTGGAACAATGACTACTGGAGGCATATTTAATCATACCAGTGATACCCAATATGTGATTGAAATTGATGCTACTAATGGACAAACTATGGGGGCTGGTACTGGACAGGTTCCTATGATGAAGTGGACTTCTACTGGTAGTGATGGCCAGACGGATGATACAGAACTTCTTTATCCAAATTATTGGTATAAAGTAGGAAGTTATGGTTTGATGGTTAAATTTACTGATGCAACATTTATTAGCATTGATCCTGCGTGGACTATACAATGTTATAAGCCAGATTATGTTTCAGGGTCTGATGCAACCGCTGCTGTTGGAACAGCTCAATATATGTGGAGTTCTGATAGAGGTGATGATAGTGCGGCAGCAGTAACTACTCAATCTGGGTCATATACAGCTTTAGGTACGAGAGGTTTAACTATTCAGTTTACTGGTGGTGCAGGGTCTAATCTTGGTGCTGGGGATTGTTATTATGTAATTTGTTCTGCTCCTAGACCATCAAGTGGTGACGCTGGAATAACTAGTTTGAATTATGGAAATGTTACAGTTTCTACTGAGAGCGATCTAAAAGCCGTTATGTTTGAAGTGACCTCCGGAGCTGTTGAGATGAATACTGTTAAGTTTGGATTACAAAATCATGGATCATTCAGTCATCATGATGCTGGAAACAGTGACACTTATTTTAGGTTTGGGACTGTAGGACCTGGTGTTGGTAATACTGGTTCTTCACCAGCAGGTACTGAATGGTGGCCAAATTTACTTGCTACTGATATTGATAGTGATTCTCCTCCGACTTATTTAAATGCTACTGAGGATAATTTACCGATGGTTGCTACGGCAGACGCTAGTGAAGCTGTAGGAAGTTACCCATTGAAGGGAATGACAAGCAACCCTATGTGGGTTAATATAAGGCTTGGGGCAAGTGAGACGGGGGCTAATAGTTCTATCAATATGAGATTATATTTTGACTATTCGTAACAAAATCAGTAACTTACAGAAATTGATTACTATAGTTTAGAATTTTGTTTATACTAAGTATATTGATAAATAAATAGTGGGGGACAGCGTCGACGGATGTTGAGAAGATGCCTTGCTCATTTTCTCTAACCCCCTAATAATAAATCTAGCATGGAGATTAAATTATGGAAAGAATGAAATGGTTGGATGAGAAAAAAGAGGAAATTATTAAGATGTATGGAGATGGCTATAAGCAGATAGAAATAGCAATCCATTTTGATGTATCACAAACAGCTATTAGCTCTAGATTGAGAAAGTGGGGGGTTAGTAACCCAGATGGTAATAGATTTAAAAAAATTGACATACCGAAAGATGTGCTTTATGATTTATATTGGAATAAGGAACTGCACCCTGTTAAAATTGGAGAAAAATTTGGATGTAGTGTTATGACTGTGCACCACAATTTACAAAAATATAACATTCCAACTAGAACTAAAAGCGAATCTCGTATAGGAAAATTAAACCCTATTTATGGTGTAGGGCATACTAAAGAGACTTGTAAAAAAATGTCTTTAGCTTTTAAAAATGGACGTAAAATGGGGTATAATAATCATTGGGGTAAAGGGGCTTATTATGATACACCAAATCAAGGCCGTAAATGGATGCGCTCAGGTTGGGAAATTAAAACCGCTGATTATCTTACTAATAAAGGCATTGATTGGTATTATGAGTATAGATGGTTATCTATAGGGATAGATAAACATTATCTTCCAGATTTTTATTTACCAATCGAAGATAAATATATTGAAGTTAAAGGTAGGAAGAGAAAAGTTGATATGGTTAAAGTAGAACTAGCTATGGAAAAATATGATATTGAATTGTGGGATGGTGAAGAATTATTGAAACGTGGAATTATAAATAATTGTGGTATTACAGAAATAAACAGAAAATATAAATAGAATTAATAATTTAGGATTAAAGGGGGTTGAATAATGGCAAAAGAATTTGTAGGCTGGGAAGCACAACTTAATAGCGGAAAAATTTTAAGAGAGGGACAAATCGAATGGAGAAAAGTGCCTAAAAGGGACATAGTTCGACTGTCCCTCTATCATTATGGGGGTAAAAGATGGGATTTGACTGATAAAGAGGCATATGGAATAAAGACCAGAGCTTCTGTATCGCCTGGTGCACCCAATAGTTTTCGAATAGAACGTAGAACAATTTTTTATTACGAAGGAGCAAAAAAAATTTGTTATCATGTAGAAGAGGCTACAGGTAAATTTAGCATGGAGGTAATTGATAATAGTGGTAGATGAGCCGGTAAAAAATATTTGTCAATATTGGAGTGTAGATTCTCAGGGAAATCCTAATGAGCCACCAACTTGTTCACACTGGGACCCAACTGTTCCTATGTGTACATATGCAGGGCCTGTTGGAGAGAATGCTGAATATGCTCCCTATTGTAATTTGCTTGGTACTAAACATAGTTGTGATCAATATGATGGTACTGGAGATCTCCAAGCTATATGTATTCGACCAGATCCGTATAGATCTGTATCTAATAGGAAAACTGGGAGAACTTGGGTTACTTTACCAGTATTAGATGATAATGGTGAAATAGTTGAAGCTGGTAATTTTGATGATATAAGTGAATATAACGATGGTGGCTGTGATGGGGCTGGTACAGCTGGGCAATGTACTGGATATGCTCCATATCATTTAGGATTTTCTGTTTTACAACCCGACGATAAAGATGGTTCTTTAGGGTATGATGATGGCGCATTTACTAGTCTGAGTGGGGCTGTTTTAAGATTACCTCTAGGGTTTGAAATTTATAATAGGCGAGCTTTATTAGGTCGTTGTTATTGGTGGAAACACGACCATGAAGATTTTACAGTGCCAACTAATATCAGTACGTCAGTTTCTCCTACAATAGTTAATACAGTGACTTTCCGTTGTACTAATCCTGATGAAATAACAACTAATTATAATGATTTCAAGTGGGATGGTGAATTAAATATGTATAGGCCGCCATGTAATGGTGTTAAGCCAGAATGCCCTAGATATACTTCTGGTATTTGTTGGCAATATTGTATTGATGAAAAAATGCGGCATGGGGATAAAGTTTTAGCTGAGCAAGTATTAGAACTTAGATATTATATAAAACGTGAGAGATGGGATGCTGATAAATATGAAGAATCATTTAAATACCCCGATATTCAAGCTTGGTTAGGCTCGATTAGTTACGGTACTGACGCTGTTGGTACTACTACATACCTTATACCAGCGAGACGAGTATATATTTCTAACTTTGAAGATTTTACTGTAGAGACTAATGATGCGATGCTTACAGAGGGCATGGTAGCTGAAGATGGTAGAGGAAGGTATCCAGATTTAGTAGAGGAATTAAGAGATATAATTTTAACCCCGCTGATTAAAAATATTTTTGAAACCATTGATGATGAAAATGTATTTGAAGTTACTAGTTTAAATCATGACACGGTTCCTATATTTGGAGATGTATTTTACTATAATGTTGAGACATATGGAATTAATTTAAAGGACCCAGAGTTGGATCTTCCTTCCCATGTGTTAGAAATATTTAGAACATTTGATAGTATGGAAGACGCCAAAGCTAATTTGGAGGTATCGTTTGACGATATTTATAGAGACTTGGATTGCACTTTAGACTTTTTACTTTTGGCTATGCCAGACAAGATACCTTCTTCAACTTTTGGTAAAGATCAAAATTTATTTTATGTAGAAATGCCTACATTTTTTGGTGATAATGAGATAATAATTTTAAATAAAGGAACCGGCAGATGGGAATTTGATAAAATAAGCTTTAAGAAAATTTTTTGTGGTGGGGTGATAGGTCAAACATCATTTTCTTTACAAGGAGCTGGAGAAGTTAACTACTTACCAGATTATGCTAGCGATTTGGGAGCATACAACAATAAGAATGGAATTATAGGATTTACTTTTTTTCCTTTGATATCAGCGGCTCATGGCGATGCTTCTATATTAAGCTATGTTTATAATGATTCAGTTAGAAAAAGAATAGCTGCCAATCCAATGTACCCACCAAGCCATGCTACATATGATATGTCTTATAAATTGTATAAGACCAAAGCTTTTGAGGATGCGAAAATATTAGATATAAGTAACATGCGCTTCTTTGGTAATTCTGGATATGTGTTGGTAACTATTCCAGATGAGGATAAAGTATTAAGCAGATCTATTAAGCCGTGGGAAGTAAATAATGATATTTATTTGGTTTTCCATGATGGTGAACGAGTTTTAATGGAGGTGTTTGATGAAAATAATAACCATTTAGAACCTAATCAAATAATATTAAGACCTAAAAATGTAGATAATTTCAGAGATCCATGCAATGGTTCGTTTATAATATTAAATAAAATATTCATTTACGAAAAAAGAAGCTTCGATGAATTACCATCATTAACTTTTGAATATGAAGTAGTTAGCGAACCTTTTATAGGTGAAGATGATAACATAGTTTATAGAGACGCTAAAATAACAGAAGTTTTTGCGGATAGTTATCAAATAACAGAGTTTGGTTACGAAGCTTTGACTATTGCGGCTGTGTTTAAAGGAATAACAGGTAGAGTAAAAGGCCAAACAAAGACTAAAATGATAACTTGGGTTAGGCAGCCTTATTGTAGGGATGTTGAAATTGGGTATGGCTGGACCGCTGGGTATACTCATTGGCGCTTATTACCAGAGTATAATTGTTATGGCCCAACCAGTGTTAAGGCTGATGTGGCTACTCATTATAAAACCTATGGTCCTATGTGTGGGGATCATGATCTGTCTTTTAATACTGGTACTGGTCCTATGTGGTATCCTTATGATGATTGTGAGGATACAGCTAACTATAATATTACAGGTAATTTAACTGAATATGATACTCGCATAATGGAAGTTTTTAAAGAAAATTACCCGGCTGATCCGCCACATGGAAGCCATGATATGCGTATGCTTGGCCCAGCAGATAGTTTTGGGTATACTTGTGATAGTCATGCGCATTTATGGGCTTGTACATGTGATTGGTCATTTTGTAATTTAACAAAAAAAACTGAGAATATCTTTGGGGGTAGTGGTAATTATAGAGGAGGTTTAAATTATGCAGCTAAGTTAAAAGCGATCAGAAATTATGGGTCTTTACCTAAGTTTGGTAATACTTACAGGGATTTTTTGAGAAGTTATAGATCCATGGATAATATAGATTATTACTATTGGAATGGGTATAATTTTGCAAGAAAGCGTAAATGGGTTCCGATGGCTGAGTTCTATACAAGTGCAGATATAACAAAATCTGCCCAAGATTTTCCCTATTTGCTTTATTGTAGTAGTGATTACTATGATGACGGATCTAGTTTTATACATCCTATGGGATTAATGCTTGTTTTGGGTAGCATAGAGGAGGTAGAAATTAATGAAGAGATAGATACAGATTTTAGTGGCGCGCCTGCCAGATATCATTTTGAAGATATATTTAAAACTCATAGTAGTCTAGCTGGTATTTACTATCCTTATCCTAAAAACACATATTACAGGCTTGTTGGAGCTGCTCTTACCCCCATAATGACGTGGTATACTTATAAAGATTATCCGGGTATTGCTGCTGGAAACGTGTCTATACAATGGGCTTGGCAAGAAGATTGGAAAGATATTGAACGTGGATCAGCTAATTTAGAAAGTATAGATTGTTCAAATTATAGTGATTTACCTTGTTGTGCAATGTCTAATATAGTTGGTAAAGATTGTTTATTTTCAACCCCATATTTTGCAGAGGGGTGTGATAGTATACCTGAAGGAAGGCATTTATTTCTTAATATAGGCTATCCAGATTATAAATATGATTATAAGATTGGAGAACATAGATTAGTAGCGGAAGAAGATGAATATTTTATTAGTATTATCCCGCCAACTTTTACAGTAGTTTCTGGAGCTGATAGTAATCTTACTATTAATGAGTTTTTTTGGGCAGATATAAGCACTGGCCCATATAGAGCTTTTGATTTAGACGGTAATTGGGTTGCTGGTAGTGGAGTAGCACCGAGAGATGGAAATGAAAATTTGTATTATGAATTATACGATACATGCACGGTTGCACCGTGGGCTACGGAAGCAACTCTTTTTGCTCCAGGGTACACCGATAAGACAGAAGCTGGAGCTGAGTCTGATGATAGAGTAATAATAACATATGATGATATAGGGGATGAATTAAAAGAGTATTATCAAAGAGGTTTAGCTATATCTTTTAATACAAATAGATTTGATTATTTAGCTCAAAAAGAAACTTTATTACCTTATGAGACTTATGATATGGTTTTTTCTGCTAGACCAACATGTATGGATCTTACAGATTCTAATCCTTTCGCAGCTTTGGATCCCGGTGATCCTTATCCTGGAGTGTATAATTTAGACATTGATTACTGTATGGGAGATCTGGGAGCTGGGACTACTATTTCTATAGATTTTATAATTAGAAGAGAGTCAGACGACGTCTCTAAAGATAGTGGTGTAGGAGCTATAAGTAGGATAGAATGTGAATTTGGTTATGGTGAATTTATAGAATCGTTGTATCATATACCAGCGGTAACTATAGTGGTAGATGGATCTACTAAGTATGAGTGTAATATTATGTCCATAGCTGATAAGGGCGATTTTGAAACTAAAAGATGTTCTTATAGTTGGTCAGTTCCAAGCCAAGATATTTTTGGCGCTAAGAAAGAAGAAGCAGATAATCGTAAATCTATGATGGAGACCGGAGATAGTATAGAAACTACAAATACAGTTACTATTACTTTTAGAATATCCCCAACTGCTGAAGAACTTGATGCTGGAATAGGGAATGATTATTTAAATTATGTCAATATGATAAATTTAAAAAATATATATTTATATGATGCTAATTTTGTTGAATCTATAGAAACTGTTGAAGTTTATGAACGAAAGTATAACATTTCATATGGTACACATGGAGATTTTCCGCCCCATGGATATGATAGTACTGGGTCATTGTTATACCCCCTTTCTACTGATAAGTCTTCTGTCTATCAATATGACACTTTGGCGGGTGTGGTAGGTTTAGCCGGAACTGCCGGAGAACATAAAACAATGAATAAAGTACGCGGTAGAATTATGAAGGAATGTCACCCAGACAAAGAACCTATAGAAGGCCCTAAAAATCTTTATAAATGGGAAGCCAAACAAAAAGAAATTCATGACGAGATAGCTATAAATTCTGGGGCTACTGCATTTTCTATGACTGCTAATGCTCCGCCAGCTATAGAAGACAGGCTTAATGAAATTGATATGTCGTTTCCTCAATGGAATTGTAGTTTTGACAATACTGTGGTGAGACCTTTGGAAGCTGTTCAACAATATTCTACTTATAGCCCTTGTGGCCATAGATTTACTTGGGACTTTGAGCATATGTATAGATTTTATGCTTGCGGTGCTCATGGCAGACTATATGGTAGGTCAGTTCAAGACGTGTTTGATTATGTATTTGAAACCGCTTGTCCAGAATATGGCAATTATGAAATTACACAAATAGATGTTTTAGTAGCCTATTATAATGGCATAGCTCGAGTATTAGTGAATCCATTTGAATATGTGCAGGGTGATTTGACATGGAGAGATGAAATTCAGCAGCGCATAGCTTCTCAGCCTAGCACTGTGGTTATGGATTTTCCCGCTGCTGTAGATAATATAAATTAGGAGGATTAAATGTTTAGTATTTTATGTGATAAATGTGGAGAAGATTTAATAATAGATGGTAGAGCTACATCCGATGAATACATGAAGGATATGAATTATTTAGTTGTAGAGGAAGGTAAAATAGTAGAAAAGTCTTTACAACAGTATTTAATTTATAGATGTGGATTATGTGATAAGACATATAGACTTACATATAAAGAATGGGAAGCTAAATACAGACAAAAAATAGCTATGGAAGTTATGGAAGTGCGTAAGCAAAAAATGTTCTCGGAGAATATAAATCCACAAACTATAAATCCAGATAATGGATTAGAGTATTGTGGTCAATGCAGTGGGTATGCTGGAGATGGGCACTGTTTAGTAGATGTAATAAAACAATGTACTATAAGGAAAGATAAATAATGGCTTATAATTTTCTGAAAGATGCCAGAACGGTAAAAAATTCAGAACTTTGTATACACGACAATTTAGATGGATACTCATCTGATTTTCATGAGAATGGAAACATAGATGGATGGGACATCTATGACAACATTTATTTGTATGGGTGTTGGAATAGTGTATTGTTTGGCACTTCTTATGATAGAGAGTGTTATATTAGTAGATCTAACATCTTTTCTATAGTAGAAGCTGAAGATTACTATTATATAAAAATTATGATGAAGATTACTGATAATAGCCCAGAAGCTTCTGTTACTACGCTAACCACGGGTAGAATTCAGTGGACTAGGTTGGGGGACAGTAATTGGGCTTCAGATAAACAAGTGGATTTTGAGATTATTGCTGATAATAAATGGCGCCTTTATACTATTAATATGGGTCCAGCCCAATGGTGGCAGGGTGATATTGATAATTTGAGAATATACCCTTTTATAGATGGCAGAGAAAGGGACCAGTTTGCTATAAAATTTATAAAGATTAGTTCATTAGATACATTTGCGTGCGATAATACACAATGTTCTTATTATTTGCAATATTCGCATCCTTGTCAGGGCGCTGGACGTCGTGGTACATGTGAAGCTGGGATTTCTAAATCATTGTACACTACTGTATCTGGGGTTAGTGATGGTTTAGTAGTAAACATAAATGATTATGGCGAAGAACATTTTACATTAGGTAATAATAGTAATCTAACTGGTGTAGAGATGGCTAAAATTATAGCCAATAAGATAGGCGCTCTTAATATAGGAGGATATGCATATTCATTTTGTGAATATTCTGAATTTGATAAGTTAAAGATAACTTCTGGATCTGTGGGCACTAGTAGCTCGGTTAGTGTTTCTGGGACTGCTGTTGAAGCTCTTGGTTTTTATAATTTAGGTGTTGATGTTTCTACAAAATTAAATGGTATTGAATCAGCTGATGGCTTTGATTATGCCTCATCTAGAATTTTAACTGCTTTTGAAATTAATAAATTAATAGATGGTAATTCGAAAGACTTTGCTTATATACATAATCCTTTACAATATAGTGTAGAAGGCGGACGAAGAGATTTTAACGAAATGGGAACTTCACAACTTTTATCTAAGCTGGGAACTCAAAATTATTATGGTGAATATTATGATTCGCTAAATAACGAGGGTAGAACATTGATAGATTTTTCCCACCCTTTCAATAATAATGGTAGAATAACAGCTATCTATATGTATGGTGTTGTGGATGTTCTATCTAAAGTAAAAATTTTGAGACCTCGTAGAGATGGGAGCGTGACAGTAATCCATTCTTTGGATTTGCCTTTAGAAAACATCTCTTATATGTATACAACCAATCCTATAGTTTACAGAGTGGATTGTAATGTTTTAGTAGAAAAAGGTGATATATTAGGAATTTATAATGCTAATTTATATGTAGGAGTTTCACCTTTAAATTTACCAGAGGCTACTTTTACTCAAGTTATTGGTGATGTGTCTGGTACATTTACTCCTGGCGATCCTATCTCGTTCGGGGTAGGGGGATTTGCTATTTATGCCAGAGGAGATAGGTGGCAAACTAATACAATTATTGACATAGATTTGGGGGATAGGGTTAATATTGAAGAGATGAATTTTTATGGTAAAGAAGAAAGCGAGTATTTCGAATTTAATATTGCTTGTTGCGAAGATGTTAATTGGGAGGTAGATTTATTTAGTGAATCACATCAGCATTCAGGTATAAACTGGTTTAATGGGGACCGTTTTACTCATACACATCAAAACATTTATTATGGTATTGATTGTTTGGATGATTGTATTAAGACAGCTGATAACGGTCAAGTAGGCACTTCCTATGGAAAGGATAGTAATGGAGTATGGACTGCTGGAGATAATCATTCATATTTTTATGTTAACGGTGATGCTGAGTGGTTATATTATTGGGATTGTTCTGTTGGTAGTAGATATGAATATTGTGGTAATTGGGTGCCATACGGCACTAAGCAATATATTTATGACCCAATAGCTTTTACTTTAAAATTTCCTTATGAATTTGAAGCTGAAATTCATAAAAGTATAATATATTTCAAGAATCGCAATAATTTTAGAGATTTAGCGCTGTCTTATTATTTAGGTAAGTATAGTAGTCTTGGAAATACATATGATATGAAGTTTAGATATATACCAGGGTACACAAGCATTAGATTGGATGGTTTATTATATGATTCTACGGATGATTCAGTATCCAACCCTTATATATTTAGCAATCCTATGAGTTCTAAACCTATCTATGCTAGGGGTGATGCTGATTTGATAAATTGGGAAATAGTTCAAGCTGCTCATGCTACTTATTGGACTATAATAGAACATAATTTTGCACCAATTTTATGCAAAGGTTTTAGAATTTATACTAATCATCATTATAGTACTAAAATAACAGAGCTGGAACTTTATAGTAAGATGTCTACCTCGCCCTCATTGGTAGATAATATTACTTTATCTTTTTCTGATTATGGTGATTTATGGACAGATGTAAGCTTTGAAGAAATAGATAGTGAACATATAAATGCTTTTATTGGAGGTGCTCCAAGATATTTTACTTTGGAATTTGAATCCGCCAATGAATTTTCATTGAATGAAATAGAAATGTTAGTCGGTGATCAAGTTAAGACTGAGAAGTGTGGGGATATTATTTTACTTGATCATGCTAAGTCTGGAGTTGTAAATGAATCTACAGCTATATCTATAGAAAATGTTTATGATAAGTCGTTCGATCTTTATGTGGATTTACCTAAAGAAACTAGTGAAACTGATAATCTTATATTTTGGAGTAAATTAGGATCTTATGATCAAATAGAAGAACCTGAAATCGGTCCGGGGTGCAAATTACATAAACAAGATGATTACCCTATAAGAAACGACAATGGTCAATGTGCTATTAATGTGCCAGCATATGTATTAAAAAATTTAGTTCATAATAAAGAAGCTTATTATAGTTATAACGATGAGGACTATATTTATTGGGGAACTATATCAAGTGGTACATCTATAGATTTTTGTAATGGTTTGTACATGGATATGCATAAAAGTGAATTTACTTTTAATGTGCCGGTATCTAGCCAGTATTGGAAAATAGGTATTGTAAATGCAGGCTGTGCTGGTGTAATAATTAAAGATATAGTTGCTTATTACGATGATAATAAAGTTGATATTACTAAAGTTTATGTTTCAAGTACTCCTGGATCTAGTAGTCAACTCTATAGTTTCGATTCAGATGGAACTAATATACAAGGATTACCAGGCGTAACAGATAATTTTGATGATGCTACTTATGTTGGTACGTGGACTATTGGTGGTACTGCAAATAGCAGCTTAGTAGAATCTGATGGTAAAATATGTGTTAGTTCATATGGCACTTTAACTGGTTGGATTGGCCCTACAATGACTGCTGATTTAGAAAATGACCTGTTAGACTTTTATTTATTTGCGCAATTTCGTATAGATTATGATCAAATGTTTATGTACGAAATTACATTACAAGATAATGTTGGTACTCAAATAATAAGATGTGTGGTAACTGACTCTTGGGCTGTTGGTGATACTAGAGTAGTACAGCTTTTTAATAAAGCAAATGTTAATATCACTGGTAATTTAACTATAACCATTACTGAAGGCACTACAGTACCTATAGAAGTATTTAGAATGGGCAGCGCAATTAGAGTTAAAATAGCTCAAGTTGATTGGTCTGGAACTATAGATACAGATGTTATAAGTAAAATTAAGATTAGCTATACATATAATACTATCTATGGTATAGCACCTACGGAATTCTGTACAGAATATATTTCTGTTACGTCGATGCCAATGCTGTATAGTGGTGGCGCTTTTGGGTTCAAATTGAATAGTTCGGATCCATTGAATAAAATAAAATTAATTCACGGGGATTGTGGTATACTTAGTGATTCTATCTATGTTAGCCCAAATAATGGCAATAATTATATTTCGGTAGCTGATCTTAGCCCTTGCACGTGGAATAAATATGATAGAACAGATGATACTATGGAATTATCCAATGGCAATTTGACAGTTGAGCACACCACTCTTGGTAGTTGGAAGGCTGTGAGAAGTGCTGTATCGAAGAGCTCAGGTAAATGGTATTGGGAAATTAAAATAGATGAAGCAAGCGCTTCTCGTTATATTATGATTGGTGTTGGCACATCTTCAGAAACATTAACTTATCCTGGTGATACTTTAGCAGGTTATGGTTATTATGGAACTTATGGGTATAAATACCATGACACTCCCGCTGTGTATGGTGATAATTATACTACTGACGATGTAATAAGTGTAGCCCTTGATCTAGATAATGGTAAAATTTGGTGGGCTAAAAATGGTACTTGGCAGGCGTCCGGTGTACCGGCTTCTGGTACAAATCCAGCTTATACAGGAGTATCTGGCGATTTTTATGCTATGGTTGGTCTGTATTATATTGTTGGGCTTAAAATTACTGCTAATTTTGGGGCGTCAACATTTCAACACCCGATACCAACTGGATTTGAGCCTTTATACACTGAACAAACAAGTCCTGAAATTACATTAACTGCTGATAATGAAATTATATATGTTAGATTTGCTATCGATTTAGAGCAGCGATATGATTTAGATATAATAAGAAATTATGGTAGCGCAGACAATTTAGACTGGATTAGTACTTCTTCAGCTACTGATTATTCTAACAGTGTGACAAGTGATATTGATAGTGTTAGTTGGAATAATAGTACTAAAAACGATGTTAGATGGTTAAGAATTAATTTAATAAATGATTATACTTTGAATTGTATTAGAAAATTAGGAATTTATCCCGATATAAGTTCTGTTTTTTGCCAAGGCGGGGGGTATAATTGTGAATGGCTTCCTATTGGCAATATATTATCTGATTATATGGTTCCGTTGAACATAGCTTATGGAGCTACTACTACTGGCACTAACTATTATTATTCTGATTATTACCCAGATAACGTTGTGGATGGTATATCCACTGATTATAGAGCTCAAGCTTGTTGGGGATTTCAAAAAGTTGATGGTGTAGACCCTTATTTAGAGTTAGATTTTGGACAGTTATATTTGATAAATAAAGTAGTTTTATATCATGGGTATGACCCGAGGGATAGTTCTTATGTAAATACGGATTACACGTTTAGCGTGTCTACTACAAGCACTGGTTCCTTCACCACAGTTTTTTCTACTAGTGGCAACACCCAATTACAGAGGACCCACCAATTTGATCAGGTTTATGCTAGACGTGCACGATTACTGATTACTGGTTATGACAGTGAAGAACAAATAATTGGATTTGATGAGACTACTGCTCAATATATAAAATTTGATGGTTGTTATTTGCGGGAGATAGAGGTTTATACTTATACTGATGTTGGATATATAGACAGTGAAACTTGGCCGATAGCATGTATGGATCTACAAGATCAGTTTAATATAGTAGGGCACGATGTGATTAATAAAGATGTTACTGATACTGATACGGATTGGGGCAATAATGACGAATTTTTTATGTACTCTGATAATGTATTTGATGATCCACAAAAAGTCTCATTTACACAGCCAGGAGAAAATAAAACATATTATCAGAAAACAGATACTTTTATAAGCACTGATCTTGGGACAACCGAGTATTCATTCAGTTCAGTTTCCGGAGTTTATTTTGATGAAGGTAGATATGTAGTAGAATGGGATGCGTGGGCAGGCAGCGATTTATATGGGTCCAGTTACCCGCCAGAAGAGAAAATTAGTTTGAGGTTGGATGGCCCGGCTACAGTAGATCATTTCGCTAATGTAAACGCTGCTTCTGCTTGGATGCATCAAACTGGGGATTTAGAGATACTAATACCTGGTTTTTATAGTGTTAAAGGTATACAGCATATAGATGCTACATATGAGTGGGGAGTAAAAAATCCTATTATATATAGACCAATAGGCTTACATAAATGGGCAGCTGTTAAAAGGGATACGGCTGAAAACTATTCTTATGATGATGATTCTAATAAATATGGTGCTGATTATTTAAGTTCATTTAGAGTATATGGTGATGAGAAGTATAATCCAACAGAGTATAGTTGGTGGTGGACTTCTACTTTGAGCACTTTAGAGAATGATCATTTAAAAGTTAGAGTGGGTGCTAAATCTTTAAAAATTTCATACCCAACATCTTCAGGAGTTGATACGCTTTCTTTTATTGAAGGAGATGATTTTGGTTCTGATGCTTTTTTTGAATCTAAAGACATGCTTCATTTTTGGTGGTATGTAAGTGATGTAACTAAATTAGATGTTGACTATGGTGATATAACATTTGGGGTTATAAATAGCTCAGATCCAGCTTACTATATGTGGACTATTAGTGGTACTAATTTAGTTACTGGTTGGAATGATGTTAAATTGAAATTCGAAGACGCAGATTATTTTTATCCTGTGTTAGAGAGTTATTATGCTTTATCAGATTATTTCGATAAAAAATTAGATTTTAGAAATAATGGTAAAGATTTATCTTCATTTAGGATTAGATATAGGGGTAAAGGGCAGTCTTTTACTATGAATATCGATGATATGAAAATTGAAAGAAATGTTTTTGTAGACAATGTCAAGTTTGGCAAAGGGCTTTGTTTGACTGGTTATGATTATTTGGAAATTCCTTTATCTACTATTACGCTGGAAAAGGGAACTATTGAATTTTGGGTGAAGTTATATACAGATACCTACGGCAGGAATAAATATTCTGATTTTAACTCAAGAGTGTTGTTTACTTTAGTAAACAATAATAACGATATAATTTCGCTGGGTATAAAATCAGGTGTTTGGTTTGAGCCTTTGAGTGGGCATATAAGAAAAGCTTTGAATATGTTTGATATTTCAAACAGTGATCTGCCGATATCTGCTTTTTATAATATCAATGAGATTATTCATTTGGCCATGGTTTGGAGTAATGATGGTAGCTTTACAGACAACGGCGATACGTTGAGGTTTTATATAAATAACGAACTGATTTGTAGAAGCAAAACTACTTGGGAAGTAGAAGACACTAAATCAGCCATATTAAAGTTGGGAGGCGCCACAACACAGATGGCTCTTAATAAGGACCCCTATGGTGCGGCTGTTTTTGACAACATAAAAATCTATAACTATTGCAAGGACAGTTTTGATATAGAGCAAGAAGGTGTAGAAAAGGATATAACGTTCACGCCCAACGAATTTCTTGAGGTCAGCAAAAATAATATAGATTTCTATGGCGTTGGTTCTGCAAACTTGCCATTGATTTATCAGAGCGTTCCTGCCGGAGAATCGCGGATCATTTATGTAAGGGCGGATAAAAATGATAACTTTAAGCAGAGTAAATCTACTGCCACACTGATTATTGACTGGTTAACGACGGTTTAGGAGAATTGAATGAGTAAAAAACATGATATAAATTATATAAGGAAACAGTTTGAAAAAGAGGGTTATGAGTTATTAAGTGAGGAGTATGTAGGTGCTCATACAAAGTTGAAATATATCTGTCCTGAAGGACACGAACATAGTATAAGTTGGAGTAATTGGCAACAAGGCCAACGTTGTCCTTATTGTGTAAGTTTGGGCAAGCCAAATATAAGTTCTATAAAATCAGAATTTGAAAAGGAAGGATATGAGTTGTTAAGCGAGGAATATGTAAATGCTCATACAAAACTGGATTATATCTGCCCTAATGGGCATAAACACAGTATTACATGGGATAATTGGAACCATGGTACGAGATGCTCGTATTGTGCAAAGGTGGGTAAGCCGACTATAGAATTTATTGAATTTGAATTTGAGAAAGAAGGTTATCAACTATTAACCACTGAATACATAAATAATAAGCAGAAATTAAAATATATTTGTTCTAACGGGCATGAACATGATATAACTTGGTCTGACTGGAAAACAGGGTGTGGATGTCCTACGTGTCGAGCTATTAATATGGTAGGGGAAGGTAATCATCAATGGAAAGGAGGTATTTCATGTGAGCCTTATTGCGATGCCTGGGCCGATAAAGAATATAAGCAATCGATTTTGGAAAGAGATGATCATAAATGCTTGAACCTATGTTGTAACTCTAACAACCTAAATGATTTAACGATACATCACATAGATTATAATAAGAAAAATTGCCGCCTAGAAAATTTAATAACACTTTGTAGAAGTTGTAATTCAAGGGCGAACAAAGATAGGGAATGGCATACAGCTTATTATAGGGAAATAATGCGAAGGAGAAATTTAGTAAATGGCTAAGTATAATTTAATAAGAAATTCATATTTTGATTCACTAACATCATCTGGAACTGGAGATGTAGATCTAACATGGAATCAGCTCGAGTCCTTAATGGACGGCAATTTGACCAGTTCAGGGGTGACTTTGACAGCGCCAGATACGCTTTATCTTGAGGTAGATCTGAGTCAGCGTATAAAAGTGGACGGTATAAGATTATATGCTAGTGATCTAACTAAATCTGCAAACATAAAATTTTATTATAAGAATTCAGAAAGCGATAGTTATTCTGGCTTGGCCACACAAGTAGGTTCCTATTATTACACTACGATAGCCTCTCCTTCGGCGCCCAGATATCTACGAGCAACAATAAGTGGCGTAGCTTTAGATCTTTATGAATTTCAGGTGTTCAATGACGATTACATAGTCGCATTCGGAGAAGATGGAAGCCTATACTCTGAGTACTTAGACAACACACCAGTAGGAGAACTAGGAAGCCCAGAAGGTATAAAACTATTTAACAATAATATTGTTGGGTCTATGCCAGCGACTGCTTATGCGTGTATAGATTACACCGATAAAGAAGGTGATTGGTATGTAAAAATTTCTTCGTCGGAAAATGGAACTTATTACTCACTTAACGATGGAGCTGTTCTAGATGATAACAATTTAACCTCCACTTACATATGGGATATGGGTAACCATACTGATACTACTATTAGTGGGTTTGCTTTAGTTTTGGACGGTACTGCTTTAAATGGTACTTATGTTTCTCCTATTTTTGAAACGCTAGACGGGTCAGCGTCCAGTTATTTCATTGTAGATGCTACTACTACTAGTGGAATTAATAGTGTGAGTTATGACGCTGGTTCATATAATGGGACTATTAGGGTAAAAAGTAATAATACTCAGCCTATAGAGGTGAACGAGATTTATTTGCCAACGATAGTTGCTGGCCAAATGTATTTATATAAATATAATTTATATAATGGAGTAGAAGTTCAATGGCAGATACCTAGCCATGTGACTACACTTCAGAATGCTAGTGCATCAGCAGCAGATAGGAGAACTGGCCACATAGCTATATCTTTTAACACTTTACAAATTAGTAAAGCAGGCCTATCTCGGTCTCATTTTTACGTTTATGATAGTAAAGATGGTAGTGAAGTTTATTCACATGTACACACCGGTACTCAATATGGTTTTGATACTAACATGGAATTTGATAAATTTGGAGGTCTGTGGGGCTATAACGGCGTCTTGTATGGTGCATCAACCTATAATTTATCACACATAGATGCTCAGTTGATTAATGTGTTAGCTGACATCATTAGTGCTGATGATTTTGTATACGATTTAGCTGCGGAAATGGATGGTGATGGTGTGTGGTATACTGATATGACTACTGATGCCGTAGTGCATAGGGATCAGGCTGGTACAGTTTTACAAAGCGTTCAACTGACTAATCCCAGATCTATATGTGGTACTAATGATAATGGTTGTTGGGTAATAGATAATACCGATTATTATGCTAGAAGATACACTTCTAGTGGTACTGTAGTTACGTCAACTTCACTTGGTAGATCAGCTACTAGAATGTGCACTGATTATGAGGATGGGTTTTGGTATGTAAGTGGTAGTAGTGTGTATCATTTAAATAGTAATGGGGCGGTTTTGTCGACTACTGGGGTGGCTAATGTAGCTGGTATAAGAGGAACGCTTAATGGGTGTGTAGTTTGGTCTAGCCTCAATGATTTTGTTAAATATATAAATGATGCTGGTGATATTGTCCAGACTATAAATGCTCCTTCAGCTGATACTGGTATTCCAGGTGTTTTTTCAAATACATATTATAGCGATAGAACTAACCATTTAGGCTTTATACCTGCGTCTTACGATCCAGTGTGGGGCACTAATGGATCGGCTCAGTGGAAAGAAGTAAGAAAAGATGGGTATTTTTTAGCTAAAGATCAATACCACCAAATAGAATTAACTTTGAGAACCACTGTTTCTGGAAATAGCCCTTCAGTGGATAAAGTAGTAATGGCCCCGGCAGTTAAAGTACAAGATATTGTGCCTCAATCAAGCAAAGATATGTATATAAGAACTGATATACCGGGAACAGTAGATCCGGCAGATTACGAAACCCGGCTGAAAGTTTGGTGGGGAGTGGAGGAATAGTACAGAATAGGTGTTTATCAAGTCAAGTAGTGTTGGTGTAAATATAATTTAAGGGAGAATATAAGTGGGGTTACCTGGCTGGAATGCTGCTAATAAACTAAAGCTTACAATTGATTCTTCTAATATTGATGGAGATCTTACCGATTTTCCTGTTCTTATAACCCTGTCTTCTGGCAGTGGTCAAACTGGGTTTGATGCTACTGGTGTGTTTGATGAATTAACAACAGCTTCAGGAAGTTATGTTAATAGAAAAAAAATTGCTGTAACAACCACAATATCTGGCGTAGAAACTGAATTATATGTTGAAATAGAAACATGGGATGATACAACTTCTTCTGGTAATGAACAAGCTTGGTTATGGACTAAAGTTCCAACTATTACTTCTGGGGTTGATACAGACCTTCATTTGTATTATGATTTTACCCACACTAATAATTCTGGATATGTGGGAGATGTTGGGGACGCAGTTGATTATGCTCCACATAATATGACTGGTAATAGTGCTCCTGTCCCTTATGTCGTAAGTGCTTCAAGTAACTATGCAACATTAGATCCATTTCGTGCATTTGATGGCACAATCGGTAAGGGTCACTATTGGCTGACAGCTGGTACTTCAACTGGTTGGTTAAAGATTGATATTGGTTCTGGAAATACTTATCAAATTAATAGATATGAAATTCAAGTAAATACTATTCCTGAAAATGATCGTGCGCCGAAAGATTGGACATTAGAAGGTAGCAACGATGATTCTTCCTGGGATGTGGTAGATACTATAACCGGAGAAATTGGTTGGAGCAGTGGTGAAAAACGGAGCTTTGTTTGTGATGTTAATGACACAGCTTATCGATATTTTAAGTTGAATATCACTGCTAATAATGGAAGCGCTTATTTGCAAATCGCTGAATGGTTTTTATGGGATTCGCCAGCTCGAAATGTATGGGATAACAATTTTAATGCTGTTTTTCATTTTTCTGAGGATTCATATACTGGCACTGCTTCTGAAATAAAAAATTCTACTGGTGGCACGGATGGGCATGCTTTAGACGGTGCTCAGCCTTTTGGTGCTTTAATAGGAAATGGTTTAGATGTAGACACTGTTAATAAAGGAGCACTTACTGAAAGTAATATTAATCCTGGTAATGTTTATACCGCTGAATCTTTTTTCTTTAAACCGTGGAGTTCAGCAAGTGTTAATGCTCTGTTTAGGTCCATCAGTCCAAATCAATATTTTGTTTTAATAGATTCAGATAATTTGTTGGCTGTGTATGATGGAACATGGCGTAAAAGTACTTATGATCTAAACACTATTAGTAATGGGTGGCATTACTTAGCTGCTGTTTCTGATGATACTAATACTTATTTTTATGTAGATGGTGGGTATGTGGATAGTGTGGCATACCATTGTACTGGTGGGTTTGATCACTTTGGTGGTACTGCTACTCAATCTTGGGGTGATATAGATGAGGTTAGAGTTTCTGATATTCAGCGGCCAGCTGCTTGGATTAAGGCTACTTACTATACTGGTATAGATGATCTAATTAGTTTTGAGGAGGCTGGCGAAAGCTCGTCTAGTTCTAGTTCAGAATCATCTAGTTCATCATCTGAATCAAGTTCAAGTTCAAGTGAATCAAGTTCTAGCTCATCAAGTTCTGAATCATCTAGTTCAAGCTCATCAAGTTCTGAATCGTCTAGTTCAAGCTCATCTGAGTCAAGCTCAAGTTCAAGTAGTTCAGAATCTAGTTCAAGTAGTTCAGAATCTAGTTCAAGTAGTTCTAGTTCTGAATCTAGTTCAAGTTCTAGCGAGTCAAGTTCTAGTTCAAGCGAGTCAAGTTCAAGTTCATCTAGTTCTGAATCGAGTTCAAGCTCATCTAGTTCAGAATCTAGTTCAA
>Ga0307377_10000371_pt1 | contig 61139 bp, 67 predicted proteins | sample TR3MG_FD_202535 | JGI IMG/M metagenome (GOLD analysis project Ga0307377, IMG submission 202535) | Soil microbial communities from Risofladan, Vaasa, Finland - TR-3 | ecosystem: Environmental > Terrestrial > Soil > Coastal area > Acid sulfate soil | place: Finland: Risofladan, Vaasa | collected... | reverse complement strand
TGGCACATCTGATGCCGCAGGTGCGGGGGTCCTCCCCTTTCCTGCCGAGCATTCGAATGCCAAACACCTCGCAGGCGCCAGTCACCGCGACGGTGAAAGGGGAACGTCCATACCATCTCCTACAACGCCCCATACGGATTCTGTGACACACAGCCCGCCTCAAATGACAAGGGCCCAGGTTTCCCCAGGCCCTTTGAGGCAGCGCTTTCGCGACTGGCTATACGCTAATTCCCGCCCCTAATACGCCCCCGGCTGCCGAAAGCCCCGGGCCGCGGTGAGCGCCACAGTCTTGAGATCCAATCCAAGCGACCAGATGCGGATCTAGTGCAGGTCGTGCTCCACGCGCTTGTTCATTTTTTCGGCGGTGTCGGTTTCGCCGCGCCAGCCGTTCACTTGCGCTCGGCCGGTGATGCCCGGCTTCACCTTGTGGCGCAGCATGATGTCCGGCACCACCTTGCGGTCGTGCTTGGTCATTGCGACGGGTGCGGGTGCGGACCGGCCACCGACAGGTGTCCTTGCAGCAGTTGAAGAACTGCCGCGGTTGGTCAAGCGGTGCGCATACGTCCGTTCGTTTCCGGCACCTTCCGCCGTGCCCAATCGCTTCCACACGTAATGCATCACCACGAGATAGACCGCGTACACGGAAAGCGCGCCGTAGAAAAGGACCCTGTCGGGCACGCCGAATCGCCATGCCCCGATCCCGATCGCGCCGAACGCGATGCCAGCCAGCATCAGGACCGACACCGTCTGCCGCACCGACAGTCCGGCGCGCAGCAGCACGTAATGGAGGTGATCCCGGTCCGGCGACAGCGGGCTGCGGCCCTGGGATACGCGCCGCACGATGACAGAAAGCGTGTCGAGCAGGGGCACCCCGATCACCCATACCGCGGCCATTGGAGGCATGCGCCCGGGTTCCACGCGGGTGAGGCGCACGGCAAGCCACACCAGGACGAGGCCAAGCATCATGCTTCCGGTGTCGCCCAGGAACACGGATGCGCGCTTATGAATCGGATGGCGAAAATTGAAAGCCAGGAAACCTGCGACCGCTCCCATGACCGCGACCGCAAAGACGGTGTCCACCACTGCTCCCTGAATTGAAGCAGCCAACGCAAACCAGCCGAGCGCGACCAGCACCAAGCCGCCCGCCAGGCCATCCAGGCCGTCGCTCATGTTGATGCTGTTCACCACGCCGACGACGCAGAAAATCGTGAACGGAACAGCCCAAGCGTGCAGCGCCACGGATGTAACCGGGTCGACCAGCGCTCCGAGGTCGCGAATAACCACGCCCCCTTCGTACACCATAATGATGCCGGCAATGATCTGGGCGACCACCCGCACCAGCGTGCGTGCCTCGAACAGGTCGTCCCAAAGCCCGGCAACGAGCAAAGGCACCAGCGCAACGAAAAACGAGCGCACGTCGTTCGCGCGCATTATCGGGACCAACAGCGCAGCGGTCAGGATGCCGGACAAAATCCCCAGTCCGCCGCCAAGCGCAGTGGGCGCGGCATGCCGCTTGCGTCGGGCGTCTGGATGGTCGACCAACCCGACTTTCATGCAGATGGGCCGCAGGAAGTACGTCGCGGATACTGCTGCGACAAACGCGACCGGCGCGACAAACTCACCTAACATAGGTTCTTGTTCTCCCTCGGCATTCATTCTACCAGTTACGCGCGCCCCGCCACCCGGTACTCGAGCAGGCGCACCCATTCGTGAGCCGTGGGCATGGCCGCCCAGGCCAGCCGCTGGGTGGCGAAAGCGAGGAGTTTGGAGGCAATGAACATGGAGAGATTCCTTAGAGCCGGGCAATGCCCTCTAATGCGTCACCGACTGTCGATTTCCCATCAGGCGTTGGAGGATTCTCGACATGAGTTCGCAACCGCCTTCGGAGCTCGCGCGTCCAGCAAAGCAATTCTTCATGCCACGCAGGCATTTTTCAGGAAGATTACGCCCCACCCAGTTTGGGCACGAGAATTGCGAGCACTGCTCGGTTGCGCGATGACTTCGCTGCGAATACAGGAGATCCCAAGATGTTCCGAGTTTGGGAGTAATCAACATGGAGAGGTATCTTAACGCCGGGCAGTGCGTTCTAACCTGTCTGCGTTGCCGAAAGCCCCAGGGCTGCGGTGAATGCAACAATCTTGAGATTTATCCATGCGGTCTAGACCGTTTGGACTAATGTGAGGAATTTTCGGCGTCCTATAATCCTTAGACCGTGCGCTCCGCCTCCACTCTGATTTCCGTCCTCATCGCTGCGCTGATGATCGTCGTCAGCGCACTCGCCGTACTTCGTCCGCAAAATAATTACTACCCTTACATGACCGTCGAGGCCCCGGCGAACGTCAGCATCACCTTCCTTCTTAAGGCACGCGCACGCGAAGCGGCATGCAAAGCCACAACCGCGACGCTCGCTATCGCCGCCCTGGGGAATTGCCCCACCTGCCGCATCAAGCAACTGGAATGCCTGCCGAACTTGGACCTTAAACAGCGCCAATGGCTTTCGACCGCGCCCCTGGCCACCCCCTCTATGCGCCTGACCGAGGGAGTGGCCGTCTACGCCGCACCCCATCCGGCCGCCGCATTGGGCGCGTGTCAGGAAAGCGAGCGCCTTACCGAATCGCGCGGTTTGCAAGCGAAGTGCTTCCCCCCCAGAGCAATCCGCTCGTTCACCGATTCCAATCGCAAAGTCACCGCAATGCAGGCCGTCTGGGCTGTGCTTGCACTGCTCGCTGCCGGCCTCGCGAGCTGGCTCACTTGCCTGTTCATCATCCGCTACGAACGCCTGCACGCCCGCTACAGTTTTGACCCAGTGGTTTCGGGCCCGCAACGCGTTCACGCGGTTCCCGCCCCGCGCATCGGCGGCCTCGCGCTGGTCGGCGGCCTGCTTGCGAGCAGCGGCGTGCTGTTCACATTAGAACCCCTGCTCCAATTCGATATTGCGAATTTTGGCTACCTGCTGATTGCGGGCACGCCTGCCTTCCTGGGTGGCTTTACGGAAGATGTTACCAAGAAGGGCAATATCATCGACCGGCTGCTGCTGACCTTGCTCGCCGGCAGCATGGGCGCGTGGCTGCTGGGGGCGATTCTCAACCGACTCGATACCCCTGGCATCGATGCCGCATTTCTATGGCTGACCTTTGCGGTGGCCTTCACCGTCTTCGCCGTCGCCGGCGTCACCAACGCCATCAACATCATCGACGGCTACAACGGCTTGGCCGGCGGCTTCGCGGTCATCGCGCTCGTCGCCATGGCTTGGGTTGCCGCGCGGGTGGGCGATCGTTTCATTTTCACGACGGCCCTCAGCGCGATCGGCGCGCTGCTCGGCTTCCTGATCTGGAACTGGCCAAAAGGAAAGCTTTTTCTTGGCGACGGCGGGGCATACCTGCTTGGCTTCATCCTCGCCGAACTCTCCGTGCTGCTGGTGGTGCGCAACCCCATGATATCGCCGTGGTTTCCCATGGTGCTGCTGGGCTACCCCGTATTGGAGACGCTGTTTACGATCTACCGCAGGAGATTCGTGGGTGGTCGCTCGCCGGGTCGCGCCGACTCCTCGCACATGCATCATTTGATCTATAAGCGCATCGTTCGCTGGCGTTTGGCGTCAGGAACTCCACAATACCGGGGCGAGCACAACAGTTGGGTAGCGCCCCTTGTCTTGTGCGGGGCGCTTGCGTATGCAGGATTCGCGATGGTTTTCTGGCAGACGACACCGATGCTGATGGCTGCAGTTGGGCTTGGATCTTTGTTTTATATCTATGTCTATCGGAGTATCAGGACCGCGCCCATACCCGATCGGCGCATCGCGACCTCGCCCGTTCCCGGTCGGCGCAGCACGACCTTGTCCGTACCAAACATGGCGACAGCGCACACTACGCGCAAACCCCGTTCGCGCGAGGACGAGCGCGAGTCACGCGCGCCCGGCCAAGCGGTAGGCGAGCAAGCCCGCCCATTCATGCAGCGCGATCCGCCAGCGCCGCGGGCTATCGACCAGTGAATACTCCGTCCACGGCGTGCGGATACCGGTGCGGTAGTCCACCGGGTACGGCGTCACGTTCCAGCCCGCGGCGCGGAAAGTGGCGAGCGCGCGCGGCATGTGCCAGGCGGAAGTGACCAGCAGCCAGGGCCGCGTCCTGTCCACCCCGGGCAGGGCTGCCGTGAACACCGCGTTTTCATAGGTGGTGCGCGATCCGAACTCGAACTGCATGCGCTGCGCCGGCACACCCAGGCTCTCAAAAAACGCGCGCGGCGGCGACGAAGCGTGCGTACTGGGATCGGCTGTGTTCAGCCCCGACCTACCCAGTGATCAATGAGCGTTCTATGCAATAATTAACGCTTGCACCCTTGAGTGCGCTAAGGGTTTGTCATGAGAATTTCGGAAGAATTGGCTCAGAGGGCGACTGCAATCATCGCGCGCAGCTACGGCGAAAGTGCGAAAGTTTGGCTTTTTGGTTCCCGAGCGAACGATGCCAAGCGTGGCGGCGACGTGGATTTGTTTGTCGAAGCAAGCTCGCCGGACCTCATGGCGGCGATGCGTTGCAAGGCAGCTCTTGGCGACCTTTTCGATCTCCAGGTGGATTTGATCGTTGGCGATGGCACTAAGCCTATCCATCGAATAGCCAAGCAGACCGGGGTGCGGCTCAAATGAGTGAAAACGTGAAACTCATTGGGAAGAAACTCGAACACCTCGCGCGCATGCGCGCCTACCTGGACTATTCGACTCGCAAGATGCAAGGGCCGCTGGAAAAAATCCGCGCCAAGGGTCTGGATGCACTAACACCGGAAGAGCACGAAACGATCGCTGCGTTTCGTACCAGGCTAGCCGATTTTCAGGAGCATCTTGGGAAGACCATGCGCAGCGTGGCCATTGAGGAAGAAGTCAATGTGGATCGCTTCGGCTCGGTCCTCGCCTTCATGGAGAAAATGGGCGTCCTGGATGACCCGGAGCTTTGGAAAGTCATCAGGGAGCTCCGCAACGACGTGCATCACGCATATGATGCGCGACCCCGAGATTCTGTTCCAGTTTTTCAACAACCTGGTAAGACACGTTCCGGTCTTGCTGGGCATTCATGACAGGTTGAAGCTGTTCGTCGAACGCACATACGGTTCCTCATTGAGTACCGAATAGGCAACGGCTTGACGTTGCCACATTATTGCTGCGATTTTCCCTTGCTGAACCGCAGGTTCAACGGTCCCGCGTCGAGATGGCTGCAGTTGTGCTTGGATCTTTGTTTTATCTCTATGTCTATCGGCATATCACGATCTCGTCCGAACCAAGAATGCGTTTGACGACAAGCCGCAATTGACGGCCACGGGTCCTGGCGGTATTCGTCGCCTTACCCAAACCAAGAATGTCTTGGACGACAAGCCGCAATTGACACGGCGCTGGCGGCCCGTCCGCAGCAACAAAAGGGTCGGGCGTCTTTACAGAGCGTCAGTGAACTCGTTGGGAGAAATATCCGCTTGGCGCAAGATGCCAGCAAGAGTGCCGACCTTGACCTCGCTATGCATCGGCACCACACAGCCTTTGGGTCTGCGTCGCATGATCACGTGCTCCCGGATTGACGAACTTTCGCGAACCCGAGACGTTCAAGAGCTTTGACAATTGCCGCCCCTGAAGTGCGGGGCCGTTTAGAACTCGTTTCAAAATGACTCACTCAAGGATTGTCATTTCGAGCGAAGCGAGAAATCTGCTTTTGGATCTGGGAAGAAGCAGATTCCTCGGGCTACGCCCTCGGAATGACATTTCATTCTGAAACGGGTTCTTAGGCATTCGCCGGAAGGCTGAACATGGTTACCACTGGATGCCCTGGAGCGGGAAGCGGAATCTCGGACAGATAGAGGGCGGTCGCCTTTTTCAAATTGGCGACCGCCTCTTCCACCGTTTCACCCTGTGTGGTGGTGCCCGTCTCGGGGTTGAATTGGCCGTCGCTACGACCGGGCGGATCGCCTTCAAGTCGGCCCAATTGGGGATCACGCGGATGCGACCGATTGGGGCAGCGCCTTTGTGGGAGCGAGCGTGCAAAGACGACAGTGAATTCAGCCACGCGCTTTGCGCTTAGCATATCATTTCAACGCAGCCGCCTTGAGGCTTGCGACCACACGCGAGGCAGCCTTGCCGTCCCAAAGCGCGGGCACCGTACCCTTCGGCCAGCGGCCCGCAAGCACCGTGTCTACCGCGGCCTCGACGGGGTCCGCGCGAACCAGCCGGTTGGTGCCCTCGCTCACCGTGATTGGCCGCTCGGTGTTCTCGCGCATTGTGAGGCAGGGGATACCCAGCGGCCTCAGGTCTGGGCGCGGGCGATGCAGCCGAAACCACAGCCTGCCATAGATCTGGACAGGCTTGAGGTAGCGCAGGGTATGAAAGTATTTTTGCAGCTTGGCTACGAAGGACTGAGAGATCCAGCAATTGTCGCGAAGGCGAATCTCCGATGACTATGCGGCGACGAGCACCGATACTTGCCCAGAGGGATGGGATTTGCTCTTTTGGCGAATGACTATCTCAATGTCGCGATCGAGCACAGTCAAAAAATGCAGGAGCCGCTCGGAGGAAAATCGGCCGAGTTTGTAATTCTTGAGTTCCGACACGTGCGGCTGGGGAATCTTCAGCAAGGCCGCCGCCTTGGCTTGAGTGAGACGCCGGCCTTCGATGATCTCATTGACGCGCATCGCCAGTTGCACGCGCAGCCTGCGTTCGCCGGCGTCCGCCAACCCCAGATCGACAAAAACGTCGCCAGTACCCGTATCGATGGTTTCACGCTTCTTTGCCATAACGCACCTCATAGTCTATTGGGTATACGTGGACAAGCTCCGTACTACAATTCCGCCACCAACCCGCTCCCCTACATCAACGCGCCGCCTCGGCAACCTCGATGCTCACTACGCGCAAACCACGTTCGGGCGGGGACGAGCGCGCGTCACGCGCGCCCGGCCAAGCGGTAGGCGAGCAGACCGGCCCATTCATGCAGCGCAATCCTTCAGCGCCGCAGGCTATCGACCAGTGAATACTCCGTCCACGGCGTGCGGGTACCGGTGCGGTAGTCCACCGGGCCTCCAGAGCGCGCAGCAACACATCGGGCAGCGGCTGCCAGCCGAGCAACAGCAACAACCCGAGCGACACCCAGCCCAGCCGCAGGCCCAGCGCACGCTTGCGCGGAACGCACAGCAGCGCGACTGCGAACAGCAGCACCACCCAGGCGAGCGGCTGGGTAGCGAACGACAGGAGTTTAGACGCGGTGAACATCGGCGGATTCCTGAAACCCCGGCAACAGCTCGCTGTACCCCGGGCAAAAAAAAGCCAGATCGGACAGCATCTGGCTCGTCGCAGAGTGGTCGGGGTAGAAGTAGCGGTTGAGAAAAATGGCTCTCATCGCCTGGTCATCGCGACCTCGAGACTACGGCAGACCACTTGTGATCATTGAAATACATCATGATCACGATTCCAAGGAAGCGGCTGATCTCTGGCATGGTTATGCTCCGTCCAGGGCGTGTGGGTTCCGATGCGGTAGTCCACCGGGTACGGCGTCACGTTCCATTCAACGCAGCCGCCTTGAGGCTTGCCACGACGCGCGAGGCAGCCTTGCCATCCACGCGACTCTCCGGAAGATTTCCTGTCCCAATCAACGCGACCTACTATAGGCTCACGCGGCAATTGTTTCCTTCACCGTGAAAGCGCGCTGCAGTTCCTGGGGCGTCGCCCCGGCAGCAAGAAAAGCCCGGATGATCAGATCAAACGAAACCGACGCGTCGCCCGCTTCGATCTTGGCGACGCGAGACTGGCTCGAACCCATGCGTTCGGCCAGCTCGATCTGCGAGAGCCCGCGCTTCTTGCGCGTTAGCTTCAACGCATCGGCCAGAGAAAGCTTCAATTCCACCAACATCGCTTCCTCGTCGCTCAGATCGAGGAAGTCCCGCGCATTGCCAACCTTCCAGCCGGCTGCGCGCAACTTTCTGACTCTTTCCGCTTTCATTTGGTTTCCTGCTTCATTCAAATCGACGCATACAGCCGAAGCCTTGCTCTGCATATTGCAATCACGTGTTCCGGCGTTTTCTGCGTGGTTTTTGCAAAGACCTCGAGGATCACGACAGCATCCGGCGCGAGGTGATAAACGATCCGCCAGATCTTGTTCGCGTCCGGCACGCGCAGTTCGTGACAGGCCTTGCCAATGCCAGCCATCGGGCGCGATTGGGGGAGGCCGATTTTCTCCCCCCGCTGCAGACGACGCAAAAGCACGCCAGCCTCAATCCTCGCGCCGGCTGAAAACGGCGGAGTCCTGATTTCACCATGCAACCAAACAAGCGGCTTATCGGGATCAGGCATGATTTTGCAGTATATGTCATATCTGACATATCCGCAATGTCGGGTGACCAGCCATATCAGACCTAGCTTTGGTCAGCGCACCGCAGCAGTGCCACCGGCGGGGCTCGGCTTCAGATTCCGGATGGTATCGCGAAAGGGGACGCTACCCTTTAATCAGTAAAAGGGTAGCGTCCCCTTTAAATCGTTAAACAGCGCAGGCGCTTCGCCACCGGTGGAAGGCAACATCAGTATTCTTGGCGCCTCTTAGCTGACGAGCTTGTTCTTGATGGCCTTTGCCAAGGTAGAAACCTTTTCTACCATTCGGGCAACTGCCGACCGATAGACGACGCTGTCTTCCCGCTTGTCGACCGCCATCACTATTACGACGAGAGCATCGTCCTCAACACCATAGACCAGGCGGAATCCATGCTTTTTGAGCTTAATCTTGTAGTAGCCCGCAAGCGCACCGTGTAGCGCGCCGCCGGGAACGTGCGGGTTATTCAACCGCTTGCGCAAGAGCTTGCGCATCGGCTCTTTGACGGACCCATCTAGGTCCTGCCACTCCTTCAGCGCAGAAGGCAGAAACAGCAGTCGGTACTTGAACTTGGCGGGTGCCTTAGACGTTGTCAATATCTACCTCAATGGCCTGCGCCCGCTCTCGCATGCGTGCCATGACCTTCTGGTGAAGCTCCTGGTCTGCCAGTTCATCCAACATAGCCTGAAACAGCGCAGGTTCTACCATGTAGAACGCTGCCCTGTTATGGTTCAGCACGGCCACCGGGCGGTTATTTGCTTCCCTGAGCACTGCGGCGGGGTTCTTTTTGAACTCCGACATGCTGACGGTGACATCGGTGAAAATAGACTCCATAATTTAGCTCCTTTATTGGCGCTTATTATAGCTACGTAAAACGCGCAGGTCAAAAGCTAACGAACCGGGCGTAAGCACAGACGTCACAGACGTAATGGCCGGACCCCTTTGGCGTTTGACGTTGCTGCTGATTTGGGTGCCCGTAGATGCCGGAAAAGCTGGAAATTCAAGCAATGCATCGCGCCTTCTCGTAACGACATCTTAGGCTCAGCTAGAAGCCCGCTTCTCGTTGGTGACGCAATGCGAGGATGGACACCTGACGGCCGTCAAAACGGTAGAGCACGACGTAGCCGCTTTCGCCAAAGTCAATCGGCCAAATGCGGTATTCCGGATCAGACTCTGCGAAGGCGCGCCCAAGGCCGGGCTGGGTTTCCAGGATACGAACTTGGCTGCGTATCGCGCCAATGGCGCGCCGAGCGGCGTCGGGACTTTTCGATGCCAGGAATCGATACAGGCGCTGCACATCGGCCAGCGCCGCACCGGTCCAGATCAGTCGTGACATTCCGGCGGATCGGTGTCGTTACCGCTCTCCAACCGCGTGAGCCAAGCGTCCGCTTCTTCGCTAGTGACATGCTGTCCAGTTGCCTGATAGCGTTCCCAGGCATCCTTTCCGGCCTGAAGAAACGCCTGACGTTTCTCCTCCCGATCAAGATATTGCTCGATTGCCTCGCGCATCAGCCAATGCGCCGGTCGTTGGCGCTGGCCTGCCAATGCCTGCATCCGCGTCTTGATGGCTTCGTCCAAACGAACACTGACAGGGGTAGTCATGATGCGCCTCAATGTGTGCTACGATGGACTACAGTGTATTACATGAACGAAAGGTATGCAAACACGATTTATGCGGAAAATCACGTGTAATGGAGCGCTGCCGCTCGCCCCCCCGCTTCACCACCCATGTCCCCCAGCACATCCATTTTCGTGCGCAAGAAGCAATCCAGCGCCTCCTCGGGTCCCGGGCTTGCACACCACCGGCTCACGCCGCGTGTGATCTCGGACAGCGTTGTCCCGCTCACGCCGCCTTCCGGTCGCCGCCCTGAAAGGGCATGAACCCCGCTTTCACCGCGTCCAGAATCACCAGCTCCACTACGGAACCGTCCTCCGCGTAGCTGACATTCACATTCCAATCTTGCGAGACCTCGCGGGTAACGGGCTTGTCACTCAGGACGATCTCCAGAATGTCGTCTTGTGGATAGTAAATTGTCTTCATGACCCAGACCCCCACGAAAAGTGATGCATCACCGTTTTGATCACCAATGCCATTTCCAGCGCAGCGGCCACACAAAGCAAATTGTCGGAGCGGTCCTCGTAGCGCTTGGCAATCCAGACCCGTGTCTCGTCCTTGTACCGTATTTCGCCCGTCTCGATCAAGTCGCGGAGCAGCGCCTCGCTGATGGCACGCGCGCCCATACGCCTGCGCGCATGGTCCGTCATTACTATAGGTTTCCGGAAACGCTCGCTGAACATTACCGTATATCCTATCACGCACCGGACGATAAACCTGCTTCCACAGGAGCGACCTTGTGCGCCAACGGGACCCCCTGGGGGCTTGCGAATAATCCGCTCACCCCCGCTCCACCACCCACGCCCCCGTCACCAGCACATCCATTTTCGTGTGCAAGAAGCAATCCAGCGCCTCCTCGGGTTTGCACGCCGCCGGCTCGTTCTCGTTGAACGACGTGTTGAGCACCGTCGGCACTCCGGTCAACTCGCGAAACGCACAGCAGAGCAAGCGCGAACAGCAGCGCCACCCAAGCGAGCGGCTGGGTAGCGAACAACAGGAGTTTAGACGCGATGAACATCGGCGGATTCCTGAAAACCCGGCAACAACTCGCTGTACACTGCCAGCGTTTTCTCGATCACGATGCGCTCGTCGAACTCAGCCACAGCGCGTTGTCTCGCCGCCAGCCCCAACTGGCGGGCCCAGGCGGGATTTTGGTGCAAGCGTTCGATGGCGCGCGCCAGCGCACCAGCGTCCTTCACCGGCACCAGCAACCCGTGCACTTCGTGCGTCACCACCTCGCGACAGCCGGGCATATCGGCAGTGATCAGCGGCAAGGCACACGCCGCCGCTTCAATCACGCCTTTAGGAAGACCCCGCACCGCCGCGCACCCGACAATATCATTTCAACGCAGCCGCCTTGAGGCTTGCGACCACACGCGAGGCAGCCTTGCCGTCCCAGAGCGCGGGCACCGTACCCTTCCGCCAGCGGCCTGCAAGCACCGTGTCTACCGCGGCCTCGACGGTGTCCGGGCGAACCAGTCGGTTGGTGCCCTGACTGATTGTGATTGGCCGCTCGGTGTTCTCGCGCATTGTGAGGCAGGGGATACCCAGATACGTGGTCTCCTCCTGAATGCCTCCTGAGTCGGTGAGCGCGTACGCCGAGGCCATCACCAGGCTCATGAAATCCACATAGCCCGCCGGCTCGAGGAGCCTGATGCCCTCGCCGTCCCTAAGCGTGGCGAGCAGGCCGCCCGCATCGAGCCGTGCGCGCGTGCGCGGATGCACCGGGAACACGATCGGCAGACGCTTTCCCAGCCGCAGCAGCAGGCCCACCATTTCGGCGAGGCGCTGCGGCTCATCCACGTTGCTCGGCCGGTGCAGCGTGACCACGGCATAGCCGCGCGACGCCAAGCCCAGCGACTCACGCAGCTTCGAGCGCTCGAACGCTGGCCGCATCATCTCCAGCGAATCGATCATGACGTTGCCCACGCGCACGATGCGCTCAGGCGGGACGCCCTCGGCGTGCAGGTTTTGATCGGCGTCGGGCGAAGGCGTCCAGAGCAGATCAGCGAGCACATCGGTCATGAGACGATTGATCTCCTCCGGCATCGACCGATCCCGGCTGCGCAGCCCCGCCTCCAGGTGCGCGACGCGGATGCCGAGCTTTGCCGCGGTAATCGCGCAGGCAAGCGTCGAGTTGACATCGCCCACCACCACCGTCCAGTCGGGCCGCGCGGCCACGCAGGCGCGCTCGTAGGCGCTCATCACACCGGCGGTCTGCTCGGCGTGGGTGCCGCTGCCAACCTCCAGGTGCACCTGCGGCTCGGGCAGCCCGAGATCGCGGAAGAACGCGTCGGACATGTTGGCGTCGTAGTGCTGCCCCGTGTGCACGATGCGCGCGCGGCACCACGCGCCCTCGCGCGCGAGCGCATGCCAGAGGGGCGCCACCTTCATGAAATTCGGCCGTGCCGCCGCGATCAGGTCAACCTGAATTGTCAATTCGCTCTCCTTCGATTCGATGCAGCCTCGATCAATATATCCAGCATTCGCGTCGCAAGCACATCGCGGTTGAACTGCTGCGTCACGAAAGCCCGGCCTGCGCGTCCCAGCGCCGCGCGCCGCGTCGGATCGTCGGCGAGCGCGACCACCGCATCGGCCAGCGCACCCGCATCCTCAGGCGCAATGGCGATGCCGGCCTGCGCATCGCGCAGCACGCCTTCGCTTTCCCCCTTCACGCCAAGGATGATCGGCCGCTCGGTAGCCATCGCCTCGAACATCTTGGACGGCAGCACGTGCCGGAACAGCGGAGAATCGCGCAACAGCACCAGCGCCACATCGCACAGACGCCAGACCTCGCGCACTTCCGCCTTGCTCACCGAGCCGGCGAAATGCACGTTCGACAAACCACGCGCGACGGCCTGCTCTCGCAGCGCACGCTCCTCGGCCCCCGCACCAACGAGTACGAACGCAATGTCCTGGCGCCCCCGCAGGCGTTCCGCCGCATCGAGCAGCGTGCCCAGACCGTGCGCCATGCCGATGGTGCCCACGTACGCGGCAACGAATTTTCCCTGCACGCCCAGCCGCTCCGCCAGCGCCTGCGAGCGCGGCCCCGGCACGTAGGCCTCCAGGTCCGCACCATTGGGCACCACGTCGATCTTCTCGCGCTCGATGCCGTTCTTCGACAGAATCTCGCGAAACGAACTCGTAACGCTCACGATGCGCGTCGCCCTGCGGTAAAGAAAATACTCCAGCCTGCGCAGCGCGCGTATCAGCGGGTTGTCCTTCATCGCGCCCACCGCCACGATCGAATCCGGCCACAGGTCGCGCAACTCGAACACCCATGGCCTCCGTTTCAGGCGCGACACCACGTACGCGGCGCAAGGCGTGAAAAACTGCGGCGAGGTGGAGACCACCACATCGGCCCGGGGCAGGAACGGCGTGGCGAGAATTGCTGCCGCCATGAAGCTCACGTAATCCAGCGTGCGCCGCAGAAATCCTTCGTTGGCGGAAATGTAGGTCCACAGCCGGATCACCTCCACGCCGTCTATCGTTTCGCGCTGCCAGAGGCGGTTGCGGTAGCCATCGAAAATCTTCCCCGCCGGGAAGTTGGGCGCCGTGGTCACTACCGTCACGCGATGCCCCGCGGCAGCCCAGCGCTTGGTGTGCTCGTGCGTGCGCGACGCCGGCGCATTCGTCTCGGGCGGGAAGTTGTCGGTCAGGAACAGGATGTTCATCGCCGTTATTGCTGTACGGATTTCCGCGGCGCGCATTGCGCGCGCCGCGCTAGCACGGCGCAAGCCGAAGCGAAACCGATGCCGGCAGCGGCCCCTCGACCACCCAGACGAGCACCTGCCGCTCCAGCGTGAGACCGAACTCCGGTGAATAGCGGCCCCGCTCCTCGTCGAGCGCAGCACATGCCGCTGTAAGCACCAGCCTCTCGCCCGAAGGCAGCACCAGCTTCCACGACGATTCGCTCAGGCGCTGCGCACGCACCAACGGATGCAGCGGTATGCGCCCGACCACCCGATGCGCGCCTTCCCCGGTAACTTCATCGGTCCACCGCACCTCACCCTCCGCAAGCTCGATCGTGCGCCGATGCAGCGGCCGCCCGCGCAGCCGCGCGTAGCCGTCGTGCGCGCATGCAGTGCGAACTGTCTTACCTTCTACCACGCAGTTCAGTCCAACCGGATACGCGCGCCGTGCCACGCGGAACCCGTCCCATACCTCGGATGAATTCTCGCCGTCGATCTCGACGGTGTTATGCGCCGCGGTCGAGCGTTCCCAGTTCCGCATCTCGCTGCGCCCGTAGCGCGACGTGCCGGAATTGCAGATCACCCGCTGCGCGCCGTGCGAAAGCTCGAACGAGAGGGTGTCTGCGTGCGCATGGCCGGGCAGATAGTCCGGCCCCACCGGCGCGGCGTCGAACAGCACGGTGAACGGATCCTGCGCAAGACGGACGTAGCCGCTTTGCTCGAGCTGCACCAACCGTGCACTCGCATCGCGAATCGACGTGATATCCAAGCGCTCCGCGTAGCGCTCGAGTGCCACGACATCGCGCGCGATCCCGAACGCCGCATCATTGAAGAATGCGATCCCGCCATCCGGATGCGTCATCACTCGCGCCCAGCCGAGCATGCGCTCGGCCACATTCCGCAGCGCCTGCACTTGGTCGACAGGCAGTGCCCGCGGAAAGCTGCGCGAGAGATTGATCAGATCGAGCACGTCCTCCAGCACGATCGCGTGATACATCGGGCTGCGCTCGAAATGCCCGCCGTCGGGGAGCACCTGTTCGGCGACTTGCTCGCGCAGAATGGCGAGACCCTTGTTCAGCCAGGCCTCGGCTTCGGCTCCGTCGAAAAAGCAGCCGACGAACACCAGCGCCTTGGCGTTGGCGAGCACGTGGTTCCCGCGCAGATGCCACTCCACGCGCGACGCGAGATAGCGCGCCTGCACGGCGAGGCTTTGGATCGCCTGCACGGTCAAGCCGCTCCCTGCGACACCCGCCCTCGTTGCGGCGCGCGGCTCGACCGCGTTCCAAGCGAGCGACCACTTGATCCAGTTCACCACGCGCAGAGACAGCGGATACGCATCCCAGCCGATGCCCCGTCCAACGGGGTTCTCCGCGATCCAGCGCGCGATCAGGGCTTCGTGCCACGCGCGCCGCGCCTCGGCGCCACCGGCGCAGAGGTCGTCGAAATAGTGCAGGTTATAGAGCCACAGCGCGTCAGCCTGCGGATCGCTCCAGTCGGCAGCGTTCTGGATGCGTCCTTCGCAATTCAGCAAGCAGAAAGCGTCGGGACCGGTAAGCGAAGGCTTCTTGCGGGGAAAGGCGGCAAGCGGCTGATCGCCATGCCGCAGCGCCGGCGGAGGGCCGGCGTCGGGGGCCGGGATCACCGGCAATCTCCGCCACACGCGCCAGAGGACCTGGCTCGGCTTGAGGTACCGGATCGTATTGACGTAGAGCAGCCACCGGCCGCCCATCGAGAAACTCACGCAGATGCCCTATCCATGAGGCTCTCCGGCCGAATTGCCGCCAAGGTAGGCCGCGGCTTTACCGCGACGCGCTGGCTCGCTCGAAGGCGCTACTTGCCTGCCTCCATGATCTCGATGTCTCGCCTAAGCAGATCATTAACCATGTCCGAGAGCTCTACGCCCTTCTTGCTGGCTTTGTCAGCGAGATAATCCCGAACCTTGGCATCGAGGTAAACCGGCAGGACCATCTGCGCGTCGGCCTTATGGAACTTGCTCCGTGTGCCCTTGCTAAAGTCGTATTCGCGTTTTGATGCCATGCTTGACCGCATTGCTGCGCGCTTTCTCGGGATCCCACTCGAAATTATACGTGAAGCGTGAACTACTCATATGACTCTACCATCCGAGGCATGCAATCCGTGTGCCGGCTCCTAGCCGCGCGCCTGCTCGGCCACTTCGATCGCCACGCGCGACACCTCCATGATCTCCTCGAACGGTATCGGCGCAGCACTGGATTGATCACCCCCAATCGCTCCCACAAACGCCTCCACGCAAGCCTGCTGCCCCTTGTCCTGCCGCCACAGGCGCATCGACGAAAACCCCGGCCATCCCCAGCCGCTCAACTTGCGGAAATTGTCGAGCTGCAAAATGCGCTCCGTGCAGAACACCTCCAGCCGCTCTTTCGGGAACGCCTTGTGGCCGTTGGCGAAGTAATGAATCGTGCCGATCGAACCGTCGGCAAACCCGAGCGTAATGCTCGCCTTGTCGTCGCGCACCCGCACGCCCGGCGCTGCGCCCATTGCCGAAACCTGCGTGGACGTGATTGCCGCGCCGGTGAGGTAGCGCAGCAGGTCGATGAAATGGCAGGCCTCGCCCACCAGCCGCCCGCCGCCGACTTCGCGATCCTGCGTCCAGTGCTCGGGCGGAATCGCTCCGGCGTTCACCGTCATGACGAAGCACCTGGGCTCGGCGACCGAACCCAGCAGCGCTTTGATCCGTCGCGCGTGCGGTGAAAACCGGCGATTGAAACCCACCATGAGCACGGGTCGTCCGCCCGCAGGGCCCGCGTTCACCGCGCCGCCCCCCGCATACGCCGCGCGTATCGCGGCGAGGTCCGTAGGAGGCCCGCCCCCGGGCCGACCAGACTCATATCCATAAACCTTCTCAATTTCTTCAATCTCCCCGAGCGTCAGCGCGAGCGGCTTCTCCACGAACACGTGCTTGCCCGCCCGCAACGCTTCGCACACCAGCTCCGCGTGGCTGTCGTGGCGCGTGGCGATCACCACCGCGCCGATCGCCGGCTCATCCAGTACCGCGCGCGCATCGCTGGACGCCAACTCCACACCGTGCTTGCCCGCCGCGATGCCCGCGCTCGCGCCGGAGGCAGACGCCACGATTTTCACCGTCGCGCCCGCCTTCTTGAACGCCGGAAGCAGCATGCGGCTGGCATAGTTCCCAGCGCCGATAAAGCCGACCATGCCGGCACCCGCCGCCGCGCCCGCGCGCACCGCAGGCGTCACGGCGATTGTCGCGGCAGTTGCATCGGGCACTCCGGCTACGGCTGGATACTGCAGCAGCACGCCGAGCGATGGCTCATCCCCTAGAATGGTTTCGTAGGCCTTCGCCGCCTCCGCGATCGGAAACCGGTGGCTCACCAGCGCGGCCGTGTCCAGCTTGCCCTCGGCCAGCATGTCGAGCACGGCCTCGAAGTTGCGCTGCTCGGTCCAGCGCACGAACCCCACCGGATAGTCGTGCCCCTTCTGCTCGTACTCCGCATCGTAGCGCCCCGGCCCGTAAGAGCACGAAACTTGGAAAGACAACTCCTTCTCATAAAAGTCCGCTCGCGAGAGCTTGAGCCCGGTCACGCCCACGAGCACGATGCGCCCACGCTTTCGGCACATTTTCGCGGCTTGACTCATCGGCTCGTCGCTGGACGTCGAAGCGGTGACCAGCACGCCATCCACGCCACGCCCGCGCGAGAACGCCTGCGCGGCGCTTGCCCAATCGTCGCCCTTTGCAAGATCCACGGTTTCGGCGCCGAACTGTCGCGCCAGCGCCAGGCGCTGCGCATCGAAATCCATCCCCAGCACCCGGCAGCCCTGCGCGCGCAGCAACTGCACGGTGAGCAGCCCGATGAGCCCCAGCCCCGACACCACGAATGCCTCGCCGAGCGTCGGTAGGGCGAGGCGCATGCCCTGCAGCGCAATCGCGCCCAGCACCGTGAACGCTGCCGCATCGTCACCCACCGCATCGGGCACCTTCGCACACAGATTCGCCGGCACCGCCACGAACTCCGCATGCCGGCCGTTGGAGGCCACGCGGTCGCCCACTGAAAATCCCTGCACGTTCGTCCCGACCCCAATCACCATGCCCACATTGCAGTAGCCCATGGGCAGGGGCTCGTCCAGCTTGGCGCGCACCGCATCCAGCGTGGTCATCAACCCGTCGGTGCGGATCTTCTCGATTACCTGACGCACCTTGTCCGGCTGCTGGCGCGCCTTGTCGATAAAACCTGCCTTGCCGAATTCCACCATCATGCGCTCGGTACCCGCCGATACCAGCGATACCCGCGAGCGAATCAGAACCTGCCCCATCCCCGGGCGCGGGCAAGGCACATTAGTCACCGCAGTGACTCCCGTTTTAAGATTTTGAAAAATCTGTTTCATAGCTTGCGCCGTTGCTTTTCAAACACAACGACGCCATCCCGCACGCTGCGTTCAGGGCCGACAGAACAGCCTCGCGCAACCCAATTCACGGTACGAAGCCGCGTATACGCTTCCCCAAGTCCTGGTAACCATCACTACCGAAACTCCTGCCATCAAATAACGGCGTTTCACTTCGGACCACTACCCGCGGTCATTGCCGGCGCGCACCACATGACAGCGCAACGTGCCCCCTGTGGCTGGCCTGTGCTTAGCCCATCCATGATCGGCGCGATCTTGGCGAAAAAAAAAGGGCCGGGTGCTAGCGGCGGTGTAACTCTGCATCCCGCGGTAATCCAAGTTGCAACCACGCATTGGAAAAAGAAAATGCTCGATCTCGATCACCGTTGATAACCATGTCCGCGATCTCAAGCATAAGGAGTGTTGATTTCTCTACCTCGGTAAAATCTCTAACGTTATCGGAAAATGGCTGCATTATTGCCGCAATATGCCCAACATCTTTCGGGCGATATGCGTAATTTCTTAGCCTTTCTTTTTTCCATACGGTCATGCGGCGGAAATCATCAATCTTGGCAATGGTATCTCCCCATTGCAAGTTGATTGTCTCATTGATGCCTTCGAATGGCTCTGTACGGGCTGTCAACACGATATTGACCAAGTCACCACGCTCACTAGTCAGCGTGATTGACAGATCCTCGTCGCGCACTTTTGGGTCACTCCAGGCAACGAGTATCCGCCAACCATCAGGTAAACCATTCCATCCCAACAAATGAACTGCCAAATCCAGCCAATGACCGATATTCCCACAGACACGCGTCCCTTCTTTGGGATCGCGATACCAATGATCGGGTTGTAATTGATGGCCCGAGACGAAACACGAAAGGGTTAATGGGCCTATTGCATCCAAGCACCACGCCCGTAGATCCCGAATGGCGCGGGAAAAAGGACGGTTGTATCCAGCAAATACTTGAGTGGAATCTTGCCGCCGGTTCGCCGCTAACGAAATGAGCTGTTGTAGCGTAACGCTAATAGGTTTTTCAACATAGACTACCTTACCTGCCGCCATTGCCGACAACGCATAATCAGTGTGGCTACCATGATTCGAAGCAATGTAAACGATGCTAACGCCTGGATCGCTGATCAGTTCAATGCTTGTCTCAGCAACCTTCGGAACGGCAAGTGCATGCGCGAGACTGCGCGCGGCCTGGCGGTCCGTATCAAAACACGACGCGATACACCGCCCCCTGCGTGTAAGTAAGGTGTAGCCGATGGACGAAAGACCGAACTGCCCGCATCCAATCAGCCCAATGTCTTGCGCTCCAGTTCTCCATAAACGCCCTAACCACCATGGATGCCCAGCGCGCACACGCCCAGCCACTTTGAAAATAGTACGCCGCCAACCGTAGATTCCCGCAAAACGAACGGCCTTCAGTAGTCCCAAAAAGTTATCGGAAATCATTGGGTGTAGATTTCCTGCTGTTCCTCACTCCTGAACCCTTAGCAACGTACTGGCGCGTGTCAAGATAATTGTCGTCTCATCCATGTCGATCCGCCGCAACCAATAAACGGGACATCTTCATTTCCAGGTACTTAATATCGATCAGCATCGGGAACCACAGCCCCTGGAGGAAATGGTAAATGAATGCCGCTCGGCCATCGAGAAACCCACCCGCAAGAATGTATCGGTAAAAAAAGTAAAAAAAGGGCCGGATCAACGGCGGCAGCCGGTTCCAGACTTTGACACGCACCCAGCGCTTGCGCTGCGCCTGTGTGCCGAACAGCCTTGCGTCGATTTCCAGATAACCCGGAGCGACGCGGGTGTTGAACAGCTCCAGTGCTTCCCGCGTCGCATAGCCGTTGTGTTTGGCGATCCAGTCGGTCACGCCCTTCCTGTCCTCGTGAATGAAATCGTTGCGCAAACGGTCGGTGGCGCCATCGACGATCAAGTGCTCATTGATCGCCCGGTCCTCACAATGGCCTTTGCCATATCTGAATAGCCGCAAAATCCACGTAGGGTAATATCCGTGACGAATCCACCGGCCCATCCATATCAAGCGCCAACTGATGTAGAAGCCGTTTTCCTGCGGGTTGGTGGCAATCAGAGCGCTGATTTCCTGCTTGAGCGCATCGGGCAGCCATTCGTCCGCGTCTAGAAACAACACCCACTCGCTGCAAATGGGTAGGCGCTCAAGCGCGTAATTGCGTTGCTTCGCGTAATTCTCGAAGCTATTCTGCACGATGTGGCAACCATACCGGCTGGCGATATTCAGTGTTTGGTCCGTACTATGTGAGTCGAGAATAAATATCTCATTCGCCCAGCCGACAATGGATTCCAAGGCCTGTGCGATATTGGCTTCCTCGTTGTAGGTGAGAATGATGGCAGCCAAAGTGCCAGCGTTCCCGCCGGGATCAGTCATTCTCTTCCTTCCTCACCGATAGAATCACGTTGTCTCCCTTACCAAACAGTTCCTCAGTCCACCGGAGGGGAAGCGTGATCTGCCACATTTTCAAGTACGTGATTCATTACAATTACATCGAATTGCTGTTGTTCTGGCACCGACTAAAGAGGACCACAGTGCATTCTTATTCCCCCCCACACGCGGAGCCCCGCTCCGCCACACAAAAGGCATACCTTGTTCATATTCATTCTGTAAGATTCAATCCAGCCGCACCCAGGAGGGAACTTCACCGCCATTTAGCAACCACCTGTAGGTCACCAACATTTGTGCGCCAATCCGGTCCCAGGAAAAGTCACGCCTCATCCACTCGCGCCCTGCCCGACCCATTTCCCCGAGACGCTGCGGCGATGCCGAGAGCGCCTGCTCGAGGCAGGCGACCAATGGATCCACGCCAATCTCTATCCACCATCCAGCGCCTTGCTTCGCCAACCCCGCCCAGGGCGCGCCGTGCGTGACAATGGCAGGCGTTCCCGCCGCGAGGGCTTCGGCCACAGTCATACCGAAATTTTCCGAGTGTGTTGGTAGCACGAACAGACTGGCTTCGCCATACGCCCGGCGCTTCTCATCGCCATACAGCGGACCGCGAAACACGAGCCGCTCCAACCGCAATTCCGCCGCGAGCGCCCGCATTTCGGCCAAATAGCCACCGTTGTCCGGGCCGGCGACGTGCAGTTCCCATTCCGGAAATCGTTGCGCTGCTGCCTGCCACGCGCGCAGCAGGATATCTACGCCCTTTATTGGATGTATTCGGCCCAGGAATAACAATCGCCGTCTGCCGCGGTCGAGCTTTTTCTCGAACTGTGGGAGATCAATACCGTTGGGAAGAATGCAGACGGGTTGCTTAAAGCCGAGCCGTCGAATGTCGTCAAACTCACTTGCCGCCGTCGCATGGAAACAGGCTGCCGTAGCCACTGCTGGTCGCTGCAACAAGCTCCAGAAGATCTCTTTTTGTCGACGATTCCGGCCGAACGCCCATCGGGACAGAGTCCCTCGCGGCGAAACCACCAGGCGACAACCTCCATTGCGGCACGCGCGCCCGGAATAAACGTTGGGCATCATCCACAGGCTGTGGTTATGAACGATATCGATTTGCCCTGAGGCCGCTTCGGCTTCAAGCCAACGCCGCATCCGCGGTGACACTCCCAAGCGGCGAGGTCCCCAACCCAAAGGGAATCTCTTCAGATACCCGGGCGGATTCAGCATCGGCTCCCAGTCTAAGACCGCAAGACGTACATCCGCGCCAGCGGCAATCAGAGACTCACATAGGTGGGTGACGGAATAAGAAGGCCCTTTTGCCTCTTCCGTGATTGTAGGCACGACATGGATCACCCGCATTCGGTGATCTCGGCGAAAACGACCTGCACCCAAGGCGTACCAAGTGTAGTCAGCATGGGCAGGTCGGATTCGGTGCGCATGTGCGTTGCATCAGGTAATTAGGTTGCCATCGGCGAAGAGAAGCTCATATTGGGGCGATTCACGACCAGATCCGGCAGGCGATTCTTGGGCGTGTGCGCTAGCGTCCCCTTGCCGGCGCCACCCGCGAAATTTAGCACGCGCATCCGGAGCATATCCAGCATTTTCGCCTCGACCAACGGCGCACAAAGTTCCAGCGAATGGATGAGTCACGTCCGTTTTCCAGAATCTCGTTCTATGTTCGACAACTCCGTTGCACAGAACCCCAACAAACCTACTGTCGTCACCACGAATCCAAGATATTTAAACGCCACAAACAGAATTGGGTCCCGGTACACGACCATCACAATGATGCCAACGCCTGCAAAGCATAAGTCGCAGATGCTCTTAAAGAGTATCGGGACCGGCTTGTCGTGAGCATAAAGTAGTGCAACGCGGCTTGCAGTTAGGGCGTTTATTGCGCTACCGACTATTATGAACGTTGAAAAAGCGATAAGGGGACTTCCTTCCAAGCCGTAAAACGTGACGGCGAATTTGCGGGCTACCAGCAAAACAGCAGCACCGCTCACCGCGACAACAATTCCAGTCAGCAGATCCATGTGGCGGAGAACCCGGCGATTCGCATTGTGGGCCGCGTTCGCAACGTTCGGAGAGAAGAGCGCCACTAGGGGCGTGGCAATCGCGCCAGGCACCGAGGTCACCAAGGCTGAAAGGCGCAGCGCCACATCATAAGCGCTGACCGCGGTCGCGCCACCGAAGGAAAGCAGATAGTGCCGCTCTATACCCGGCAGCAAGCTACTCTGCACTCGGCCTACCTGCTGTGGAGCGATACTCCAACTCAGCCTCCGCCACGGAAGCGCAGTCTCGCCCTCGGCTCCGGTCCCAGCCACGCCCAATCTGCTCGCCAAGAACTGTGCGGCGGTCAGAAAGGCGCAGGCACCACCTAATTGTGCGAGAAACACGCTCTCAATCCTAAAACCGCCGAAGACGGAAAACAGTATCACTCCACCCATGTAAACGATTGAATAAAACGCTCGAGAGAGGCTTGCACTGACAAAACCGCCGGCAACCCTAACCCGAATCAGGCTCAACTCAGCTACCAACACCAGAACGTTCGCACAACCGCCGGCTACAATGGCGAGAAACGTCGGTTGCCACGCTGCGCCTGCCACGTTTCTCTGGGCAGCGATCGATGCTACAGCGATGGCTACGATGATCCCTGCACCACCCAAGCGAGACTGAAACTGAAACGTAATGCGCTTGATGCTGCCAGATTTTCCGCGAGCGTGAAGCTTGCCGATCTCCCGCGTTAGCCCCGGCGTCAGGCCCAATTCTAGAAATGAGGGTATCAGGCTAACGCCCAGCAACACAGCGACAACACCGTATCCGGCTACGCCTAACGCGCCAATCGCCAATTTCGGAACCACCAGACTTGTCATGAAGCCCATTCCGAGACAGGCAATATCGACCAGATTGATTCTCAGCAGGTCCGCACGCCGCATCAGGTGCCTTGCCGACTCATACTGGTTTGCCGTTGGTCGCGAGTGGCCGCTAGGGATCCAACAAGCATCGCTTTCGCCGCTGCAATATCACCGCGGAGCAGCTTGTAGATCACGGTCACGGCGATTCGCCCGACAACCAGAACAATCGCTACACGCGGCTGGACGTAACGTAGCGCTAAGTAAGACCAATTTCGGAGACTTAGGTAGCTCGAGCGGCTCCCAATTTTGCGAGTACTCCTCCCTCCCTTGTGAAGCGCGATCGACCGCGAGAGATAGAGCGTCATCCACCCATGGCTGCGACAACGGACGCTGAATTCGGATTCATCGGTAGTGAAAAATAACCATGCCAGGAATACTTCGGGTTCGAACGCCCGCACCACTTCCGGGTCGATCAGCATTACGCAGCCCAAGACGCCGTCACACTGGGTATTTTGCGGCGGATACACGATTCTGTTGCTACCTTTGATCAACCCAAAGAAGCAGGCCCCTCCATTATGGACTTCTGGTTTATCGTAATACCTGATGTTTCCACCGACGATTCTAACTCCGGTGTCCCTGGAATCCCTCAACCCATCGCACAGCGCGCGGACGCCGCCGCGCAAGAAGACGACATCATTGTCAAGTCGGAGAAAAAGACAGTCGCGGTTGTGAACGGTGGCGATGGCCTGGTTGTAGGCGGCAGGAACCCCCACGTTGGTATCGTTGGCGATGAACGCAATGGGGATGCATTTCCCCATCCTTTCCAATCCGGTTTTGAGTATTGCAAGGTCTTGTGGTTGCGAAGCATTGTCAACGACTACGATCTCAATTTGTAGGCTGGGCTCAACTTCCTCGATGAGCGACTCTACGAGATCGAGGGTATCGTCCGCGCCGTTCCAATTAATAACTAATGCCGCTACATGTATCACCTAGACACCCCTTTATGCATGAGAGTTGGCCTACATGCGGCCCAATAGGCATACCGCGAGCGCGCGGTTCGCATACAAGAAACCCGCCATGTCATTACTGGCAATGCGTGCCACCTGCGGCACGAAGTCCGACCAGAAGTGATTTTCTGCGGCGCGGCACCGCAAGCATGTCGCTACCCTCCGCAGTTACCGGCGCCAACAGTTCTCCATGGATCTCGCGGCTGACACGGAAAACCTCGTAATGCGCTTTTGAAAATGTGCGGAAGAAGTCCTGGAAATCGGCAAATCGAAGGTCATATGCGTCCTGGTACTTTGGTAGAAATTCAAATTGAATGACAGGTTCGAATCTTTCAATGGTTTCTTTTCCTCCCTGCAGAACCTGCAATTCAGAGCCTTCGACATCAATCTTGATGAAGTCGACTCGGTCGAACTGACCCGTCATGGAATCGAGCGTCTTTATCTCGACTCTGATCTGCTCCTGCGCGTCGCCCATGTTCATGGTGGATGACTGATCTCCAGAAGGATGAACGTAGAAGGGAACGGTGCCACTGCGGTCCCCGAGTGCGCTCTGGAGTGCCAAGACATTGACCAAGTCGGCTGAATTACGCTGAAGCAACTGATAGGCCGTCGGAAGGGGTTCGAAGGCTAACACTTTGCCGTTCGGCCCGACGATACGCGCAGCCATTCGAGTGTAGTAGCCAACATTGGCCCCCACGTCGACAAAGGCAGCGCCGTCGGAAAGTACAAGCCCGAGAATTTCTTTTGTTCCGCGTTCATGGGCGAGCTCGCCGTGGAAAAAATAGCCCATGCACATGGATTCACGCAGATCCAGGAAAAGGCGGTCTCCGTCGAGTAGCTTGGCCTCGTAGCAGCGCAACGCTGGGGCGAAAGTCGAGCAAATCCGCAACAGCGGCGCCCAGCCCCTTGGGAAAAGCGAATCGCGCAGTGCGACTACCGTCCGCTGCAGCCAAGGCGCAGCAGGTATTCGGGTGGGTATTAAGGTCAAAATCATGTATCCCTATAGCCGTTAATCAACTTGAGTTCACCCAACACTTCTTCCAATACGCGCGCAAGGGCCTCCGCCGAAACGGAGAAATCAGGCACCTTGTTGGCCAAAGCGCGCGCAGACTTAGCGACGGCAGAATCCGGGTTGGCAAGCCAACTTGAGATAAACCGCGCCCATTGCGGCCAAGCGCCGGCCGGCAGCACCCAGCCGTTCACCCCAGGCACAACGAGGTCCGGCGCGCAGCCCACGACGTCGCTTACGGCGACGGGGACGCCGCAGGCTAAAGCCTCCTGAACTGCGAAGCCCCACGTCTCCTCGAAAATTGATGGAACAACTTTGAGGTCGACTATCCGATACAAATTAGCGATTTCCGATTGATTACGAAACCCAAGCAGCACAATTTTGACGGGGTAGTCGGCACAAAGCGCTTCGATCTCTGGACGAAGAGGGCCGTCTCCGACCAAGACTATTTTGCAATCGCTCCCTGCAGGCGCCACACGTTTGAATGCAGTCAATAGTGGGAGAATGCCCTTTTTCTCCGTGAACTTGCCAAAATACCCGATGATTCGATCGTTGTGAGCAAAGCCGTAGCGCTGTCTAGTCGCGATGCGCCAATCCAAATCGGGCGCCGGGTAAAACCGCCTGGAGTCAATACCGTAGGGCACGTGTCGAATTTTCGCATCGCGACCGCCAATTTCGCTCCAATACGCGGCGTTCCTTGCGCCAACTGCCAGAAAGCGTGTCACCTTGGGTGCGAGCAACAATCGCAATAGCACCCGTTTTGCGCGCCGTCGCCACGCGCCGGAGCGCTCCCCGGGGCCCGACCATGTATCCCCTCGCAAGAGAATCGGGCGCTTGCTTGTCCATGCCCACCTCAGCGCCGCGCGAGCCAAGGGGTCGGAATAACCATGCACGAGGATGATTTCGGGGTCAAGCCGACTGAGACATCGAGAAAGCGACCAGCATCGTAGTGCCGCGGCAGGTCTTGTTGCATTGTTGTCAGCCTCAGAAGTGAATTCGTAATCGTATCCTGACAGCAGATCCATATCCCATTGAAAGGAAGCTGCGAATCCTTCGTCTGGAGCCGCCACGATTCCTCGCTTCGAACCATAAACCACCTTGAATTTCCCGCCCCAGTGCTTCACTAGTTCAGCGTAGAACGGGGCAAAATATTGGATAGGATGGGTGTTGACAATGACGAGACGTGTGCGTCCTTGGGGTGTGACCGGCATGGTTTGGCTGGCAAGGGAGGCCACGGCTTCAGTCAGGCGGGTCACTTTATATTAATGTAGCGTCAAGTAGCCGCGCTAGCACATGCCAGCAAACTACGGCGTAATCTCAATGCAGTAAGTGGATCCAAGCTCTACACACCGCCGGAGTGACCGCGCCTCATCGGAACCCAGCCTCGACAAGGCGACAATGCAATCGAAATTGTGATAGTTCATCTGCGAACGCAGGTGGTAATACTTGAATACGATCATTGAAAAACCGAACCCATGCAATTCTGACTCTGTGAAATGGCATCGGCGCCACTAATATCAATGTGCATCAGAAGAGCGTTCAACGAATTCCCCCAAGCAGCTGAAGCAGTGCTTTGGCGCGCTGGTCTACGCTATCCCTCGGCACGCTACGGCGCTGCGCAGCCTTTCTCATAGAAAGCCGCGGCCCAGGATTCTTTAGCGCCCAGAGTATGTGCTCAGCCAATTCCGAGGCATCGTCGTACATCAGCACTTCACTGTTCTCTTTGAAGAGATTTTGCACATAAGGCGTTCGTCTATGGATAAAAAATGCGCCCATCGCCGGCAGTTCGTAAGTACGAGTGGTGTCCTCGTCCCCGGGGTACCGCTTGCCATCAACCACAACCTCCCTTGTGACGGGGGCGATGCATACCTTTGCCAATGAAACAAGTCGCCAGTATGCGTGACCATGCGCCTCGCGCCCCACCCGCCACGAAGGCGGGAGAGCATTTAGAACACTGCGCCAACCGTGGCCATGGAGTTCTAGCCGAAGCGCCCGCATGGCAGGAATTCTTGCCAGCGCAAGGATCAGATCGCCGTACTCTACGCGATAAGTGGCTACCAGCAAGACGTCTATCGGCTGTGGGTTGGATTCTTCCACCAGATGATAATGCAAGCCTGGGTCATAGCCCTGCGGGATAAATTCGCAACGGTTCGTGTAACCAAATACCTTGTGCCATGCGTCAAGGTGCCAGGGTTTAGTGCTAACGACAAGATCATAGACGGCTAGGGCCTCGCGTAGCGTCTGACCTTGAGCGAGCGGGCTACAGTCTGGATAAATATTGACGACATATGATCCCTGTTGCCGCATCTCATTCACTAGATCCTTTCCCACTTGAGAGCCCTTGTAAATCAGAACTAGTGCGGGAGCCATCTGCTCCAATTTCTCAAGCGCAAGACCACGGAAGTCTCTCGTAACAAGTGGCGCCCCTAACCGCAAAGCTGCGCGGAGGAATCGACTACGCCATTTTGGAAACACCGTATCGCTGGAAATCTCCTCAACCGGCTCGCCGGACCTAACGAGCGCCTCTCTGAGACTACGTGCGCATGAGCCAAGCCAGCTTTCCCCAATAAATAGAATTGGAAGCTTGCTGCCTGTCATATTGATGGCTCGATGCCGCTGACCCTGCATTTTTGTGTCATACCTCGGACCGGTAGGAATGATGGTCCTTAACAGATGGTTAAATCAATTCGGTTCTACCTACCTACGCTCCGAGAGCGGGATCCCATGATGGCGGCGCGATGTGAAAATCTTGAAGATCTTGAACAGCACGAAGTAAATGATCGTCTTTTGAATCAGCGATGCGATGACCATTGGCAACATCGACTCCATAGACGTGAACCAATAAAGCTCCGCCAGGAAAATAGCAACAACATAAAGTTGCGCGCCCTTTGCCCAGAAGAGCCGGCCCGTTAGTCGCATTGCGAACGCGAGCGTGACACCCCATAGCAGCATCCCGAATATGACGCCCAGATACCCTCCATTCCAGTACATTTCTCCGATTGGAAATGGGGTTACCGACGTAATAGTATTCAGCCAGGCTCCGAATTCGGCACCAGGCGAAAAGATTGGTTTATCTGGCCAAACGGCCCTGGGTATGATGCTGAACAGGACGCCCAAAAAATCGGCGCCGTATTTGTAAGGCAATTGTCTCGGGACCACCTCCACAAAGCGAAGTAACTCGTCCGCGGCACCGAAACGTTGGAGCGCTGTCGCCGAGGCGGACCCGGGTACACCATGCGGATTAGCAATTGAATCGTCGAAGAATGCCACGCGGGCCGTTTCAGATATCAGCGTAATCGGATCAAAATTGGAAATGCTTGGAATTCCATGATAATCACGTTGCATTACATCCCGGAAAGCACTTACAAATGGGAAAACGAATAAAACCATGAAAACTATCGCGAACGCGCCAAAAATCAGCGGGACTCGCTTCTTGGAATAGTAGTAGCAGAGAGCGAGAATCAGCAAAGGAAGCATAAGGAAGGTCTTAGAACCCTGAATTATCTGGTAGGTAAACTCAAGGCCAGTAACAAAGCATAGCAGAAGCAAATCTTTAAATCGAGTGAGCTTGCCTCGAAAAAAGAGAATCCAAATTGCCGCAAGCGCCACCCAGCCAGCCCGATGCATATTCTCCACCACGTTCGAATACGCTAAGTCTGCGCCCTGCGCCAATAGAAAGGACACATAGTTGCCAGTACCAATTTTGATCAATTTCCCGAGAATAGAAACAAACAAGAGAAACCAGACAAGGGCGATTGGTTCATTCGCGCGATCGGTCGAATCGGAACAAAGGAACCTGTATTGGCCCCGTCGCCCATCCACCCAAGCATACGCAAGCATAAATAACCCCATTCCCAGGCAACTGATAACCGATAGTTCCAATAGGCTGTCACGATATACACTTAGGGGGAACTCGGTAACGACGTCGTCAGAGTACGCGACCATGAGCAGTCGTATTGGGTATCCTAAGGTGAGGCTTGCGACAAATATGATTCCCAACTGAAGGAACGATCCGTGTTTGCGATACTGGCGCCTGACAAATAAAACGACCAGTAGAAGATTAAGAAGAATTATCGTGGTTGACATGGCAAATTAAGCGTAGCGTCTTAATAAACGTAGCGTCTTAAATAATGCCGCATAATCTTCGAAGTGTCAGGTCTGGAATTCTCCAGCGATCGAAGCATGTTGAAACTGCGGTTAGGACTTCGCCTAGTGTGGCGAAGTACCGATTGTGTGTTGCCATGCGACGGGCTAATTTCCAGACTCGCTCGATCGGTGCCAGCTGCGGACTGTACGGCGGCAGAAACAGAAGGGAAAGAACGGCGCGATATTTCCAGAGCAGGGGTTTGAGAAGCACGGCATGGTGGTATCTGGCGTTGTCCAGCATAACCACCATCCGCTTGGCTTGGGAACGATGCAGCAAGAGCTTCTTCAGAAAGGCCTCGAATGTGACGGCGTCGAACGTCTCGCACATGGAACGAATAAACTTGCCGGTGCTCAGACTGACCGCGCCAAAGCAAGCCACTGACTTGCGGGTCGGCGCATGCATCAACACTGGATCCTTGATCTCGGGTGGCACCCACATTCGGGACCTTGTGCCATGCTGCTAGAAGTGGCATTCGTCCAGGCTCCACAGTTCAAGGTTCCGGCGTCTTGCTAGGCGATGGAGTTTTTTTAACAGCTGCGACCTTTACGGGGTCGGACTGAGCCACTTGGGGTCTGGGCTTCCGAAGTCGGAAACCCAACTGTCCGAAGACACGTTGGCATTGGCGCACACCCAGCGCAACGCCATAGCGTTGGCGCAGGTGCTCGGAGAGCGTCTTGCCGTCCCACAGGTGGCCATCAAGTCCAAAATTCTGCGGTGTGCGTCGCAAGTCGCGCCCCAACGCCGCCCACTGCTTCGCGTCCAGAGTCGCCGGTCGCCCCGGGCGCTCACCCTCACGCAACCCTTCCAGTCCGTGACTTTCGAATCGAGTCACCCAGCGCTGGACGGTGCGGCGGTCCTCGCCGAACAGTTCGGCAACCTGCTGACAGCTCTTGCCACCGGTCACGAGCAGCAGTCCATGCAGTCGATGATCGTAGCGCGATTCATCGGAGCGGGCGATTTCTTGTTGGATGGCAATTCGCATGACTTCAGGGTCGGCAATTTCCAGCTTTCTCATGGCAGCACCTCCGGGTTGGGGAACTGTCATCACTATAACTCAATAATGCGGCATTATATATGTCGCTACGTTTAATATTACGGGCCCAATTCCTTTGCGCCGCCGGCGAACAGGCGCGAATAGTGTGCTAAGCGCGAAACAGCACGCGGCGAACCAGCCTTGCCAACTGCCGGGAACGAGGCTGGCGGCGACCACTATATCCGTTCCTTTTCAAAAAGATTGCCAGTGAAGTGTCGCCGACTCGCAAGTGCATTGTTGTGCGAGCGAATTCATCGCACGTGGCCAGTTCTCGCCAAGCTAGAAGAGCGTCTTGAGTCTGAAAGTAAGGTCTGTATGAAAGATCGGCGAAACGCATCGAAGGTGAAGAGTTTCTCAAATCGCGCGCGGCTTGCGGCCCCAATCAAATGCCGACGCGCAGTATCCTTATATAAAACCCCCAAAGCCAAAGACAGTTGGTCAACATCGCCATACTCGACCAAAAAACCTGTGGCGTCATGGACGATGACTTCCGGGGTTCCGCCATGGTTGCCGCCAATACAGGGTTTGCCATGGCGCATCGCTTCCAGGAACACAATACCGAAGCCCTCTTTCTTGCTCGGCAGCGCGAATATGTCACAGCTTGCATAGGCAGCCTCCAGCTCAGCATCAGTTAATTTTCCCCACATCGTCACCAACGAATCCAAGCCGCGCTGCTTAACCAGAGCCTGGAGTCTGGCGTGATCGTTGCCCGCGCCCACAAGGTGAAGCTGCACGCCCCTATGGACACTCGCTAGTTGTTCGACTGCGTCGATCAGGGTCTCGTAGCCCTTGTAGACTTCGGACCTGTCCTGTCGTCCTACGGACAAGATTTTGAACTCGCCTTTCAATACGAAACTGGTGGACGGTGCGACGGGCCTGTCCGCGGTGCAAAGAGGAATAACCAGGAACTTAGATTGATCGACGTCATTCGCTTGCGCGCAAGTCGTCGCGGTGAATTTTGTCGTCGCAATTATGGCGTCTGCGGACGCCAAGCTAATGCGCTCAAGCCATGGCCGACGGCTCCAAGCCTCGATGCCATGGACAATGACGACATAAGACGATATCCGCCCGATACTCCGCAGCAGCCACGCCACGGGCGCAAGATTTAAGTGGCCTACCAACATGGTCATTGAGGGCTGAGCATTGGTGTAGCTTTGCCAGACATATCGCAACTTACTGCGCGCTGCGCCAATGAAACCAATTTTGCCGTTGCCGGTTTCGAAGCTCTCGTCGACTGGCATGGGGTCATTCAGGGATATGCAGACGCATTTGGCCTCTCCGGCCTTTTCGAGGCCCGACATGACCTCGATGATGCGTTTCATGTAAGCTTGGATTCCTCCAAAAGAGCACACTTCAGTGGCGAGCAAGCCCAGCTGCCGAGGGCCTGCGGTTGAAATCCCCCGGACTCCGCGCGTGCGCCCCGCTGACGTGGCAGGCGGCACGGGCGGCGACGCTGCCGGCCGTGGCGAGCAACTTATGGTAGTCCAGTCCGCTAGGATCCACCGCGCCCAACCGCGCAGTCCTCGCTCGCGATTGGCCGGGTCGTGCTCAAGGAGCCATTCTCCCGCCGGCACGGCAAAGCCCGTCTTGGGACTGAGCAAGACCGCGTCGGGAAGACGCTTGGCCATGGTATTTGCAATGTCGAGCTTGGTTGGTGGTTTGGACCTGGCAAGCATCGGCGCAAGAAACCTAAGCAGGGTCAGGCCCAAGAGCGGCACGCGCACTTCCAGCGAGTGCGCCATGCTTGTGTCCCTGAGGAGTTGATTGCGCGTGTATCCGCACAGTTTTAAGTTGCCCAAGAAAAACGTACTTCTTAATCGAGTGTTAACTTGACGGTTAAGCAGATTTGCAGCCAAGACATAGCTAATGAAACCGGCCGTGCGTGTGATGAGGGTTCTTACGTTCACAGCCTTCCGTCCGCAGCACCCTTGGGCAGCAGCGACTTGACGTCGTAGAGCACATGCCCGGGCTTGCCCAGGGCGTGGATGCCGGCTGTGCCCCACTGCAGAAATTCCGGGTGGGCCACGGCGAGGACGATGGCGTCGTAGGTCTTGGCCAGCGGCGGATCGGCAAGCGGCGCGACGCCGTATTCGTGCTGGGCCTCGTTGACGTCGATCCACGGATCGTAGATGTCCACTTCGGCATGGTAGCTCTGCAGTTCGCGCACGATGTCGATGACTTTGGTGTTGCGCAGATCCGGGCAGCCTTCCTTGAAGGTGAGCCCGAGGACGAGGATTTTCGACCCGACGACTTGCTGCTTGCGTTTGGTCATGAGCGTGACGACCTGATTGGCGACGTAGCCGGCCATGCTGTCGTTGATGCGGCGGCCGGCGAGGATGACTTCCGGGTGGTAGCCGATTTCCTGCGCCTTGTGGGTGAGGTAATAGGGATCGACGCCGATGCAGTGCCCACCGACCAACCCGGGGCGAAAGGGCAGAAAGTTCCATTTACTGCCGGAGGCCTCCAGGACCTCGAGCGTGTCGATGCCGAGGCGGTGGAAGATAAGGGCGAGTTCGTTCATCAGCGCGATGTTGAGGTCGCGCTGTGTGTTCTCGATCACCTTGGCGGCTTCGGCCACCTTGATCGAACTGGCCCTGTGCGTGCCGGCGGTGATAATGCTGCGGTACAGGGCATCGACGAAGTCGGCGATTGCCGGGGTGGAGCCGGAGGTCACCTTTTTGATGCTGGGCAGGCGGTGCTGCTTGTCACCGGGGTTGATGCGCTCGGGGCTGTAGCCGGCAAAGAAGTCGCGGTTGAAGGTCAGGCCGGAATGTCTTGCCAGCAGGGGGACGCAGACTTCCTCGGTTGCGCCGGGGTAGACGGTGGATTCGTAAATGACGACCGCGCCCTTGGGCATGACCTTGCCAACGGTTTCGGAGGCCTTGATGAGCGGCGTGAGGTCGGGCCGCTTGGCGCTATCCACCGGGGTGGGCACGGTGACGATGAACACATTGCACGCGCGCAGGCGCTCGGGATCGGCGGTGCAGATCAGGTGTTTGGCTAGCGCCAGTTCTTCAGCATCGACCTCGCGCGTGCGGTCGTGGCCGGCCTTGAGTTCGTCGATGCGATCCTGCTTGATGTCGAAGCCGGTGACTGGGATGCGCTTGCCGAATTCAACGGCAAGCGGCAGGCCGACGTAGCCTAAGCCGATGATGCCGATGCGGGTGGAGGCGAGGTTATTCATGCTTTTCTGAAGCTAGTAACTGGGGGGATCGGCCCGGGCTGCGATGTTCGCGAGCAAGCTCGCTCCTACAAGGCGGCAAGCAGGTTTCCGGTGCGACATGTTAGCGAACAACTGGCCACCGGTTTGCCAGTGAACCTATGCAAGGCGGACAGAACCGCCTGCTATGCCCGGGCGCTATCCCCAAGCCTGGGTTAGCAATTCGTCCAGAGCGTCCATGATGCGGTTGGCTTCGTGGCCGAGCGACTCCACCACCTCACCCAGTTGCTCGTTGGGTACAGAGACAATTTCCAGCGGATGCAAGACGACCGGAACATTCTTGACCTTGAAGGTCGGATTGAAACGCGGGTTGGTTATCTTTCCGAGAGCCGACTTTCGTACCAAGGGAACAACCACCCGCCTCCGGTAGCTGTCGTATAAAGACGACTGAACCAGCACTACATAGGGAATGGCATCCCGATGTTTTCCCGTATTTCGGTGGACGTCGAATTGGGCCATGAGCGGGGATCAAAGCGTCGAATACTCGTCGGCGAACGAACCAAGTTTGGCGTTGAAGTCATTCCACGTGGCTATCGTCGCTTCGAGCGTTCTCGCTTTGGCGACGCGCTGCCGACGTTCGTGCTCGACATAGTCGGCAAGGAGCGACTCGACCACCCCGGAAAGATTGTCTGTCAAACCGCGTGCTTGAACGACCAAGTCCTCATTCAAAGTCAGATTCACCGGACGTTTGCGCGCGTCGAGATTGTATGTGGTTTTCATCAGGCACCTCCGATGCGCATTGTATGCGTATCGAAGCGGTCTGTGCAATTGGTCATCCGAGGGCGAATGGGCGGCGTTACGGTAGCTCGACTCCCGCTCGCCCCGCTTGAAAGCCGAGCCGAATGGTGAAATTCGCATTGTCGTAGGAGCGAGCTTGTGCCCCGAGGGGATTTCCTTCGGGGCACAAGCTCGCTCCTACAAAACAGTGTGAAATGCAACATCGGCTTGGGCATGGGGGCTAGTAGCGGTAGTTGGTGTAGCGGTAGCGGCCGTACTTGTAGCCCACGCCATAGCCGTAGCGGCGCTTGCTCATGTTGAGGTCGTTGAAGATCACGCCCCGGGTCTGCGCGCCGCTTTGCGCCAAGCGCTTGGCGGATTCCTGCAGCTCGCCGAGGCTGGTAACCTCAGCGCGCGCCACCAGGAACACCGCGCCCGCCATCGGGGCCAGGATAGCGGTATCGGACACGGCCAGCACTGGCGGCGTGTCGATGATCACCAGGTCGTACTGGATGGCCAGTTGCTGCAGCATAGCTTGCGTCGCGGGCACCATCAGCACCTCGGCCGGGTTGGGCGGCAGCGTGCCGGTGGCCAAAAAGTCCACATTGGGAGCGACCTGCCGGTGCATGGCATCCTCGAGCTTGACGCTGCCGCTCACCACTTCGCTTAGGCCTTGGTCGCGGCCGACGCCGAAGTACCGGTGGAGGTGGCCTTTGCGCAGATCGCCGTCGACCAGCAGCACTTTTTTGCCGGCAGCACCCAGCACGGCGGCAAAGTTTGCGCTGATGAATGATTTGCCAACGCCAGGCGTGGCGCCCGAGATCAACACTACTTTGTTGGCGGTATCGAGCATGGCGAACTGCAGCGCGGTGCGCAGGCTGCGCAGGCTTTCCACGGCGCCGTCCTGCGGTGCGGCCACAGCCAGCACATGCGTACCGGGGGTTTTATTCTTGGCGTCCCGGGTTTGGGCCACCTGTGCATCGGAGTGTGGCACGGTCGCGAACACGTTCAGTCCGGCGTGCTGCTCGATGTCGGCCGGGTCCTTGATGCCGGGGCGCAGGCCGTTGCGCGCAAAGGCCAACGCCAGGCCGGCCAGCAGGCCCAGCACGGTCGCCAATGTCTCCACCTGAAAGCGCTGGGGCTTGATTGGTACGTCCGGCACGGCAGCCACGTCCACGATGCGCACGTTGCCGACCTTGCCCTCTTTGACCAAACGCAATTGCTGCGCGGCATTGAGCAAGTTGACGTACAGCTCGGTATTGACCTTGACATCGCGGGTGAGGCGCAACAAGTCTTGCTGAACGTTGGGGAAGGTCTTGATGCGGCGAGTCAAAGCGGCTATTTCCCCGTCGATGCTCTTGATTTGCGCATCGACGGCTTCGACGCTCGGATGCAACGGGGTAAACCGGGCGGCAAGTTCCTGGCGTTTTTGTTGCAGCGCGAGCAAATTGGTCTGGAGCGCGACAGCTTGGTCCAGCACCGTCTTGGCCTCGGCGTCAAGGTCGAACGTGCCGGTCCGGTTGCGAAACTGGTTGTATTTGTTTTCGGCTTCATCGAGCTTCGCACGCAACTGCGGCAGGAAGGAGCCCAGGAAACGCAGCGACTTTTCCGCCTCGGCGGCTTTGCGCTCGACGTTCTGGCGCACATAGAGCGCGCCGATTTCGTTGAGAATGCGCACTATGCGCGCGGGGTCGCTGCCTCTCAGGCTGGCCTGGATCACACCGGATTGGCGGCCCAGCTCTCTGATGTTCAAGCTGTGTTGCAGCGCCTCGGTCTCCGACAGCCATGATAAGCGGTCTATATAAAACGTGGCGCCGGGCTTGCCTACCGCGTTGGCCACCAGCAGACGGCCTCGCTGGCCGTCCACGGCGAAATCAAGCGGCTGCCCCACTGCGCTCTTGCCGAGGATGGCGCCGTCGGGCGACAACAGTTCGTAGCCTTGCGCGGTCAGCACCACGCTGAAGCGCTTCCCCTCCAGCGCGGCCGGTACCTCGAAGCTGCCGACCTTGAGCGATTCATTGCCGCTGACGTAGCCGGACATGCCGAGGAATCCTGGATCGGACGGCCGGGTAGCATGGCGCGCAAGCCAGCGGCCTACCACGGGGATGTATTTGGGCGTGACGCTCAGGTCCAACTGCAGGTCTCGTACCGCCTGTCCCACCACCAGGCGCGAGCGCAGGATTTCCATTTCGGCCGAGGCGGATGAATTGATCGCAAACAGACCGGAGGCTTCGCCCAGCGCGTTGGTGGCGGCGGAATTGGGGTTCGTGCTTTCTTCCACCTGGATCAGGCTGTTGGCCTCGTAGATAGGGGTACTCAGGGACGCGTAGGCGACACCCAGCGCAATGGCTAGCGCGGTGACCACGGCGATGAGCCAGCGGTTGTCCAGCACTACGTCGAGCAGTGCGAGCAGTTCGGTCCAGATGTCGCCATCTTGCATCGGCTGCTGTGCTGGCTGTAAGTCGGGCTGGGGTGTGTTCATGAGCTATGGGTATTTTTAGATTTTTTGGATGCGGGGAACCCAGTCGGTCACCCCGCGGGCGATGTCGGCATAGGCGGCTTCGAACGCGGCTTTGGATTGGCGGTAGGGGTCGGCGATATCGAACCCGCCGAATTCGCCCAGGCGGAACACCTTGCCGCGCGCCAAGGGATGCTGCTGCTCCAGTTCGGTCTTGTGACCCTGTTCCATCACCAGGATCAACTCTGCGCTGCTGCACATCCAGCTCGCGAGTTGCCGCGCCCGGTGGCCCGACAGGTCGAGCCCGTGCGCGGCCGCCACTTCGATCGCCAGCGGATCTGCGGGGTGGCCCTCTATTGCCCCCAAGCCGGCGGACAAGACGGTTTTGTCGGGGAACTCACGCTCCAGCAGCGCGGCGGCGATCGGACTGCGGCAGATGTTGCCGGCGCACAGCGTGAGGATCTGCTTCATCAATTATTAAGGCTTATTAACGTTGTTCGAGACGGTCGAGGCGCTGGTGATCGCGCTGGCGCTAGGCAGGATCAGGCTGATGACGCGGTTCCAACGCACCAGCGGCACCGGGTCCACGTAGACCACGTCGTGCGACTTGAGTTCGAAGCCTTCGGCCAGGGCATAGGCCGCAGGGGATTTGGCGTCGAGGTGGTAGATCTCCGGATGTGTCCCGTGGGTGCTGCGCACTACGTAAATCTGCTCCGGGTTGGCCGTGGAGGGGTTGACGCCGGCAGCCGCGCCCAGCGCCTGGTTGAGCGTGAGGCGGCCGTTGAGCAGGGGCTGGGCTGTGGGATGCAGGACCTCGCCCATGACATAGACCAGGGATTCGTCGCGGTTGGGCACCCGCACCATATCGCCGCTGCGCAGCAGGATTTCGGCAGGGTTGACGCCCAGCGCCGTGAGCTGCGGCAGGTCGATGATGGTGGTGCGGCCGTTGCGCGTCAGGGCCACCGTGGATGTGTCGGCCGCGGGAGTGAAGCCGCCGGCGCGGCCGATGACATCCGGCAGCGTGGCGGGAATATCGTTGATGGCTTGCAATCCGGGCCGCGCCACCTCGCCATCGACATAGATGCGGCCGCTGCGGAAAGCCTGGATGCGAACCGTGACTTGCGGGTTCTTCAAATATTTGGAGAGCCGGCGCACCAGCAGGTCGCGCGCCTCGGATTCGGTGAGCCCTCCCACTTTGAGGTTTTCCGCATACGGAAACTGGATCGAGCCTTCCGCGCTGACGGGATAGCCGTTGCCCACCAAGGACAGGCTCGTCGCGGCATCAGGGCTCGACGCCGCTATCGACGCTGCCGGCACGATGGTCAGTTCAGGGTGATCCCAGACCATGATGTTCAAAATGTCGCCGGGACCGATGCGGTAGGGCTTGGCGACGCCGAACAGGCGCTTGATGTCCGCGCCAACCGTGGTGGTTTGCGTTTCGCGCTGATGTTCGATCAGTTCGGGCGTTATGTCGATCAATGCGCCGGGCGGCGCTGATTCCGATGCTTTGCAGGTGCCGAGCGTCGGCGCGGTGTTCACCGCGTCTTCGAAATACATGCCGGGGGAGAAGGCACAGCCGGCAAGGAGGGAGACCACCAACGTCAAGGCCAGCGCTTTGACGAATGCGGGCAAGAATGCTTTGGGTGGTGATGGTGGCGGGGACATTGAATGATTCGGTGGTGTAGCGGTGTTGTGAATGATAACAGCGCGTCTCTGATTATTCTAATTCTGTCATTCCGAGCGTCCCCCAAGAGGACTTTCCCGTCGAGCGGGATCGAGACCTTCGGGGCGAAGCGAGGAATCTGCTTTTCTGTAGGAGCGGCGCCCTCGCCGCGATCAGAATGAAGCAGATTCCTCGGCCGAGGCCTCGGAATGACAGCTTGTTACGTCGGCGGTTGGAACAACAGGCAGGCTACCGCCGTGCTTTGTGCCTGGTTCGCACAAGGCACCGCTTCCTTTTTCCTGTTCCTGACCTCGGTACGTCAGTCGCCGAAGCGCCCTGAACCCATACCAAAAATTCACAATGGAAGCGCGCCGCGTGAAGCTGCGGACGAGACTCCGGCAAATGCTAGCGAATCGACATACAGGAAGAGGAAGGTGACGCCGACCGCCCTTTCAATTTCAAGCCCGGAAAGCGGTCGCAGTCTCCCAAGGCTCCCTTGGCCCGTCGCTGCGAGATGCCGCAGCGACGGGCTGGTTCTGCAACTGGTTCAGCCTGGAATCAACCGCCCGCGCCGCTGACTGTTATCACCGTCACGGTCGCGACGACCGTACCGAGGATGCTCACCTCGCCGGTGCTGCTGATCGTTACTCCCGACAGCGTGGTACCGGACGCGGACAGCGTCCCGCCCAGGTTCAAGGTCGCGGTGGCGTCGACTGCTGTCCCGGTCGCGACCCCGTTGGTGTTGACGGTCAGGCTGCAGGGATCGACTTTCATCACGGCGCCGACAGGCAATGCGGGAACGGTCGAGGTCGTGACAGTGAAATCACACGAGCCGAAACCAACCGTGCCGGTAGCGGTGCCGCCGCCATTTGTGATACTAAACGTCGGCGTGGCCCCGGCGGCAGTAATCGCCACCGTGGTGGTTCCGGTCAGGTTGATTGCCGCAGAACCCGCCGCAGTATTCACGCCGGAGAACCCGCTGTTGAACGTGAACGCTGCGGGCGTTGCACCGGTAGCAGGCGCCAGCGCGGCGATGTTTGCCGCGGTAATCGGGGCCGTCACGTCGGCATTGGCGACCGTCGTGGGTGTCGTCGACACGCCACCGCCACCGCCGCCGCAAGCCACCAAGCCCGTCAACAACGCGCCCCCGATAGTCCATTTGGTAAATTGAATTACTTTGGATGCGATAGTCATTTTTGTCCCCTTTAACTGGATGATGCTGCCACCGACAAGCCCTGTGCCCCCACAGTACGCTACACAACACACGCTATGAAAATGCATCCTACCACTTAACATCGTGCCGTGAAACGCTTGGCCGGTATTCATCCGAACGGTCTAGGCCGTTTGGTCTGCCAGGGGGAATGTCGAAATGTGGCAGCTGTCGGCCCGCCAGGTCATCGGCAAACGATTCGCCCTTCCTCCCTGGAAGGGCGATGCTCTCGTCGCAGCAGGGTAGGCGGTCGGCCAGCGGCAGGACGCCGGTACGCGACGCCTCGACGTTCGATGCTTAATTCGCGGCGATCGTAAGCGGCACGGTCACCTTGGCGGTACTGCCGGCCGAGTCGACCGCGGAGAGCGTCAGGCTGAGGCTGCTAGGGGTCGGGCTGGGCCAATGGGCGGTGATGGTTGGTCCGGTGACCGAGAACACCATGCCCAGCGGCGCACCGGAGATGGACACTGACAGTGCGGTGGCGCCGGGATCCGAGAAGCTGATCGTGCTTGTCAGCGGCGCGCCGACTACGCCCGTCATGGTCGATGCCGCGATCGCCGGACCCGCCGTACCGGGACTTCCATCGACGGTCGTCGGCGTGCCGGCGCCCCCCGCGGCTTGCGACGCGCCGATCGTTACGGTGTACGAGCCTTGGCCGCTCAGTCCTGTCTTGGTGTCCTGCGCGGTGGCGATAAACGGGTAAGTGCCGGACACGGGCGTTGCCCAAGTGACGATGCCTGTGCTGCCGATGGTCATGCCCAATGGCGCGCCACTCAAACTATATGTGACTGGGTTGGAGTCGATGACGGAGACGGTGAACGACAGCGCCGTACCAAGGTTGCCGCTGATGCCGGCCGGCGTTACAAGCGGCGCCGGCGGGGTGGCAGCGGCTCTGGAGAGCGTGCTCAGAAGACTGGTGACGTTCGGGGTCCCCAGACCTGTCACTTGGTCATAGCCGACGTCGGCCAAGCACGTGGCGCAGCTGCCGTCCGAACCCGCGGTGATGTCGTTAAATGCACCGGCGTAGTCGCCGGGCACGGCAGCGATCTGGTTATACAAGACCGATTGAGGCGCACCCAACGCGTTCTTGCCGGCAAGGGCGCGTGTCGCGTTTGCCGCGGCGATGACTCCGGCCCATTGTATGGCCGACAGGCTGGTACCGCCCGCGCTGACCCAGGTCACGGTCGAACTGCCCGGCGCGACGATCGCCACGAACTGGCCGGTAGTCGGATCGGCGTTGAAGGCAACGTCGGCCACGGAGCGGTACGCCACAGCCCCCAGGCCGGGCACCATGATGTTCTGGTATTGGGGCGCGGGCGTGAACCCGCTGATCCCCCCGCCGGTGCCCAACCACGTCATTTCCGAGCGTGGCCCAGTGCCGGAGTAGGTCAACGTCGTGCCCCCAACGGCCAGTACGTTGGGCGATACCGCAGGCCAGGAAACGCCGGCGCCCGAGTCGCCGCTGCTGGCGACGTAGGTCATGTTGGCAACGGTGAAGACCGAGTTCACCGTGGACGTCCAAATGCCCTCATTCGTGGAGAAGCTCATCGACACGACGCCAGGGCCCATCGAATTGGCCAGCGCAATGCTGCCCAAAACGCTGTTGATCGATGTGTCCGGCGCTTCTATCAGGATGATGCGCGCGAGCGGCGCCGTAGCATGGGCCCACTCGACATCCAGCGCGATTTCGGTGGCCCAGCCGGCGTCATAGGCCGGCGCGACGCCGGTCATCGTGCCGTGGGCACTGCTGTGCACCACCGAGAACTCGCAACTGCCGGAGGAGGCAGCCGCCAGCGGCAAACCGGCATTGGCCGGGATGGCTTTGATGGTGCATGCAGGCAGCCCGAACTTCTGGTCGAATACAGCGAGCTCGGTGGCGACATTGGGGTCGTCCATCGAGTCGATGATGTAGATCGTCTGTCCGGCGCCAAGCTGAGCGTCCTGAGCTGCAGTCGACATGGCGCCGATCGATGTCAAGGCAGGCAAATCATAGGCTGCGCGGATTTGCGCCGGCGAGTAGGTCGAGACCACGCCACCGGCGGCCATCGGACTCACTGAGGCATCAGCCATCGGGACGGTGGAAGCATCAGCCCCGCCCTGTGCGCTCATTTCCCGCGCGCGCCGGTCGGCTTTCAGTGTCTGCACGGTCAAGCGGCGCATAGACAGATTGCTAAACTCGCTGGGAATACTCTGCGTGCGAGGGTTCATGCGGGCCGATGCGGCGTTATCGGCAGCGTCGGCGTCGTCCGGCTCGTTCAATAGCACCGGAGCAAGCTGGAATGCGGGTCGAACTTGCAGCGCAGCCGGTGTTGCCGATGCCGTTGCAAGGTCCAATTGGAGCGTTATCACGCCGGTGGCCAACGGTGTCGCGGCTTGCGATTGGATCGATCCGCCACCGCCAGCTCCACCTCCACCTCCACCACCACCACCTCCACCTCCGCCACACGCGCTCAGCAGTGTCGCAGTGCACACGGTCAACAACCAGGCAACCCGGCGGGTCGGATTCAATTCACGCGATGTCTTCTTCATGGCCTAGCCGCTCCATCCACAATGGGCGAGGGCCGCGCCAAGACAACGCCTATGCGCCTTCCGGCACATGCAAGCCACGCGAGGTAGCTTGCCGGCGCGTCAGTAACCCCGCCGCCATGGCGCTTTCTCCCTGCAGGCCGGTGACTTTGCGCGCCCGTCTTTCAACGGGCTTACCCTCTAAATGCCCCTGCGTTTATGCAGAGGCGGAATGTGAATAGGTTTCGGCAGGAATTACGGCAAGCTGAAGTCTCGTACGAAAATATTTTTTTGTGCGGCCTGACTTCTTCGAGGCCTCGGCGAAGAAACGGAGTCGCCTAAAAATTAGGCGCGGGGATCGGGTACGCGATTGCTATCGAGTAGCGCAAAGATCAGACATTCATCGCCGGTGCGCCGCCCTTGAGAAAGCGCGTGGTCAAGCTGCGCGGGCTGCCTGATGCTTTATCGGCAGTGAAAGCCGGTTCTTGAGGGAAAAGTCTGGCGGTCGAAACTGATGGATCGTCGCACGCAGCAATTCAGTGTGCACTGGCGAGCGGTGGCCGCGAGCAGGTGCACGCGGTGGATGTTGGAAATGCCCTTAATCCGAATTGTTTCGATATGCGAAAAACGCGTCCTTCATGCGATACAGTTGTCCGACGAGATAGTCCTGGCTTATGCGGCCCGCGTTGAGCAGATCCACGTCGAGACTGGTGTCCAGACTCAGATCGCGCACGGCGCCCGGCTGCACCAGATTCCGCGACTGGCCGGCGCTGGTCAACTGCGTACGAATGTCTTGCGAGAATTGCGAAGGACCGGTGAGGATCACCGGACCGGGCTCCATCCCCTGCCGCGGGGTGAGCGGGAAACTCATCTGCATGCCGGCAAACCGATTCGCGCCGCCCTTGCGGAAAAACAGCCCCACGCTCACATCGCCGAACCAGCGTTTCCATTCCACCGAAGGGCCGGTGCTGCCGTCGCTGTAATGTTGCTCCCCGCCTTCGAGCCACATGGTGGGGGTGAGCATGTGCCGATAGCTCGCGGCAAGCGTGCGCTCGCCGCCGGCCAGGCCGCCGGGGGCACGAGTGTAGGCGGCGCCGCGCAAACGCAGCATGTCGTCCGAGCTCGGCACGAACACTGCAGCCTCGCCCTGCACGCCCGGCGTATCGTAGTAAAAGCGCCCCGCCGCCACGTTGGCCAATACGCGCCTGTTCCACCACCAGAAGGACTGCTGCAGGGCCGCGGTCTTGAGGCCGCTTTGCTGGCGTGAACTCGCAAACACGCCGTTCGCGTCCATGTTGCGCGAATTGCCCATCGGCACCATGTAGCTGGTGTAGAGCTGGCCGCCAGTCCACAAGGGCGCCATCGCCTGCACATTGGCGGCCAATGAATAGTCGAACGCTCCCACCTCGGTGGCCAGGGCGTAGTTCAAGTTCGGTTTGATCTCGATGCGCACGCGCGAAAAGGACGTCGGCTCTGCATCGATCCAGTGCGTCTGCGCGGACCAGTCCGGTGGCCGCCGCTCCCAGATCAGGCTGTTGGCCACGGCGCTGGCGGGGCCGCCGCGCAGAAATTCACGGAACACCGTGACGCCCACCGAAGTTTCATACAGCCGCAAACCGTCTTTGAGCGTGATCGCATGCACGCGCTGCGTGCCCGGCGGCGCCATCTCGGCGCCCAGACCCAGCACCAGCCCGATGGCGTCGACCTCGTTTTGGGCATAGCGGTGGTTCTCGTACTCCACCACCACCGAAGTGCCCCACTGTGCCTTGATCGTGCCCACGCGCACGCGCTCCAGCCCTACCGCGATCAGCGCTTTGCGCAGCGCGAGCAGGCGGTCTTCAGGGGTGGGCGGCAACGTACCCGGCTCGGGCTTGGCATCGATGGCAGGCAACTCTTGCCGGCGCGGGTCAGGCGCGCATTCTTCGGCTTGCGCCCTGGCATTGGCCGCATCGCCCAGGGGGATGACCAGGCTCAGGGCGAAATTGGTGGCGTCGGCGTTCGAGCCGGTGGGCGTGACCGCATTGAACGAGCGCTGCAGGCTGCCTACGAGCTGCGCACGCCCCAGCGCAGCCAGCGGCGGCGAATGCCAGCGCAGGCCGGCGTGGTTTTGCTTGCCGTCGGATTCGGCCAGCAGCGACGCCCCCGAATTGCCCAAGCGCCATTCCAATCCGCTGAATGCGCCGTCGAATGTCGGCGGGTGGCCGTGCGCAGCGCCCTGCGCATAGCCCAGCGACACGCTAAACGGGCCGTAGTGGCTGGTGGCCACCAGATATCTCGACTTGAAGTTCGCAGCGCCGCCGGCGAAGTCGTTGAGCCCCACTGCCAGCTTCGGGCCGAGCGTCCAGGGCGTCGGCAACTGCAGCTTGACGTTCGCAGAAAGGTCGCGCGTTCCTTTTGCGAAGATGGATCCCGGTATGGGATTGGTGTAGTTTGTGACGCGCCCGAACAGCTCGACATGGTTCAGCAGGCCGACACCGAAGCTCGCATCCTGGTGGGTCGAATTGACGCCGAGCTGCGGCTCTTCGTAGTTGCCGTAGGTCAGCGCCACGGTGCCGGTCGGAAGCACCTCGGCGGACGGAATCACCAGTCCGCCCGTCGAGCCCTGGCTGGTGATGCCCAAACTCTGCGCATGCACGGATGCGCTGAACAAGACGAATAAAAATAAAAGGGGACGCAACCCTTTTAGCAGAATCAGCCCGCCCCAGTTTCTCGCACGGCGCCTGCCATCTCCCCGAATTTTTCTTAATGTCATGCCGTAGCTTGCCCAAAAAATGCGTGACCCGGGCGCTACAGTATCATCCACGCTTGATTTTGCCGAATCCGGCTGCCGGGCAATTCTTGTGCTTTGGTGCGAGATAAACGGATAGCGTCCCCTCTTACCATTCCGCCAGCATGCGCAAACCGCGGAGCAAAATTTCCTGTTTCGCTATGCGCAGTCCTTGCACGCATTTGTTGAAGGCGGCCTTATTGTCCAGAAGCAGCCGGGCCGAGCGCCGGATCGATATATCAATCCTGTCTCCGTATGCGGTCCTGGCTCGCTTTGCGCCCTCGTTGAGATCGGCCATGCCCCACGCCTCTACCATGAACGCAAGATCGACGGCGTCGCGATAAAGCACGGATTCATCCATCCCGCGATCATCGTTTGCGAGCAGCTTCTCGGCAAAACAGCACGCCTTGTCGAGACTTGGAACATGTAGCCGTTTGATCGCAACCCCAGAAAGATCGATGCGCGCTTCGTTCACGATCTCGAATTTCAGCTTTTCTCCATCGACATTCAGCACGGTGCGGATGCCATATTGGTCGGCGCGAACATCTCTCAGCATGGACAATGGCGTGCTTGCGATCTTCCCCAGTGAATTGCTGTCGATCGTGGAACGAAGAGCGCGGTACCCATTGCGGTCGGAACAGAGAAAATCAATGTCGGCAGATTCCCGATATTCACCCAGTTCCAGGACAATTCGCGTACCGCCGCCGAAGAAGCATTGCGCGTTCTCAAGAAAGTCCGCGTTCAGCGCTGCCAGCACCTTGTCGACGGCAACATGGCACGCGCGGGTGTACGCCGTTTTAGACATTCATGACTCCAGCGCCGTATGTGGCGGTGAGACGCCGGATAAGCTCCTTTTCCTTTTCGCCCATATTGCGGTGATCCACGAAGCGCCAATTCCGTTCGTACAAACCGAAGGCGTCGCGATCGGTAAGGAACGGCGTTGCTCGATTCCAACACAGCAAGTGAAGGTTCGGATATTGGTTGGCGTCGATAACCGCGTCTCTGAGGAATTGCTCAAGCGCTCGTTCAAACCCGGGAACAGCGACAGCTTGTCTGAGCAGCTTCGCCGGCGTCTTGGGCAGCTTAACTTGGCATAGCACCAGATCAGCATTTCGATCACGCTGGCGCTGAGCTTTTTTGGCCAAGCGTAACTGTTCCGCTCGCGGAAGAGGGTTGGTCCTGGGCCGCCCTGGGCGTTTGGTTGGTTTGGCACGCATCACGAGACATTACTGTAATTACGATGTCATGTCAACATATAATAAGGGGACGCAACCCTTTAAAAGAATAAGGGGACGCAACCCTTTTGCTACTCAGCTTCAACCTTTCTCGGTCGACCCTGCGGGCGTAACACCAACTGCCGTCCCGCCATCATCCCCAGACGCTGAACAAAATCTTCATTACCGCAGGGCAATCCTTTTTCTACGTTTTGTCTCAATCTCTGGATTTCCTCCTTGCCGTCTCCTTCGGCCAGCCAGGCAGACCAATCGACAATCGTTGAAAACTGCTTGCCCCATCCGGATTCGAGATTCAACAAATCGTCTGCACGCTTGCCGCAATGCGCCGCGGCGCTTGACCAACGATAATCCTCGGCACGACGCGCCATCCCCGCGCGAACTGGATTACGTTCCACATAGCGCACCGCCGCCCACAGGTACGCATCGTCCAGTGGTGACGAGAAAAACCGCCCTTGCCAAAGGTGCCCCTTCCAGTCACGCGTCCGGTTAATGCGCTGGGCGTAGCGCATGTGCAAGGGTTTGAGCATCCGCTGCAATCCATCGTCGCTGGCAGGCACCGCAATCAGGTGAACATGGTTGGTCATCAGGCAATAAGCGAGCAATTCGACATGATATTTGTCGCTGTAGTCTTTCAGCCACGACAAATAGGTCTCGCGATCGGCGTCAGTGAAAAAAATTTCCTCGCGCCGATTGCCGCGCTGCGTTATGTGATGCGGAACGTTCGCAAAGACCGTTCTCGGTAATCTTGGCATGATTGGAAAATACCAGATAAACGAGATAAAAGGGTAGCGTCCCCTTTTACCGAAACCAGGTGCGGATGTTTTCCATCTCCGGTCCGATAGACATGCTGGCCAGCGTGCTGCGCGAGTGCAGCGCGAGCAGCGCATTGATGCCGGCGTCGCGCTGCACCGCGCGATTCAGACGGCCGAAGAAGGCGTGGTTGAGACGGTCGATATCGGAGAAGAATCGATCCAGCCCGTCCAGGTCCACGGGTTCGCCCCGCAGGAAACAACCGAAAAGGTGCATCGAGGCGATGCGATACACCGTTTGCGTCGCGGTGGCGAAGGGCATATGCATATGCGCCAGCGGACGCATGCGCCCCAGTATCGGACAGGCGCCCGTTGCGAGGATGAGCCCCATCAAGGCGCTCATGGCGGTCTGGGTGTCGGTGCGCTTGCTTGCTTTGTATTGCGGCGTCAGCACGAGCACGTCGATCCGCTCTATCGAAGACAGCGCGGAAAATCTTTCCACCAGGGGCACCAGATCCGCGGCCGCCGGGCAGTATGCGCCCGGAGCGTCGGGCAGCGGGCAATGCGGACATTTGTCCACCTCGAGGCGCGTCCACTCGGGCAAATCGCCGCTCGCAGGCGGACGGTTCAATTCCACGTCGAAGCGGTACTCGGCCCCGGCCTTGAGCCGGAAAAAATAGGTGATTTTCTCGTTCAGTGCAGCAGTCATGCGTCGACCAATCCGATTCCCGAGCCAGGGAAGCCCGCCGGACCGCTGCAATCAGATGCTTGAGCTTGTCGGCAACGGCGCGCAGCCTGGCTTGGGCGTAATTGTAGCCCTACAGCCGGGATGTCAGTTGCACGATGTGCTTTACCTGCTGTGCAATGGACGGCGGCAGCGGGCTTTCGCCGGCCATCACGCGGCGAATATAGCGGGCGGTGCTCACGGCGTCGATGTCCCTGGGTAGCTCGGGCAGCGTGGCGAGGGAACCCGACTCGGCCTCCTGCAGCAGAACACGCCGGCCTGCCAAAAAACCTTCCATCCGCGGCATGCGCCGCGCATCGGCCACGCTCTCGCCTTCGGTGCCGCGCAGCAGCAGCGCGTCGGATTGCATGAGCTCGATGGTCGCGGCCATGGACATCGCATACTCGGGATGGGTGTAGCTGCTGACGATCAGGCTATGGCCCACGCACGGATCGAGCAGCTTCACCACGCTGTGCGCCGGGTTGCGCACGCCGACCACGCGGCGCACATCCAGCAGACGCTTCAAGCCGGGGCACAGCAGCTCGGTGGGAGCAAAGGCAACTTCGCCGTTTGCCATCGGTCCGATCGCGTGTTGCGCCGGAATGTCGAGCGCCGCAAGCACGGCCGATGTCTCGATGCGCTTGGACTCGGTCGGCGTGCCGTGGACCAGCACCGGCAAGCCTTCGCGCGCGAGCAACAAGGCCAGCAGCGGGGTGAGCACCGGCAGCTTGCGGGCGCCGTTGTAGCTCGGGATCACAACCACGGGCTTGTGCGTTTCCGGCACGCGGTTCAGGCGTTCGTGGGCAGCATCCAGAAATCCCGCCATTTCCTGCGGCGTTTCCCCTTTGATGCGCATGGCGAGACAGAAGCCGCCGATCTCCAGGTCGGTCACGGTCCCGTCGAGCACCTGGCCAAAGAGGTCCGCCGCCTGCTCGCGGTCAAGAGGACGCGCGCCATCCTTGCCGCGGCCGATTTCCCTGATGTACTGACCGATGCCCATGGAGAGCGCCCTTTCGGGGTTGATGACCCTGGATTGTCCGCTGCGATTGTTGCTCGTGGTTGGAATCTTCCGGCACCACGCTGTCGACGCCGTGGCGGAGGCGCTTTTTTCGACCATAACATAGCTGCCGGACTGCCGCCATTGATAGTCTTTGATGGCTGCGCCGGTATCGCTACCTGGATTCTCAACTGCCGTCACCCGACCAGGCTGCTTGCCTCCGGGCGTAGCGGACTGACGCAGTCCGGCAGTGCAGACCTGCACGGCGTGCAAACGGCCCCACCCGAAGGTGAGGCCGTCTGTCGCCCCTCCGATCCTGTCAACGCGTGCGGCTGCCGATAATTTCTATTTCGACACGGCGATCGGGTTGCAGGCACTCGATCAGCTTCCGGCTTACGTGGCCTTTGCATTCGCCCGGCTTGGTAACCGGGTTGGCCTCGCCCTTGCCTTCGGCCAAGATCCGGTTGGCGGGTATGCCTTTGCTCACCAGGTAGGCCTTGACCGCTTCGGCGCGCCGCTGGGAAAGCTTCAGGTTGTACGCCTTGCTTCCGATCCTGTCCGTGTAGCCGACATCGATGATGGTTTCCACGTTGATCGCTTGCAGCTTGCTGACGAGGTCATCGAGCTTGTCCTTTCCTTCGCCGCGCAGAGTCGCCTTGTCGAAGTCGAACAGGGTCTCGGCCGAAAGCGTGACGTTTTCCTCTACTGGCTTGGACACCATAGGCGCCGGGGCGGGCGCAGGCGGAACCACGGCAACGGGAGCCGGCGCGGGCTTGGGCATGAGTTCCGGATCGCACTCTTGCGTCGCCATCGCGGGCGTCCAGTAGCCCGTGCGCCAGCACAGTCCGAACGGGTCTTTGACCGTGACGCCCGAGACCGGTGCCTGGACATAGCCATTGTCTTCCGCGTAGGCGCTGCTCACGCCCATGCCGAGCGCAAGCGCGGCAGAAAGACCAAACGCCAATTGCCTGATTGTCTGATTCATGATTGTCCCTTTCGATAAATTGCCGATGGTCATAAGCGGGCATGCATCGGAACGAGCCAAATCACGGATTGCAGCCTACCTGTAACCATCACGCTACTCGGTGCCGGCGGTCACATATTGATTTTGGTCAAGCCAGCGGTAGGTCAGGCACACACCGCACAGGCGACATGTTGGTCCCGACAGTTTCCCCGCTCACGCACGGGTGCGCGATGCGCCCGCTCAATGCTCCGGCAGCCGTATCGAGCGCTCGCCGCACAGCTCGCAGCTGCTGCGTATCGTGGACGCTTCGCGCGCAAAGCCGCGACGTATCGCCTGCGCGATGCCCGCGATCTCGCCGGCCAGCGCATCGAGAAGATCGTCCATCGAAACGATCCCCACCAGTCTTCGCTCAGGCCCGGCGACGAGGAGACGCCGCACGCCTTCGCTCTTCATCACCTGTATGGCTTCATCGATGCTGGCGGTGGAAGGCACCGTGACCAGGCGTCTCGCGCTGATCTGTCCTATCGCCACTTGTCCCGGCGCAGCGCCGTGCGCCATCGCCTCGACCACCAGGTCGCGGTCGGTCACGACGCCCACCGCCTGGGGGCCGGCCGGCGTTTCCTCGGTCACGAGTATCGACCCGACATGGTGCTCGCCCATCAGCGCCGCGCATTCCTGCAGCGTTCTGGAGCGGTCGACGGTGATGATGCTGTGTGCGCACATGCCTTCGATATTCATGATCGCTCCCTGTACCGTGGTTTTGTCCGGGCGCCGCAGCCCACGCATGCCTAGGACGCGCCCGCTTTTTCCGACTCTTGCGCATGGCGCGCCTCGCGCAGCAGCCGGACCACTTCCTCGTCCTCGACTTGCTGGAAGTCGGCATAGAACTGGCCGATTGCCTGGAAGTTGCTGGGTGTGAGCAGGCATTCGAGGTGGCTGCACTGCGCACGAAACCTCTCGATCGTCTCCGGCGGCGCCACCGGCACGGCCACGATGATCTCGTGCGGCTTCTGGGCACCGAGCACGTGCAGCGCGGCGAGCAGGGTCGAGCCCGTGGCGATGCCGTCGTCGGTGACGATCACCGAGCGCTGCGTCACGTCGGTCTGCGGCTTCACCGTGCGGAAGAGCTTGCTGCGCCGCGCGATCTCCGCGGTCTGATGATCCCGCTCCTCGCGGATGTAGGATTCGCTCACTCCGGGCACCTGGTGCGCGAATGATGCGAGGTACACCTCGCCGTCTTCGCCGATGGCGCCGATGGCGAGTTCGGGCTGATACGGCGCGCGCAGCTTGCGCGACAGCACGATGTCGAGCTCGCCGCCGAGTTCGCGCGCCAGAATGGCTGCGATGACTACCCCCCCGCGCGGAATGCCGAGAACGACCGGGTCCTTCAGCTTGCGCGCTTTCAGGCGCTTGGCGAGTTGCAAGGCCGCGTCTTCACGATTCCTGAACATTGCTCACCTCCGTTCGAAGCGTACTGCGGCTCGAGAGCCGATCCAGAGTCTGCGCGAGGAGCGGCGCAATCGGCACGATCCGGACGCGGGGATCGGGCACGCTACGCACGCTGTCGGTCGTGATGATGGTCTGCACCGCTGCCGCGCACACGCGTTCCAGCGCGCCCGGGGCCATGACGGCGTGGATGAAAAGCGCATGAACCGCCGCAGCGCCCGCTTCGAGCAAAGCCTGCGCCGCGCCCGCGATCGTGCCGCCGGTGCTCGCCATGTCGTCGACGATCAGGCAGCTGCGGCCGCGCACGCTGCCCATCACTTGCCGCGCGACGGCGACATCGTCGCGCGGACGCATCTTCGCCACCACCGCAAGCGGCGCCGCCAGGGCCGTCGCATAACGCTGCGCGCGCTTGAGGCCTCCGGCGTCGGGCGAGACGATCGTAAGCCCGGAAAAACCGCAGCTTTGGATCGCCGGCAGCATCAGCTCGTCGGCGCGCAGGTGAACGAGCGGCATCTCGAAGGCGCTCTCGAGCGCCGGCGAGTGCAGCTCGAGCACGACCATGCGCTCGACGCCGGCGCAATGCAGGATGCGCCCCGCAAGCTGCGCCGACCGCGGCTCGCCCGGGCTGTTGCGCGCGTCCTGGCGCGCATAGCCGAAATAAGGCACCACTGCAGTAATGCGCGCGGCGCCGGCGGCGCGCGCCGCGTCGGCGAGCAGCGCCAGCGTCATCAGCCGCTCGTTGGTCGGCGCCGAGGTCGCTTGCACGAGGTACAGGTCGGCATCGCAGACTTCGGCCTCGATGCGCACGCGCATCTCGCCGTCGGCGAATGCAGAGACCGAGACCGGGAGCAGAGACGTTCCCATCGAACGCGCGATTGCGCGCGCCAGTTCCCGGTCGGCATCCCCGGCCATGAGCGCGATCGCGCTCATCGCTTCGACTCCGCGCCGGCGCCGGCGTGCGCGCCGGCCCCGGAGAGATGGCGCACGAACCAGCGGCAGGCGTGCCGCGCCACTTCCTCGAGCGCGCCGGGTTCTTCGAACAGGTGCGTTGCGCGCGGAACCACGACCAGCTCCTTGTCGACGCCCAGACGCTCGAGCGCATCGCGGTTCCATTGCAGCACCGGCTCGTCGTTCGCGCCGACGATCAGAAGCGTGGGCGCTTTCACCTGCGGCAGCCAGCGCATCGCCAGGTCGGGCCGCCCGCCCCTGGACACGACCGCGGACACCCTGTCGGGCTCGCGTGCCGCCGCGGCGAGTGCCGCCGCCGCCCCGGTGCTGGCGCCGAAATATCCCAGCGCAAGGCCATGGGTTGAGCGCTCGTCGCCGAGCCAGCGCGCGGCCGCGAGCAGGCGCAGGGCGAGCAGTTCGATGTCGAACACCCGGTGCCGGTCCTCGGCTTCCTCTTCTTCGAGCAGATCGAGCAGCAGCGTCGCCAGCCCCGCTTGCTGCAGCTCGCGCGCGACGAATTGATTGCGTGGACTGTGCCGGCTGCTGCCGCTGCCGTGCGCAAATGCAACGACGCCGGAGGCATCGCCGGGCACGATCAATTCGCCTTCGAGCTTCCGCCCATCGGCCGGGATGGTGACCTGGACCCGCGACGTCGATTGCATGGCAGGCCTCGCCTGGTTCGCAGTGCCGTGTATGATCTCCTACGCTAACAGCCGGTATTGCGGCGCTTGTTGACCAAAGTCAAACATCCGGCTGTGATGAAAATCAAACACCGCGTCCGCGGATGGCGCAGGATTTAAACCAACCCAGCGGATTGGTCCGAGCAGCGCGCCCGAGCATACAGTCTCAACAATCGATGGCGGCAATCATGCAAACTCCCCTTCAGATTACCTTTCGCAACCTCCCGCGCTCCGACGCGCTCGAAGCGCGCATTCGCGACAAGGCGGCGAAACTCGAGGAATTCGATCCGAGCATCATGAGCTGCCACGTCGTGGTCGAGGAACTGGACCGTCACCGCCACCAGGGCAAGCAGTTCACCGTGCGCCTCGACGTTCGTGTGCCGGGACATGAGGTGGTCGTCGACCGCGACCATCATGAGGACATCTACGTGGCGCTGCGCGACGCTTTCAATGCCGCGGGGCGCCAGCTGGAGGAAGTCGTGCGCACCCGGCGCCGCGAGGTCAAGGCGCACCAGGTTCCGCTTCACGGCAAGGTAGCGCGCTTGTTTGCAGAAGAGGGCTACGGCTTCATCGAGACTGCAGACGGGCGCGAGTTCCATTTCAGCCGCGACAACGTGGTCGAGCCCTCGTTCGACCGGCTCACAACCGGTACCGCGGTGCAGTTCGTCGAGGATGTCGCGCCCGGCGGCCTGCCGCACGCCACGCGCGTGAGCGCAGGCAAGCATCACCCGCTCGGCGATTGAACCCTCGCGAGCGCGACGCGAACGCCGAATCGAGATCGCGCGCTAGCGAAACCGGTCTCGCCCGCGTCCGGTCCGGTTTGGCAGCGGCAACGCCGGCACCTCAATGTCTGGACGAAAATGCGATGCCACCGACAATCAGCGCGAAGGCCGCCACGTGGTAAAGATGCGGCATTTCACCGAGAAATGCCGACGACATCACTGCCGCGAAAAGGGGCGTCAGATTGCTGAAGAAGCCCGCAAGGGTAGGCCCCGCGCGTTGCACCCCGGCACCCCAGCAGCGGTAGGCGATGACGGCCGGTCCGACCGCTATGTACAGCAACGCCGCCGCCAATGGCCAGCTCCAGATGATGTGCGGGTCGCCAAGCGTCCATTCGCCGGCTGTGAACAGGCCGGACCACATGACGCCGAACGTGATCTGTGCCAGCAGGAATGCGCTCCAGTTGCCGCGAATATGCGGCGGTTCTTTCGGGTGCATCAACAACCAGCTGTAAAAGGAAAACGCGATGGTCGCGACTATCATGTACAGGTCGCCCGGCACCAGATGCAGCGCCAACAATAGGCGCCATTCGCCGCGGCAAAGCACCAGCAACACGCCGGCTATCGACAAGACCGCGCCAAACACTTGCTTGGGTCTGATTTTCTCGCTGAAGAACATCGCTCCGACCAGCAGCATCCAGACCGGCATGCTGGATGCGACCAGGGTCACGTTGATCGGCGTGGAGCTCTGTAGAGCAAGGTACTGAAGCGAATTGTAGAGGCCGACTCCAAGCAGGCCCAGCACCGCAAAGCGCCGCCAGGAAGCCCATAAGCCACTGCCCGGGCGGAGCACCCAGCCTGCCAAAGGCAGCATGATGACCAGCGCAATGGCCCATCGCAGCAGGTTCAAGGTCATCGGCGGCACCCACTCATGGACCATGCGGCCGATGACGGCATTGCCGGCCCAGAGCAGCGGAGGCACGGTAAGCAGCGAGGCTGTCGTCAGGCTTAATCGGCGGTTCATAACGTGGGGGTACAGTTCATCCGTGGGGCACGCAATGCTATCAAATAAGCAGCTTGCCCTGGATTCTCGTCAGGCCGATCAATCTAAGGAAGAATTGTCAGGCATCGCTAACTTGAATTGCGCTCTCGAATGCTCCAATGCGTTCGTCGCTTTGATCGCTTCGATTAATGCGTCGACGTTTGAATAATCAAAAGCGATTGTCCAGCGCTGCATCAGAGCGAGGGCGTGAAGGAAACCGGCAGGATCGTTCTGATGCGTCAGCTGACGCTGACAATCTACATATTCTTCATGAAACAGCGTTGGGATGATGATACGTGCATCGCCGGTGCGCGACAGTTCGGCATTCATCACGATTCTTGAAATGCGGCCGTTTCCATCGCTGAATGGATGAACTTCGGATATGAGAAACGCGTAATAGATCGCGCGCGGCAGGCCTTCTGGTACGCTCCTGGCCAAACTCGATCCCTCGATCAGAGTGCCACGAACGAACTGTGGCTCTACAAACCACGTCCCGCCTGCACGATTTGGCTCAATTTTAAAGTGACCGGGGGTGCATTCAGGCCGCTTCTCCATCATCACGGCATGACGCTTGGCTAATTCCGCGGGAAAGTCCGCCCCAAAAGGTGGAACGGTGTCGCGCCAGGGCGATTGAAGGGCGAGCGTGAAGACGCCCAGTATGTCGTGCGAGTCCTTCGGGCGCTGCTCGACAATGCGTCCACTCAGCGCAATGTCCCGCGCCTCTTCGATGGCGAATTCGGTGCCTTCGGCAAAGTTTGAGAAGTACGATTCGATAAATGCAAAATTCGACCGGGCCGGATCGCTTATCGCGATTGCTGAGCGATGCTGGAGCGGCTCAACCCTGAGCTTTGCGGCAAGAATCTCGAACCGCGCCATACGCTCGGTATCCGCGGGAGTGCCTTTGGCAACGAGTTTTCCCTCTTTCGTTTTCAGGACCCCTGCGCTATGCGTCGCGAGGAGCGCGCCTATCAGCTTGTCGAGCTTCTTGAACTCATTCTGAAGAGCCATGGATTTGGCCAGCTCCCGTGCGGTATCGCGAAGCTTGTTCAGTTCGTCTTCGCCGCCGGCGTTGAGCATCGACACCAGTCGCTCCTCGACGGCTTTCGCGCCGGCGGATTTTCCATGGGCGCCACGCTCGGGCGAGAGATTTTCGAGAAGCTGCCGTGGGCGCGACGCGAAGTAGAGCTGCTCGTTGCCAAATGGAGAGTCGCCTGGCAGCGGGCCTGGTCCTTTCACCAGAATTGCCCGAACGCCGGGGAGCTCGATCTTGCGGTTGTAGTTGCTTGGGTGGCTCAGATAAATCCTGCCGTCTGCTGACAAGCCACCGTGGTAGGCGCTGCGATGCGAGATGACCGCGCCGGGTACCAGCGCGGCCAGTATGCCGCTCCAGTTGCGGCGAACGATTGCCGCTTGGGCTTCCGGATCGCGCTCGGCCAAGTAGACGCCCTCTGCGATTCTGGCAAGCTCGCCCGCCTTGGCGCGACGTTGAATTGTCCGGGCCTCATTGCCTGGAGCGCCACGGGTGACAAACACTTCCTCGTGTCGGCTAGCCGCTGACTTTTCCAAGATCTGCCTCTGGCGTGTCGGTATTGCGCTATAGTATAAACGCACTTGACGTTTATGTGCTAACTGTATTAGCCATGCTCTGTCGTCATTCCGCTAACAATAAGGGCATGATCGGGCCAAACAGTCGCCTATTAGCTTCTTATCTGTATAATTTGTCGCGTTGTAGCTAATACTCGGCAAGCTCAGCACATGCGCGTGGCCGGACACAGTGGCACGCGCCCGGCATCAAGATTTTCCGCGGGGTGTTAGTGGACGGAAGGGATTATTGTTGGAATTTACCTGCGCCCCGCAGTAGATGAGATTCGCGTCGAAGGCAAGGCTGCGGTCATTTCAGGAAGCTACGAACGGCTGGTGGCGGCAGTGGCGAACAAAAAAGAGGCCACCGTTAAAGTGCCCAGCAAAGCAACTGCCGTACCCTAGCCCGACGGGCGAGTTTCACCGAAGGAGCACGACGCCATGACCATTCCGATCGAAGCTCGGAAACCAAAAAATTCTTGGCGGCAGGCCAACGATTTTTTGGCGAATCGTCGATTTACGGCATCGTGGTTGTAGTTGTGGTGGTCGTGGCCACCGGGTTATGGTCGGTATGGGAAGAAACGCCAGCCGCGGCAACTGCGGCGACGGCCACAGCAGACGCAACGATGCCAGCCGTAATCCCACCGGCTGCCGCACCCTGCGCCGCGCCTGCGCCAGGAGCAGCAGCGCCACGAAGAACAGAACCAGGACCAGCAGCGCCAAGACCAGCGCCAGGACCACCAGCAGGGGTCGGATGGAGGGCGGGTTTACCTTGCCCGAAGCTGGCGGCGCTCGTCGCGACGAACACGGACCCAATCAAAACAGCCAATGCTTTCTTCATTTTTCTCTCCTAAATTGACCTGCGTTAGTACGCAGTTAACGTTTAGAACTCCCGGTGGCGGGTTTGGAAGCAGGACCATCTGCCTGCATGCCGCACAATCTCGAAAGATGCGCGCGGAGCCGCAAACATCGCCTTGTCCTGGTTAAGGCGTGCAACGATCATGCCAAATTCACTGTTTGTTTTAATGTTAGGTAGTTGCGCTCACGATGGCGCGCGGTCTGCAGATCCAATTGTCGCTAAGCGACGACAGTCCAAACCGACCGCAATTCGAACTCGCTGATTTCTGCAACTTTTGATTGTCGCTCGTCGACGACACAGCCAATATGAAAGGGATGCGCGGGAAATCGCAGACCATGAACGATTTCAAAGCGAACCATCAAAAGCAAACCCCGCCGAAGCGGGGCTGCGTAAGTACTGGCGACAGCAATGGATTGAATTACGGCACCAGGGTAAAGTTCTCCGTTGCATCCGCCGTAGAAATATCCGTGCCGTTGACATTGTGAGTGGCAGACACCGGCAATGCGATCGGAGCGGCGCCGGTGCTTATATCAACGACGCTGGTGATGGTCGCGACCGGCACTGCGGCAATGACTGCGGTGGCATGGCCGTCCGCGGTGAGAACAACACCGTAGTTGCCGACTGCGAGGCGGCCAAGGAAAAACCTGCCGGTTTGCGCGTCCGGCGCCGTGGATTGAACGATGACACCGTTCTGCTGCGTCGTAACCATTACCTTGCTGCCGAGCAACGCGGTATCGACATAGCCGTCTATGCCGTTTACTGCGAAGGGAACGACGGTGATTACGGGTTGCAGCGCATAGGTGGTTTTAGCCAGTGGCTGGGCGAGCATGTAACCGCCTCCTTGGCTCACGTGAGCAGGCTGCGCGCGAGGAGGCTCGCACCGCCGATGGTCAGGATCAGCCACATTCCCTGCTTCACCCTCTTCGCGGGCAGACGGTGATGCAGGCGGTTGCCGAGCCATAGTCCTGCCAACATGAACGGGAACAGGCCGGCGGCCGCGGGCAGCATGTGCTGTTGCGAATAAAGGCCGGCGATCGCGAAGACACCGAGCCGCGACACCGCGGAGAGCGAGATCACCGTGGCGATCGTGGCGCGCAGTTCCGACTTGCCGCGCAGGCGCCGGGTCAGGTAAATCGCATAGACGGGGCCGCCAGTACCGAACAGCGCGCTGAAAACACCCCCAACCATGCCCAGAGGGACCGCCCATGCCCGGCCGATCGGCCCAGCGTCGGACTTGGCCAGCATGCCATAGGCGGCGTAGCAGAGCACGAAGACGCCCAGCGTGAACATCAGCCATTGCGCCGGCGCTTGGACCAGAACGGTCGCGCCCAGCGCAATGCCAAGGAACATAAAAGGCACGATCAGCCTCAATTCCGGACGGGCGATGGCGGCGCGGTTTCTCGTGCCGATGATCAGACTGGCTGAGAAGTCGAGCAGCAGCAGCATCGGGACGGCGAAGCGTATCGGCAGCAGATGCGCGAGCAGCGGCATGGCCGTGATCGAGGCGCCGAAGCCCGTGATTCCTAGAACGGTATATGCGAGCAGGACGATCAGCGGCGCACAGACGAGAGTCGCCGGCGAAAAGGCGGACAGGGCATCGATCATGCTGTCGGATTTCCAGCCGCGCTCGCTTTTCGCGAGCTTGCCGAAACACTCCTACCGAAGGAAGCGAGTGTTTCCAAGCATTCCTATCTGCGCAGCACCGGCGCAGGCGAACCGTCGATCAACACATTGATACAGGCGGGTTTGCCGCTGGCGATGGCGCGTTCCACGGCTGCGGGCAACTCTTCGATACGGGTCACAAATTCGCCATGGCCGCCCAAGGCGACGGCGACCAGGTCATAGCGTGTTGCCGCGCGCAGTGTGCAGCCATGCGCGCGCGCTTCGCCATAGGCACGCACCTGAATCTGGTATTCCGCATTCCAGCGCGCGTCATTGCCGACCACCACGACAACGGGAAGGTTTTCACGCACGGCAGTATCGAATTCGGCCATGTGGAAGCCAAAGGTGCCGTCACCCATGACCGCAATCACCGGGCTTCCCGGGTAGGCCGCTTGCGCGGCCAGGGCAAACGGCAGCGCCGGACCAATCGCGCCGCACACACCGTTGATTACCCGGTGCGGTGCGCGCAAACAGGCTTGCGCCCATTGCCCGACTTCGCCGCCATCGCTTACAAATACGGCGTCGGCATGCCCATCGAGCACAGGCTGCAATGCGCGGCACATCTCGACCGCATGCATGGGTGCATCGGCTTTGCTCATGGCCCCTTGCCATTGGGCCGGGCGGTAGCTGAGGGCGGCTTGCACTTCGGTAAGCCATGCTGCATGGCACGCGGGTTTTGCCTGGGGCTTGGCGGCGGCGGTCAAGGCCAGCACCGCATTGCCCGCATCGGCAAGCGCAGAGAGCACCAAACGCTCGCCGCAGCCGCGTGCGGCGCGCGCGATCAGGGCGGTATCAGGATCAATTACGATCCAGTTGCAGCTTGCCGCGACAACCGGAGCATCACCGAAGCGCAGCGTGTAATCCAAAGGTTTGCCGAGCAGCACAATCAGATCTGCCTGAGCGAGCACTTCGGCGAATGCGCCCAGGCTGGGGTCGTTGATCCCGCGCGGACTTTCCATGCCGATCACAGGAGCGCCAAGCGCGGTCTGCAGTTGCGCGGCCAGCGCGCGTCCGGGCGTGGTGCAAAGTCCAGGCGAAGCAATCAGCAAGGGCCGCCTGGCCTTGTGCACTTCAGCCACAACCATCCCTGCGGTGGCGCTGGGTAAATTCATGGATGCGGGCAGATAGTCGAGCGCGGCGGGCGGCACGTTTGGATCGCTTTCGGCCACCACCTGCTCAAGCAGGTCGGAGGGCAGGCCGATATGCACGGGACCCGGGCGTCCAGAGCGTGCAAGCCGGAAAGCGCGGGCCAAATCTTCGCCCAGTCCGGCAGCCGAGTGCGCGGTCCATGAGTCTTTGCAGACGGGTGCGGCAATCGTGGCCTGCGGAAATTCCTGGAAGGCGCCCCGCCCAAGCTCCTTGAGTGGCGCGTGACCGGAGAGCAAAATCACCGGGGTCTCGGACGCCAGCGCGGTGCACAGCGCGCCGATGGCATTGGCGTGGCCGGGTCCGCCGGTCACCATGGCAATGCCGACTTCGCCCGTAAACCGGGCCCACGACTCGGCCATATGCACCGCCGCCCCTTCATGGCGCACATGAATAAGCTGGATGCCGCGACCCAAGGCGGCATCGTAGATGGGCATGATGTGATTGCCCGACAGCGAGAAGATTTTGCGGACGCCAGCCAGCTCGAGCGCGTCGAGCAATATATCGGCGCCGCGTGTTTTGTGTAGCGATTGATTCATGCTGAGGAGGGTCGCAACGACAGCGCGGCGATTGCGGGACCTATTTGACGCCCAGGCTCGCGAGCGCCGCCGCGCGGCGCCCTGCGGCCGCTTTCTTCAGCTCGGTGTAGAGGCTGGCGCCATGGCTGTCCATCGCGACCAGCAGCGGCCCGAATCCCCTGACGCGAAAGCGCCACAGACTCTCGGGATTGAGATCGTCCATGTCGACGTCCTCGATTTGCTCGATCCAGGTGGTTTCGAGCGCCGCCGCGCCGCCGACGATCGCGAGGTAGACGCCGCCCAGTTCGGCGAAGGCCGCGAGCGAATCGGCGAGCAGGCCGCCCTTGCCGATGATCATGCGCACGCCGTACTCGCTCATGAGCGGCCGGGTGAAGCGCTCCATGCGCGCGCTGGTGGTGGTGCCGATGCACACCGGCGCATAGCCGGCCGGATATTCTGCAGAGGGCTGGACTTTCTTCACGTTAGGCGCGGTATGGATCACGGCGTGCCCGGCCAGGTCGAAACGGGTCTTGCGGCCGCGGTCGAACATGTGAATCTGGGTCGCATCGCGTATGCCGTAGAGCGTGCCGTTGAGGGTGACCGTGTCGTTGACGCGCAGGGTGCGGATCGCGGCCTCGCTCACGGGGGTGGTGAAATCGTAATGTGCCATGTGTATGGGCCTCGTTCTGCCGCTAGAATCCGTACGCCACGCCGCCCGGCGTGAACGTGGCGCGCGCGCGCCGCGCCGAATGGCACTGCATGTTCACCGCCACCGGGTTCATGGTGATATGCGTGGCGGCGGTTTCGATGTGCACGGCGAATGCGG
>Ga0307377_10000369_pt1 | contig 61294 bp, 53 predicted proteins | sample TR3MG_FD_202535 | JGI IMG/M metagenome (GOLD analysis project Ga0307377, IMG submission 202535) | Soil microbial communities from Risofladan, Vaasa, Finland - TR-3 | ecosystem: Environmental > Terrestrial > Soil > Coastal area > Acid sulfate soil | place: Finland: Risofladan, Vaasa | collected... | reverse complement strand
TCAGACCACAGAGCGCCGCGGGTTGACGGATCGAGCCGCCGGTGTCGCTACCGAGCGAGATGGGCGTCATGTCGGCCGCGACCGCCGCCGCCGAGCCGCCCGACGAACCGCCGGGGACCCTCGAGGGGTCGAGTGGATTGCGTGTCGGCCCGAATGCGGAGTTCTCGGTCGACGAGCCCATGGCGAACTCGTCCAGGTTGGTCTTGCCGACCGGCACCGCACCGGCCGCCAGCAGTCGGTCGATGACCGTCGCGTTATAGGGCGGGCGCCAGCCCTCGAGAATCTTCGAAGAGCAGGTCGTCGGGACGCCGGTCTGACAGAGATTGTCCTTGAGGGCGATGGGCACGCCCGCGAGGGGTCCGACCACCTCGCCGCGCGCGACCCGCTCGTCAATCGCGTGGGCCGCGGACGTGGCGCCGGCTTCGTCGACGTACAAGAAGACGTTGAGCTCCTCGTTGCGGTCCCGCACCGCGTCGAGCGCGCGGCCGAGCTCGGCCACCGCCGTCGTCGCGCCGCTTTGGACCTCGTGGGCGATCTGCTGGGCCGTCTTCACGGTGCCTCCCCCATGATCCTCGGGACCGCGAACCGGCCGTCCTGGGCGTCGGGGGCCATCGCCAGAACGGCGTCGCGATCGAGGCTCGGCCGTACCAGGTCGTCGCGCACCACGTTGATGAGGTCGAAGGGATGGGCCGTTGGGACCACATCGGCCAGATTGAGCGAACTCATATCGTTGGCGTGTTCGAGGATCTGCCCGAGCTGGTGCGTGAAGCGGTCCAGCTCCTCGTCGGTGAGCGTGAGGCGGGCCAATTTGGCGACGTGAGCGACGTCCTCACGACGAAGTGGTGAACTCATTTCACCAAGACCTTTGCGAGAAAGGCCATCGTCGAGGACTCGACCAGTTCCTGGTCGTTGTCCAATGTGGCCACGTGGTACGAGTCCTCCAGCCAGATGCGCTCGAGGTCACCGGCGATCTTCGCTTCGAGTTCGTCACCGTTGTCGGTGGTGACCACGTGGTCCTCACGGCTCGAGAGCAGGAGGCTGGGGGCCTTGATGGTGCTCAGGCCCGCCTGCACGCCGACGAGGGCCTGGAAGAGGCTCTGGGTGCAGCGGAGGGGCGTAGCGGGATAGGAGGCCTCGGTGACGCCCTCCTTCTTGATGTCCGAGCCAATGGCGTCGATAGTCTCGATACCGGCGTCGATCAGTTGTGCCAGTCCGTCGGTCATCTCGATCACCGGCGGCATCACCAGCGGATTGATGAAGACGAGCCCCGCGACCGAGGGTCGCTGTTCGGCCACGAACGCCGTGAGGGTGCCGCCCATCGAGAGCCCGACGACGGCCACCTTCTGACACCGGGTAGCGAGGTCGTCGTACGCGTCGAGGGCCGCCGACGACCAATCGGACCACGACGTGGTCATCATGTCGTCCAGATTCGTCCCGTGGCCCGGAAGCCTGGGAAGTTCCACGGTGTAACCGCTGGCCGCGGCACGTTCGGCCAGCTCTCGGAGAGAGCCCGGATTACCGGTGAATCCGTGCAGTACGAGGACGCCCATGGGGCTCCCCGCCGCGGAGAATGGTTCGCACCCGGGCATGATGTCGACGGTCATAGGGGTAGAGCCTACCTGCAGTTTCAGGCCGTCCGGCTGGTCTCGCCCCGTGGAATCGACCGCATGAACAGCGCCGCGACGAGCCCGATCGCCCCGACGGCGCCACCGATGATGAAGGGCAGGTGGAACGTGTCGAGCAGGGCTGGCCCGGGTCGGGCACCGGTCAGGTGACGTCGGTGGACCAGCGCCTGCTGCACGGTCTCGAGCACCTGGATGCCCGCGACCTCGCCGACCTGCATGGCGAGCATCTGCGCGGCGGACATGACGCCGAACTCACTGGACTTGACCTCGTTGGCCATCACCGAACTCGACGACGGCATGGCGACGCCCATCCCGAGGCCGGACAGGGCGAGCGCGAGGCCTACGATGATCGCGCCCGACGACGGATGGAGCAAGGCGAAGAGGCCCATGGAGGCGGTGAGGAACGCGGCGCCGGCGACGGCGCTCACTCGTTCACCAATGCGCACCGCCACGTAGCCCGCGATAGGCGAACTCAACGAGAAGGTGATGGGTCGGGCGATCGCGAGGGCACCGACCTGGGGAATGGAGTAGCCGTACCCCTGCTCCATCAACAGGGGGAACAGGAAGAAGGCGCCGAAGTACGAGAAGTTCGCCGACGCCCGCAGCACCATCGGCATCACGAAGTTGCGTCGTCGGAAATAGTGCGCCGGAATGAGCGGGTTCTTCGCGGTCCGAATCCGGTGCACGAACACCGCAGCGAGCACCACCGACAGGACGAACGCCCCGATCGACCAGGGGCTGGTCCAACCCGCCGAGGGCCCGATCGACAGCCCCAGCATGAGCGCGGTGACCGCGATGGAGAGTGACCAACTACCGATCCAGTCCATCTGCTTGAACTCGCGACGGGCCTGCGCCTTCTTCGCCGCCTCTTCGTGGTCGAGACCCCGGTGCCGGGGCAGCACGATCGCCACCACCGCGAAGGCCACGACGATGAGGACCAGCTGGAACCAGAACAGGGCGCGCCATCCGAAGGCGGCGATAATGGGCGATCCCAGCGATACCCCAATCACGGGCCCGCCGGCCCCGATCAGGCTCCACCATCCCATCGCCTTCACCCGCTCCTCACGACTGAACACCATGTTGATCAGGGCCCCCGACGCCGTGCCGGTGGCCGCCCCCTGGATGCCGTCGAGGGTCCGCGCGAACAGCAACATGCCCACGTTGTGCGACATCGCGGTCAACGCAGCCGAGATCACCGCGCCAAAGAGGCCAAAGAGGTAGAGACGACGGTGTCCGAAGATGTCCCCGGTCTTTCCGAGGAGCGGGGCCGCCAATCCGTAGGCGAGCAATGGACCCACCATTGTCCAGGTCAGGACCGTGACGCTGGTGTGGAACTGCGTGGCGACCGTCGGTAGGGCAACGATGAACACCGTGAAGGTGAAGTTGAGGGCGAAGAGACCCGCGAGCAGCGACCACAACACCCACCACTGGTACCGCGAGGAGCCCTCGGCCCGCGCCTGGACCCGGGCCCGCAGGAGCAACACCCAGTTGAGGTCACTACCCGCCTCTCCGCCGAGCGTGCCAAAGGCTGCGCTCGCGGGATCGCTGCGGGCGTTCAGCAGCCCGTCGGGGTCCTCGCGGTCCAGGTGCGCACGCGGGCGCTCGTCGGTCACTTGAGCAAGTTGGGCAGTTGCTGGGCGAGGTCACTCACCGTCCAGCGATCATCCTTCTCGAGCGACGTGGTCATCGTCCAGTTCTGGAACCGTCGCACGGTACCGCCCTGGACGAAGTAGACCTCGCCCGTCGACTCGCAGTCCTCCATCGCCAGCGTGGCAACGAGGGGCGAGATGTTGGCCGGGTCCCACACGTCAAAGACCGCCGCGTCGGCGGGCTTCACGACGTAGTCCGACAGTCCCGGAGTGGACTCGGTCATGCGGGTACGCGCGGCGGGCGCGATGGCGTTCGCCCGCACGCCGTACCGGCCCAGTTCTTCCGCGATGATCACTGTGAAGGCGGCGATGCCGGCCTTGGCCGCGCCGTAATTCGACTGGCCCACGTTGCCGAGCAGACCGGAGGTCGACGAAGTGTTGATGATCGAGGCCTTGACCGGGTGACCGGCCTTGGCCCGTTCGCGCCAGTAGGTCGCGGCGTGACGCGTCGGGACGAAGTGCCCCTTGAGGTGGACTTGGATGACCGCGTCCCAGTCTTCTTCGCTGAGGTTCACGAGCACCCGATCGCGCAGGATGCCGGCGTTGTTGACGAGCACGTGGAGGTCACCAAAGGTGTCGAGGGCACTCTGGATCAGCCGCTGGCCGCCCTCCCAGTCGGCGACGTTGTCGTGGTTCGCCACCGCTTCGCCGCCCATGGCCAATATCTCGGCGACCACCTCTTCGGCCGGCGACGCCGCCTGAACCGAGCCGTCGAGTCCACCACCGAGGTCGTTGACCACGACCTTGGCCCCCTCGGCGGCGAAGAGCAGCGCGTGCTCACGTCCGATCCCTCGACCGGCTCCGGTGATGATCGCGACGCGACCGTCAAGTGACCCCATGATGACCTCTCCTCATTAGTACTGGTGACCCGATTGTAACGACGCCTTCCGAGCTAACCCTGTCCGCGTCTCCAGAAATATGGCGGCCGGGCGTGCGCGTGATAGTGGTCAGGGATGTTACGCATGTGATCGTCGATCGCCCAGTTCCCCTCACCGAGCTCGCGGTCCGCGATCAACGCCAGTGCTTCATGCAACCGTGCTTTCACGTCCGCGGGGGGATCGTTATCGTGGCACCGCCAGACGACCATCGGCACGAGGCAGATCTCGCAGTCCGCAATCCAGCACGTGTCGTCCTCGTAGTAGCGAATCGTGATCACCGCGGCCTCACAGAGGTCGCAGAGGTCGCTCATTTCACATTGACGATGATGGTGGACTCCCACTTGACCATGGTGCCCGCAGCGGGAACGGTCGAGACTCCGGTCGTCCACGTGGACGTGGCGGAACCAGGCCCCTGAGTCGTGAAGAACAACTCGGCCTTCTTCATCGCGGCGAAGACCTGCGCTCGCGTCAAGCCGGCCACGTTGGGTACGGCCCGCAGCGGATGCGCAAGGGTCGTCGTCGTGGTGGTGGAGCTGGGCGATGGCGTGGTCGTGGTGGTAGTCGGATTCGTCGTCGATGGCGTGGTGGTGGTGGTGGCGCTCGCGGGCTTGCCGGTGCTGAGAACCAACACGACGGTCGAACCCTTCGGCACGGCTAACGGATTGACCGTCGAGTGATACAGGACCTTGACGATGCGACCGGCCGGGGTGACCATGCTCGCAACCGCCGCCGAGTTCGGACACTGCGCGGTGACCTTGAGCTTGGCGAGTTGGAGGGTGGCGTTCACGCAGTCCTCGCCCACCAGACTGGTCGGCATCGTGACCATGGCGGTTCCGTCGGAGAGGGTCACGTAGATCACGAGGCCACTCTTCGCGCTGGTGCCCGCCGCCGGAGACTGGCTCAGAATCTCTCCGGCCGGTATGGTGCTCGAGTTCTGGTGCTGGGTCACCGATAAGGTGAAGCCGTCAGCGCTCAGCAGGGCCTGGGCGTCCTTGATGGTGACTCGAGTGAGTGACGGCACCGTGTGGGACTGGGTGAAGGCACCCAACTTCCAAGCGGCTCCAGCCCCGGTCGCGACCAGGACCAATAGGATTGCCGCACCGAGAAAGGCCAATCGGCGCCGAGCGGGCGGGCGACCTACCTCCAAATCATCGTGATCTGGTCCCCGCAGCGCGTCATCGCTCGGCCCGTGCTGGGAGGGCACCCAGTCTCGGGCGGCCCCGGAGCGACCGGGCGCCGGGCCCGGTACCGAATTCACGGTGGGCACCACCGAAGTCGAGCCGATGATCTGGTCCGGCGACGGCGGGCGGAATCCGATCGAGTTGCGAGGCTCGGTCGGGGTGAACTGGGCGAGGAGCGGAACCTCCGAACGTCCAGGACTCACGACGAGTGGGGCGGCATCGCTCACCACTGCGCTCAAGCGGCTGGCGAACTGTTCCGCGTCGAGACGGAGCAGAGGATCGGGCACCGCCGCTTGGGCTAGCAACATGTCGAGCGTCCCGAGCTCGGGACGGATCGGCAGCGGCGCGCTGATCCGGGCCCGCAGGACCGCCTCGGGGGTCAATCCATCGAATGCCGTCGTCCCCGTCACCGCTTCGAACAAGATCAGCGCCAAAGCGTAGACGTCGCTCTTGGGTCCCGCGGGATCGCCGATGGCCTGTTCGGGACTGAGGTACCTCACGTCGTCCAAGGTGAATCGTTCTCGGTACGCATCACCGAGACCGGCGAGGGCGACGTCGCTGACGCGCACCCGACCCTCATCGTCAAAGAGAAGTTTGGAGGGAGAGAGTGAGCCGTGCACGAATCCATTGGCGTGCGCGTAGGCGAGAGCGCTCGCAACGTCACGGCCGAGTCGCGCACCGTCGTCCGTGTTGAGGGTTCGACCGGTCGCGAGGACGTCCTCCAGTGAGCCGCCACCGAGGTACTCGGTGATCATGAAGATGGCACCCGCCTCCTGTCCCCCGTCAAAGACTCTCGCGAGATGGGGGTGGCTGAGGGTGGCCGCTCGTATGATGCGATCGCGGAACGCCCGACGGACGTCCTCGTGCGCCGCCAGGTGCGATAGGAGTACCTTCACCACGACCGTACGCTGCAGCGATAGGTCCTGGGCGGTATAGACCTCGGTCGTTCGCCCAACTCCGATGAGTTCGATGATGCGGTAGCGACTGACGAGGTGGTGATCGGGTGCGAAGGTTGACGAAGGCATTACCCACTCAACCCTAGTTAGTGGGAGTCAGGCTTGGGTGACGCCCCAGGAGCCAGTGTTCAGAAGGTTCTCGAACTCGCTCGCCGGGATCATCATCACGCCGAGTTCCCGAGCCCGGTTCACCTTGGAGGCACCGGGAGCCTCTCCCACCACGACGCAATACGTCTTCTTCGACACCGATCCCGGCGACGTACCCCCGCGGGCGACGACGGCCGCCTCCGCCTCATCGCGGGTGTACCCCTCGACGCTGCCGGTAACCACCACGGCCCGGCCCGCGAGGGTCGCCTCGATCGTGGAGGGAGAATTCGGCTCCTCCATTCGCAGTCCAGCCCGGGTCAGGCGCACCATTCGTTCGCGGTTCTCGTCGTCACGGCAATACGCGAATACTGACTCTGCGATGACGGGGCCGACACCCTCGATCGCCTCGAGCTCGTCCAGGGGAGCCGCCGCCATGGCGTCGTAGCTCTTGAACCTCGACGCCAGGGCTCGCGCCGCGACGGGACCCACGTGGCGGATGCCCAGTCCCACGAGCAGGCGACTGAGCGGCATGTCCCTGGCCCCTTGGATCGCGTTCACGAGGGACGTCGCCGAGAGTTCACCCAGTCCCTCCAACGAAGAGAGATCGGACGCGCGCAGTGAGAAGAGGTCGGCGACGTCACTGATCAGACCCTCCTGCAGGAGTTGTCCCACACGCTGCTCCCCCAGACCTTCTATGTCAAGGGCACCGCGTGATGCGAAATGGATCACCTGCTGGAGCAGTTGAGCCGGGCAGGCCGCATTGATGCAGTAGGTGTCACTCTGATCACCGACCCGCTCGAGGGGACCACCGCAGACGGGACAGGTCGATGGAAACTGCCATGGTGCCGAACGAGTGCGTCCCGGCTCGGGCACCGCACCGACCACTTCGGGGATGACGTCACCGGCCTTGCGGACGATCACCAGGTCGCCCGGGCGCACGTCCTTCAGTGCCACCTGGTCCTGATTGTGCAGGGTCGCCATCGACACCGTCGAGCCGGCGACCGAAACGGGCTCGAGCACCGCGTAGGGAGTGGCACGACCGGTGCGCCCAATGGACACCTCAATGGCCAGCAGGCGGGTGGTGCGCTCCTCGGGGGGGAACTTCCGCGCGATCGCCCATCGTGGGGCGCGGCTGGTGAAACCGAGTTCCTCCCGCTGGCCCAGGTCATCGATCTTGATGACGACGCCATCGATCTGATATCCCATGTCGTGGCGATGTACTTCGAACCAGTCACTGCGCTCGACCATGGCCCTCGCCCCGAGGCACAACTGGGTCTCACGGGCCGTCGTGAACCCCCATTCGGCCATCCGCGCGATCGTCGCGAGGTAGCTGGTGGTGGAGTCGGCGGCGTCGTGCTCGACCAGCTGGTACGCGAGGAAGGAGAGGGGCCGGCGAGCACTGACTTCCGGGTCCTTCTGGCGCAGACTGCCGGCGGCGGCGTTGCGCGGGTTGGCGAACTCCTTCTCGCCCAGTTCGCGCTGGCGTCGATTCAGGGTGAGGAAGTCCTGCAGGGCCAGGAAGACTTCACCGCGCACCTCGATCCGCCCGTTGGAGTCAGCGATTCGATGAGGAACGTTCGCGATGGTAAGCACGTTCGAGGTCACGTCCTCACCGACCCGGCCATCACCCCGGGTGGCCGCCCGAACGAGGACACCGTCGACGTAGCGGATTGAGAGCGCCAATCCATCGATCTTGGGTTCCACCGCGAAGGCAACGCCCTCGGGGTCGATGCCGAGGGTCTTGGCCGCGCGGTCGCTCCAGGCACGGAGCTCACCCGCGTCAAAGACGTTGTCGAGGCTGAGCATCGGCTCGTCGTGGACCACTTCACCGAAGATCCCGGCGACGGGCGCCCCCACCTTGTGGGTGACCGATTCGTCGTCGCGAAGTTCAGGGTGGGTCGCCTCGAGCGCTCGCAACTCACGCACCAGTGCGTCGTAGTCCGCGTCCGGTATCGTCGGCGCGTCGTGCTGGTAGTAGGCGATGTTGTGTCGGGCAATCTCGTCGCGCAAACGTCGCGCGAGCTCCTGGGGGTTCACGACAGCGTGACGATCGCGGCACCTTCAACGATCGTGGGGTCGTCCACCCGATACAGGACCACCGTTTGTCCGGCGGCCACCGGGCGCGCCGGTCGTTCGAGTTCGAGGTGCCAGGTATCACCGTCGCGCAGGATCGCCGGCTGCGCCACGCCGTGCGCGCTCCACTGGGCAAGGACTCGCGTGCCGTCACCGAGGGGCTCTCGCGCGAACGTGATCGAATCGCGATCGAGGCCGATCACCGAGATGAGGACGTCGTCGAGTCGTCCGACTTCGATCGTGTGGTTCGCGATGTCGACGCGGGCCACGTATCGCTTCTCACCGTCACGGCCCGGCAGGACACCGCGGCGTTGGCCCACGGTCATGAGTTCGGCCGCCGCGGTCTCACCGACCACCTCGCCGCTCCCCCGGTCTACGAGTTTCGCCGGCGTCAAGTCGATGCGCTGACGCAAGAAGACCTCGCGACCCTTCGACGCCTCGATGAAGCACACGTCCTGACTGTCGGGCTTGTCCCAGGTGCGAAGACCCAGCCGCTCGGCGTGAGCCCGGACGTCGGTCTTGCGCATCGAGCCGATCGGCAGCAGCAACATCGAGAGCTCACGTTGGGTCAGATAGCCCAGCACGTAACTCTGATCCTTCTGATCGTCGGCGCCACGCGCCAGTGCGAACTGTCCGTCACGGTCGGCAACCTGGGCGTGATGTCCAGTGGCGACCGCATCAAAGCCAAGTCGACGGGCCCGCTCGAAGAGCAGTTCGAACTTGATGTGTCGATTGCATTCGATGCAGGGATTAGGCGATTCTCCCGCGGCGTGTCCCGCAACGAACGGGGCGACCACGTGGCGCTCGAACTCCTGGGAATAGTTGAAGACGTGGTGGTCGACGCCCAAGATCTGGGCGACCCGGCGAGCGTCGTCGACGTCGGCGACCGAACAGCAGCCCGAGTCCGACACGCCGCCCCAGAGCTTCAAGGTTGCTCCGACCACCTCGTGTCCCTGCTCGATCAGCAGGCCAGCGGCCACCGACGAATCGACGCCACCACTCATTGCCACGAGGACCTTCATCGTCCCAGTCTGCCAGCCCGCTCGGAAGTTATGCCTCGTCGCGCAGGCGGTGGATGACCGCCGAGAGGATTCTGATCACGGAGTCGACGTCGTCAGCGGTGGTCTCAGCACCCATCGAGAGCCGTAACGACCCGCGGGCGCGCTCCGACTCGACGCCCATCGCGGCGAGGACGTGACTCGGTTGGGCCGCCCCGCTCGAGCAGCTGGCCGCCGCCGACGCACAGACGCCCTCTTGGTCGATCAGGAACAGGATCTCGTCACTCGCCAGTCCCTCGAAGGTCACGTGGACCGTACCGGGCACCTTCAGGGCACCGGGCGCCGTAATCCGAGCGCCGGGCAAGTAACTGAGTGCGGCGCTCAACTTCTGCTGATAGTCGATCACGCGGTCGTTGACCTCAGCCAGTTCACGTCGGGTGATGCGGGCGGCGGCCGCCAGTCCGACGGCGGCCGCCACGTCGACCGTACCGCCGCGGCGACCACGTTCTTGACCACCACCGGGCACCAGCGCGTCGAGGGCGATGTCGTTGCGCAAGATGAGCGCCCCGCTGTTGACCGGACCACCCATCTTGTGCGCACAGATCGACAACATGTCCATCGACGCCGTCACCATGGGCAGGTTGAGCCACGGGGCGGCGGCCACCGCGTCACTGTGGGTTGGCACGCCGCCGGGCACCAGGTTCTTCGCCAAGGAGTTCACGCCGTCGAGTGGTTGACGCACGCCAATCTCGTTGTTCACCGTCATCACGCTCACAATCGCGGTGTCCGCGGACAGGACCGACTCGAGCGAGTCGAGATCGACAACGCCGTCGGCGTCGACGTCGACGTAGCGCACGTGGACGTCGTCGAAGTCACTAGCCATGAGTTCGGCGGCGTCGATGATGGCGTGATGCTCGACACGCGAGATGACGATATCGGTGCGATCGTGGCTGCGACGGTGGTGATGGGCCACGCCGGCGATCGCCAGTTGACACGACTCGGTGCCGCCCCCGGTAAAGACCACCCCACCGGGTTTGGCCCCCACGAATGCCGCGACCTCATCACGGGCCTCTTCAAGCGCACGACGCGCCTCGCGCGACGCGCGGTGACTCCCCGAGGGGTTGCCTACGACGCCGTGCTCGAAGCGCGACATGGCGTCGGCCACCTCGTCTCGACGCGGGGCCGAGGCGGCGTGGTCGAAGTAGTAGAGAGTCACACCACGTAGAACGACTTGATGTTCGTGAACTCTCGCACGCCATAGATCGAGAGTTCACGTCCTACACCGGACTCCTTCGTGCCACCAAACGGGAGTTCGGGCATCGAAACGACGATGGAGTTCGCGAAGACCATGCCCACGTCGAGTCCCTCGATCGCCGCGTCAATCTCGGCCTGATCGGTTGCGTGGATCGAACCGCCGAGTCCCCACGGGGTGTCGTTGGCGAGCTCGATGGCGGCTGGGAGGTCATCGACCACGTGCACGACCGCCACCGGCCCGAACAACTCCTCGCAGCCGGCGCGCGAATCGGCGGGCACGTTGGTGAGGACGGTGGCTGGGTAGTAGAAGCCCTGGCCCTCGAGTGGAGCACCGCCGGTCAGGGCGATTGCACCCGCAGCGATCGACGACTCGACCTGCCCGGTGAGTTCCTCGAGCTGCGCCTTGCTGACGACTGGGCCGAGCACCGTGTCCGGGCTCATGGGGTCCCCCATCGGCACCGCGGCCATGGCGGCCGCGAAGCGCTCCTTGAACTCATCGGCACGGTCCTTCACGACGATGAAGCGCTTGGATGCGATACAGGCCTGACCGTTGTTCTGAACACGAGCGGTCACAGCGAGCGGAATGGTCTTGTCGAGGTCGGCCGAACTCGCGACGATGAACGGGTCCGAACCGCCCAATTCGAGCACGACCTTCTTCAGGTGCTGTCCGGCGAGCGACGCGACCGAACGACCGGCGCGGTCCGATCCCGTCAGCGTCACCGCGGCAATCCGGGGGTCACCGATGATGGTGGGAATCTGGTCGTGGCCCACGAACAACGTCGTGAAGGCGCCCTCACCGAAGCCGGCTCGCGCGAAGAGGTCCTCGATATATTTGGCGCATCCCGGCACATTGGACGCGTGCTTCAGGACGACGACATTGCCGGCCATGAGCGTCGGGGCGGCCATGCGCAGGACCTGCCACAGTGGGAAGTTCCACGGCATGATGGCGAGGATCGCCCCAATCGGGTCGTACCGGACACCACTGCGGGTGGCGCTGGTCTTGATCGGTTCTGGCGCGAGGATCGACTCGGCGTGCTCGGCGTAATAGCGCATGTTCATCACGCACTTGGCGGCCTCACCCTTGGCAGCGGCGAAGGTCTTGCCCATCTCGGAAGTCATCAACTGCGCGATGACCGGAATCTCGGAGTCGAGCAACTCGGCCGCTCGCAACATCAACTGAGCGCGATCGGCGATTGGCACTTTCCTCCAGCGATTGAAGCCTTTCGATGCGGTCTCGAGGGCTTGACTCACCTGCTCAGGGGTGTGACCCTGAAACTCGGAGATGACTTCTTCAGTGGCGGGATTGGTAGCAATAAATGGCATGCCATCATTCTGCCAGCAAAACCACCGGGGGGTCTGGGGTTGAAGCAATTTCACCCCAGATCGCCGGTCGAAACACGGTGACCAGCACCAACACGACGGCCAGCGTGCCGGCCGCCGATTCGGTCACCGACCGCACACCCCACGTCCGGGCGGCGTCGGCCTGGACCAGGGCACCGAGGGGATAGAAGAGGGACAACGACAGGGTGTACATCGAGAGGATCCGCGAGCGTTCGCGGCGCGGAGCGTGCAGTTGCACCGCGGTGTTGAGGCCGGTCATGATGCCGACGTAGGCACCTCCGAGCACGACGAGAGCCGCCACTGCCGCCGCGAGGTCGGGTACCGCTCCGTACACCGCGAGTGACAGGACCGCGGTCACCAACGATCCCTTGAGTACCTGGATACGTGACGTCCGCTTGGCGACCCCCGGCAGGGTCAGCGCCCCGATCACCGCCCCCACCCCCTGGGCGGTGACGAGCCACGTTGTGCCAATCTTGCCGGCGTGCAGGGTCTGGATGGCCATGGCCGGCACCAAAGCGATGAACGGACTCGCGATCAGTCCCATGGTCCCGACACCGAGGATCGGATATCGACAACCCTTCACCGCCCACGCGGCCTTGGCGCCAACGACCGTTTCCCCCCAGACTTTCACCGGCGTCGAGGGCGCCGGACGTGGGGCACTGCGAACGAACATGAACATGACGACCACGAAGATGAACGACGCCGCGTTCAGTGCGAAGCAGATGCCCGGCGATCCCAACGTCAAGGCGACGCCGGCGATCATCGGACCGATGATGCGACCGAGGTTGAACTGAGCCGAGGACAGCGACACCGCCGCCAGTACTTCATCGCGGTCGACGAGGTCGGGCAGAAGGGACTGCCACGCCGCCCACGACGCAGACGAGCACAGACCCTCGATGACCGCGAGATAGCACGCCACCTGCGGAGTAAGTCGGTGCGTCAATTCGGCGACCGCCAGCGCGGATGCCGTGACGGCCATCACCAAGTTGTTCAACTGAATCCACCGCTGACGGTTCCACCGATCGGCGACCACTCCGCCGACGGGCGAACCGATCAGCGCCGGCGACCAGGCGGCAACGGTGAGCAGACCCAACCACAACGGATTGTGCGTGGTCTCGGTGAGATAGATCCCCAGCGCCACGGACTGCATCCAGGTACCGGTCGCCGACACGAACGAGGAGGTGAGGGCAATCGCGAAACTCCGATGGCGCAGCGGAGCGAAGGATACGGAAGCCATTGGTGTAACGCTAACGCTCGCCGCTGCGCGACAATCCTTCGCGGCAGCGAATCGACTACTGGTCTTCGTGTCGACGACGCGGACGAAGCGCGAACCACCACACCGAGATGATGGTGGCGAGCGCGCCCAGTACACCGATGCCAGATTTCACGGCCTTGCCCTTGGAATTCTCACCCATGTCCCCATCGTAACGACGAAAGCGCCGGAGGCCACGGGCCCCCGGCGCTTCGCTCGACACTCGGTGAGTTAGTCCTGCTTAACGCCTTCGACGACGAACTCCAGGACGATCTTGTTACCGACGACGAGGCTGCCGTTCTCCAGGGTGCCCTCAAAGCTGACGTTGAACTCTCGGCGATCGATCTCGGCACGGGCCTCGAAGCCGGCGACGGTCGCGCCCGGCGCCACGCCGGGGCCGGTGCCCAGGTACTCAAGGTCGAAGGCGACCGACTTGGTCACGCCGCGCATCGTCAAGTCGCCAACCATCTCGTAGTCATTGCCCTTGGCGGTAATCGAGGTGCTTCGGAATTCCAGCGTGGGGTGGTTCTCGAGGTCGAGGAAGTCGGCGCTCTTCAGGTGACCATCACGCATCTCGTTGTTGGTCGTGATGCTCGCAGCCTGCACCGTCGCCTGCACCGACGAGGCCTCCGCGGTCTCACCAATGTTGATCACACCGGAGAATTCGTTGAAGTGGCCACGAACCTTGGCGGCGACGAGGTGACGGGCGACGAAGCCCACCGTTGAGTGAATCGGGTCGATGTTGTACACACCGGGAGCGGGAAGGTTGCTCATGGTTTATCTCCTTGAATTAGACACTTGCTGTGTAGTCAGCATTATAGTTGCAGATACAACAACTTGTCAAGAAACAATTGAGATACGAATAATCGCAAAATCAATATTTTTAAGGTACAATTGAACGATGTCCATTCAACCGAGCGCTTGCCCTTCGGGGGACGAGAAGGTAGCACTCTTCGGGCTATTGCTGGAGACGAACGCCCGACTCGCGCGCAGCCTCGCCCTGGTGCTGGAGTCCGAATGCGACCTCCCACTCCCTTGGTTCGAGGTCCTGTTGCAGTTGCGCAAGACCACCGATGGTCAATTGAAGATGAATCAGGTCGCCGACGCCATCGTCCATTCCACCGGTGGCACCACCCGACTCATTGACCGCATGGAGGAGACGGGGCTCGTCCAACGGCTGAACTGTCCGAGCGATCGCCGGGCCATATACGTCGCCATCACGGACGAAGGCAATCGACGCCTCGATCAGGCACTCGAAGTGCACCTTCACTATCTGGAGAGTCACCTCGGTACTCGCCTGAGCGACGCCGAACGTGGCACGCTCACCACATTGCTCTCAAAGTTGAACACTCCGCGCTAGGCGCGGACCACCCACGCCCGGGCCTCGCGGCCGTCCTCGAGTTCAAGCGCGATACCTTCGCCCGCCCCGGGTCCGATGATGATCTCACTCGCGAGAACCTCCCCGGCCAGCGTGGCGAAACCGTCAACCAGGTCGTCGAGGCCGACGACGTACAGGATGATGCGGTCCGACACATCGAGACCGGAGTTCTTGCGCAGGTCCTGAACCTGACGAACGACATCGCGCACGTAGCCGCGCCGCAGCAGATCGTCGTCGAGCTGCAGGTCAAGGGCGATCACCTCGGCACCATCACGCGACACCGCGAAACCGCCCTGGCCCTTCACCCTGAGTTCAATGTCGTCACCACTGAGTTGAAAGTCGCCGGTCGACAAGGTCACCGTGACCATGCCGCCCGACTCGATGGCCGCGGCGGCGGCGACCGAATCGAGACGGGCCAACGCGGGCTTCAACTCCTTCACCGCTTCACCCAGACGAGGCCCGACGCTGCGGAAGTTGGGCACCAATTCGAAACTGAGTACGTCGGCCAGTTCTGACCCGTACTCGAGCAGATCGACGTTCAATTCGTCCTCCACCATCCCGGCCGGGGGCATCGGCGAGCCCGGGGCGAGGAACACGAGGGCTCGGGCGAGGGGCTGGCGGACCTTCACACCGGCCTCGGCGCGGGCGCCGCGACCGAGCGACGTGAGACGACGAGCGACATCCATGGACTCTTCGAGGGCGAAATTGCGTCGTGCCCCATCGGACTTCGGCCAATCGGCCAGATGCACCGAATCAGTCGACTCGACCTCGAAGAGCTCACTGTAGAGCCGCTCGGCGACAAAGGGAGTGAACGGGGCGATCAGCAACGTGATGCGTTGGAGCACCTCGAGCAATGTCGCCTGAGCCGCGAGGGTGTCCGAGCGTGGCGCGTTCGGATCGGTGCGCCAGAAGCGTCGACGACTTCGTCGTACGTACCAGTTGGACAGGTCATCGATGAGACCCGCCATGGCGTCCGTGCCCCCGAGAGGTTCATATCCGTCGAGCGCCGTCGTGACCGCCACCGTCACGCCCTCCAGGCGTGAGAGGATCCACTGGTCGATCGGGGATCGATGCTCCACGGCCGGGATCTCCGGGTCGGCGGGGTCGAACTTGTTGAGCGATGCGTAGGTGGTGAAGAAGCTGAACGTGTTCCACAACGTCGCCAACGTCTCGCGTAGCGAGGCGTCAATCGCATTCAGACTCGCTCGGGTTGACGTCCACGGCGAACCCTGTGAGTACATCCACCAGCGCAGGGGGTCGGCCCCGCGAGTCTCGAGCACGGTCCAGGGGTCGATGACGTTGCCTTGGGACTTGCTCATCTTCTTGCCGTTCTCGTCGACGATATGGCCCAGGCAGAGGACGTGCTCGTAGGGCTTGTCGCCAAAGACCAGGGTGTTCACCGCGAGCAACGAATAGAACCAGCCGCGGGTCTGGTCGATGGCCTCGACCACCAACTGCGCCGGGAACTGCATCGCGGCCTCGCTTCCAGCGACGTGGGGATAACCCACCTGCGCCGCGGGCATCGCGCCCGAATCGAACCAGGCGTCGATGACGGGCTCGACCCTCCGGGCGTCGGCCCCGCAAGTGCGACAAGGCACCACAATCGCATCGATGGCCGGTCGGTGCGGGTCGAGGTCACTGAGGTCACGTCCAGTGAGTTCCGACAGCTCCGCCCGCGAACCAACGCAGGTGAAGTGGTCGTCCGGACAGCGCCAGATCGGCAACGGCGTACCCCAGAATCGGTCACGCGATAGCGCCCAGTCGACGTTGTTCTTCAACCACTCGCCGAATCGGCCGTCTCGAATATGTCCCGGGTGCCAGTCGATGGTCTCGTTCTCGGCAATCATCTGATCCTTGAACTGACTGGTGGCTATGTACCAACTCGGCTTGCCCCAATAGATGAGCACGGTGCCGCACCGCCAGCAATGAGGCAGCGAGTGGACGTAGTCGAAGCGGCGCATCAGGATGCCGCGGCGCTCGAGTTCATCGTTGATGGCGTGGTTCGCGTCACGTACTCCCTGGCCCTCCAGCCAAGGGATCGCCGACGTGAAGCATCCGTCGGGACCCACCGGATTCACCGTCGGTAGTGCGTTCTCGCGCGCAATCTGGCGGTCGATCTCGCCGAAGGCCGGGGCCTGATGGACGAGACCCGTGCCCTCGTCGGTAGTGACGTAGTCGGCCAACACCACGTAGCAGGAATCGACGTCAGCGGGAAGTTCGACATCAGTGAACGGCCGTTCGTAGTGCACGCCGCGAAGCGTTGCACCCGACATGGTCGCACTGACCATGGCACCTTCACCGAAGACCGCCTCGACCAGCGCCTCGGCCACGATCACGCCGTCCACCACGGCGTAGGTCACTTCGGGATTGGCGGCGATTGCCACGTTGGACGGCAGGGTCCAAGGGGTGGTGGTCCACGCTGCGAGGTGGGTCGCGCCGGAGAGTCCGGGGTGCTGGTCCGCGTCGGTGATCCGTAACTTCACGTAGCAGCTCTCGTCGGACTCGTCGGTGTAAACCTCGGGTTGGCCGAGTTCGTGCGACGACAGTGCCGTGCCGCAACGGGGGCAGTACGGGACGACCTTCAGGTCCTCGTAGAGCAGTCCACGATCGAAGAGCTGCTGCAACTGCCACCACACCGACTCCACGTAAGACGGATGAAAGGTGTAATACGCGTGCTCCATGTCGGTCCAGTAGCCGATGCGCTCGGTCAACCGCTCGAACTCTCCGACGTAGGTGAGGACCGATTCGCGGCACAGCCGCGTGAACTCCTCTATGCCAATCTGCTCTTCGATGGCCTTCTTGCCCGAAATGCCCAGCTGTTTCTCCACCTGCACTTCAACGGGCAGGCCGTGGGTGTCCCAGCCCGCGCGTCGCGAAACGAAGCGGCCCTGCATGGTTTGGTACCGGCAAAAGAGGTCCTTGTAGACACGTGCCCACACGTGGTGCAGCCCCGGCTTGCCGTTCGCGGTCGGCGGACCCTCGTAGAAGATCCAGGGCTCGGCGCCCTGTCGGTGCTGCATGGAGCGCGCAAAGACGTCATTTTCCTTCCACCGTGCCAATTCGGCTTGCTCGATGGCAACAAAATCAAGGCTGGCGCTGACGGGGCGGAACACGGGTCTCCTTCGATGACTGACCCAATCGTACTGAACGGGCCAGCCGGGACGCATCGGCCCGTACTGTGTTGACGTGCTAGATCTGGTCATTGTCGAAGAGTCCATTACGTCGAGTGGCGCGCTCAGCGTGTTTCATGCAGCCGTCGATGAGTTGAATCGCCGCTACGGCGGCACCAGCGACACCCACCACCTCCTCATCGACGAGTTGAAACCCCCACGCGGCGTCTTCCTCGTGGCCCGCTATCAGGGGCACCCGGTCGGTGGCGTCGGTATTCGGCCCATCAGCGATCCGGGGCTTCGATTCGGGGAGGTCAAGCGGCTGTGGATTCGCCCCGACCTGCGCCGTGCGGGCGTCGCCTCGCGGCTGATGCAGGCCGCCGAGGACTGGGCGCGCGGTGCGGGGTACCGACGCCTCTATCTCGAAACGGGTCCCGCTCAGCCGGAGGCCCTCGCCTTCTATCCCCGCACCGGCTGGACCGTGGTCGACGAGTTTCCCGAGGGGGCCTTCTCACACGATGCGGCCAGCCGATTCCTCAAGGACGTCTAGTCGAAGCGGGCGATCAGCCATTCCGGCGTGAGATCCTCGAGCGACTCGAGGACGAGGTCGGCCAAGGCGAAGGCCGGCAGTGGACGGTCCTCGACCGTCGGCACGGCGACCACGGTCATGCTGCCGGCCTTGCCCGCGAGCACGCCGGCGGCGGAGTCCTCGAAAACGAGACAGTCCTCGGGGCGTGTCTCGAGCGACGCCGCGGCCGTGAGGAACACGCCGGGGTGGGGTTTCCCATACGGCTCGAACTCGGCTGAATGAACCGAGAGAAAGCGACGAGTTAGGTCGAAATTGTCGAGACAACGCTGAATGAGCTGTAGTGGTGTCGAACTTGCCAGGGCCACCGGTCCGCGTTCGCTCGCCATGTCAATCGCGCGCAGGGCGCCCGGCATGAGGCGACCCTTCGTCTCGACGAGTTCGCCGACCCGCTCGAGCAACATCTCGACCACCGCGACATTCGACGGACCGGACCAGGGATAACGACCGTACCAGTACCGCACCACTTCGTTGACGAACATGCCCTTGGTGGACCGGTCCTCCTGCGCGGTGATCGGCACGCCGAGGGCGCCGAAGATCTCGACCTCCGCCTCGTGCCAGAGGATCTCGGAGTCGATCAAGAGACCGTCCATGTCGAACAGCGTTGCCCGTAAAGTCACCCCGCAACTCTGGCACACCGACCGCTACGGTGATTACGTGAGCCCGGTGCGACGACTCGAACCCGGCGACATCGACCACGTGGTCGAGTCGGTGGCGGTCCGCTTCGCCACCGACGCCGCTCGGAATTCTCTGGTCAACCCGGTCATTTCCCACGAGGGTCTCGCCGAGGCCTTCGCCTCGACGAATGACGCGACGTGGGTCGCCGAGCGCGACGGTCACATCACCGGTCACCTGCATGGCGCCCTCTTGGAGAACAGCGATCACGGGCGCGGGATATGGGTCGGCCCAGACGGTGTTTCCTTCGATGACGTCGACACCCTCGCCGAGTTGTACGGCGAGGCCGGGACCCGATGGATCGGTGAGGGGGCGCTCGAGCACTACGTGTGGACCCTCGACCACCCCGACGTCACCGGGCCGTGGTACGACATGGGTTTCGCCCGGATGCACCAGCGGGGCGTACTCGTGCTCGATGTCCCGCGCCGCGCCTTGTTAGCCGAGGGCTATTCGATCCGACGCGGTGGCGCCGATGACCTCGACCTCGCGGTGGAACTCGACGCCGAACTCGACGCCGCCCAGCACCTCGGTCCGAGTTTCTCCATCGGACACGACCACTCGTCCAAACGTGACGACCTTCTCGAGGCCCTCGAAGACCCCGAGGTCCACCATTACGTCATCGAACGGGACGGTGTCGGCGTGGCGCAGTGCCTTACCTTCCCCCTGCCACCGATTCGCGGATCCTTCGACGACACCCTGCATCTGAGCGCGGTGACAGTGCGAGAAGGACACCGCGGTCGCGGCATCGCCACGGCCATGGTCGACATCGCGCTCAATGACGCCAGTGCGGCAGGCTTCGGCCACGTCGAGACGAACTGGCGGGTGACGAACCGTCGAGCCGCCAATCACTGGCGTCACTACGGATTCACGCCGACCTACGTGCGATTGCACCGCACGATCGGGACCTTCTAACTGAGTGCGGCCTCGATAGCGCTGACCAGAATCGGATCCTCGGGGACGACCGTCGGAGCGAACCGCTGCACCGAACCATCCGGGCCGATCAGGAACTTCTCAAAGTTCCAGCGGATGTCGCCGCTGTAGCCCTCCGAGTCGGCGACTTGACTCAATGCGGCGTAGAGGGGATGCCGGTCGTCGCCGTTGACCTCGATCTTCTCGTAGAGCGGGAACGTCACGCCGTAGGTCGTCGAGCAGAAGGTCTGGATCTCCTCAGCGGTACCCGGCTCTTGACCGAGGAACTGGTTGCACGGAAACCCCACGACGCTGAATCCTCGATCGGCGTACTCGCGCTGCAATTGCTCCAAGCCTTCGTACTGGGGCGTGAGCCCGCACTTGGAGGCGACGTTGACCGCAAGAACGGCCTTGCCGGTGAACGCAGCGAGCGAACTCGGCTCGCCAGAAATGGTGTTGACGGGGATGTCGTAGAGGCTCATGACCCGAGACTAACGCCTCGGATCGCGCGCCGGACCGCCCTAGGCTGAAGGAGTGCTTGCCGTCGTCATCAGTAATCATCGACTGGTGCTCGAGGAGCGCCCGACACCGGAACCGGGTGTCCATGACGTCGTCGTCGCGGTCCGGTCCGCCGGCGTCAATGCGGCGGACCTCCTGCAACTCAAGGGCTACTACCCCGCTCCCCCGGGCTGGCCCGCGGATATCCCCGGATTGGAGCTCGCCGGCATCGTGGTGTCAGTCGGTACACGGGTCCACGAGCCGCTCCTCGGCCGGCGAGTCTGTGCCGTCGTCGGCGGTGGAGCTCAGGCCACGCACTGTCTGGTGCCCAGTGAGCACCTGCTCTTCGTGCCTGACCACGTCACCTGGGACGAGGCGGGAGGATTCGCGGAGGCGTTCACCACGGCCCATGACGCACTGGTCACCCAGGGCGGAGTCGAGTCCGGCCAGCGAGTCCTCATCTCGGGCGCTGCCGGCGGAGTCGGCGTCGCCGCCGTGCAGATCGCCCACTCTCTCGGGGCCCACGTCATCGCCGTCACGCGGAGCGACGAGCACCATGCGCGACTACGCGAATTGGGCGCCGACGAAACCATCACGATGGAGGACGTCGTTGATATCGCCCCCGTCGACATCGTCCTCGAACTCGTTGGCGCGGCCCATCTGACTTTGGCGTGGCCGCGACTCGCACCCTACGCCCGCGTGGTGGTGATTGGCGTCGGCGGTGGCAGTCGCATGGAGATTGACCTGCTCTCGGTCATGAGCACGCGAATGACACTTACCGGTTCGACACTGCGCGCACGGTCACGCTCCGAAAAATCGTCGGTGGCCGATCGCGTCGCTCAGACGATGATTCCGCGCTGGCGCACGGGCGAGGTCCGCGTTCCCGTCGCCCAGACCTTTGCGCTCGATGATGCTGATCTGGCCTACGCCGCATTCGAACAGCAGGGCAAGTTTGGGAAGATCGTGCTGCGCACCGCAACTTAATCGCCCGTTAAGTTGACGTGATGACTGTCAGCGTCCCCTACCCGCATCCATCGCGGTGCTCACCGCTGCGCGATGACTTCGCCGCGATAATCCGGGCGCACGAAAGCGCAGTTGAGCACGGAGCGGCCACCTATCGCGACCCAGCGACCGGTCTCTCGGTGCTCACCCACCAATCCCACATCGACCGTGGTGCCTGCTGCGACAGTGGCTGTCGCCATTGCCCTTATCTCGCCAGCTAGTGCGCTGCAGCTACGACCTCGTCGTGCTGACCCAGGTGATGACGGTCGATATTCACCAGTGAAAAGAACGTGACGCCAGCGAGGAACAACGCCAACGAGCCGAACCGGAACGCCATGTCATAGCCGTGAACACTCGCCGCGACGTGCATCTCTGCGATCGCGGCTCGAGACATCGAAGCGTGCGTGGCGGTGGCGGCGAAGGCGGCGGCGCTGGACACGGCGATGGTGTTCTGCAGCGCCGTCCCGAAGGAACCGCCAATTTGCTGCGCGGTCGTCAAGACAGCCGACGCCGCACCCGTGTCCTGGGGACGGACATTGAATAGCGCCGTTGACGCGATGGCGACGAACGCCATCCCGAGCCCGAGGCTGGTAATGATCATCGACGGCATGATATGTGCGAGGTAGGAGCTCGACGGCTTTAGAAGCGAGAGGAAGAGCAGTCCGACCGCCCCCATGGTGCATCCAATCGACGCGAGCGGGCGGGGGCCGACCTTGGGCAGGAAATGACTCGTCGTGCCCGCGGCGATGATCACGCCCACTGAGAAGGGCAGGAACAACAGGCCGGATTTCACGGCCGAATAATGGTGCACACTCTGGAAGTAGAACGTCATGAACAGGAACATCCCGAACATCCCGAGAGCCACCAGGATCTGAGTGGCGTAGGCACCCGCTCGAATCCGATCAGTCAGCAGGCGCAACGGCAGCAGTGGCTGCTTCTTGCGACTCTCGATGACGAAGAAGATGGCGAGGAGCACGGCGCCGATAACGATGAAGGGCCACGCCGAGTTGGCGGCCCAACCGTTGGTCGAAGCCTGGGAGACGCCGTAGACAACGCTCACCATTCCTGCGGTAGCGCTGAGCGCACCGGGTACGTCGTAGTGCGGATGTCCCTCGACCTTGGACTCGTGGATGTCGGGTATCGCCAAGGCGAAGGCGATGAGGGCCAAGGGCGTGTTGACGAAAAGACACCAGCGCCACGAAAAGTACTGCGTGAGCAGCCCTCCCGCGATGAGACCGATCGCCGCTCCGACGCCGGAGAGTGCCCCGTAGACGCCAAAGGCCTTTGCCCGTTCCTTGGAGTCGGTGAACGTGACCGAGATCAGTGAAAGAGCGGCGGGCGCCAGTAGCGCACCAAAGACGCCCTGCAGAGCCCGGGCGCCGAAGAGCATCTGTTGATTCATGGCGAATCCGCCAAGGAGCGACGCGCCAGCGAAACCCAGCAAGCCAATCAGGAAGGCCTTCTTGCGACCCATGTAGTCGCCGATCCGACCACCCAGCAATAGGAACCCGCCGAACGTCAGGGTGTACGCCGTGACTGCCCACTGGTAATTCTTGGGGGCGATGGCGAGACCGCCCAGCGCCCGGGGCAACGAAGCGTGCGGGAGCGCAATGTTCACGATCGATGCGTCGAGTACCACCATCAACTGCGCGATCGCGATGACGAAGAGTGCGTACCAACGACGAGGGTCAGGGGTGTCTGCGTGTACTACGTGACTTACGGAAGCGTCAGACATTTGTCCCTTTTGGCTTAGATGTTGCTTGACCCTCCAGGCCATGGGCCCGGAGGGTCAAGCAACGACTTAGGATTGCTACAGCAAGGAGCGTAGTGGGCTGTACGCCACGCCGAGCGAATCGGCGACCGGCCCACAGGTGACCGCGCCGTGCACCACATTGACACCTTCGGCCAACGCGTCATCGGACATCACGGCCTCGCGCCAACCGTGACGCACCAATTCCATGGTGTACGGCAGCGTCGCGTTCGCCAAAGCGTACGTGGAGGTGTTCGGGACCGCACCGGGCATATTGGCTACGCAGTAGAAGATCGAGCCGTTGACCTCGAACACCGGGTCCGAGTGGGTGGTGGGTCGGGTCGCCTCGAAGCAGCCACCCTGGTCGACCGCGATGTCCACGAGTACCGAGCCGTGACGCATCCGACTCACGAGCTCGTTGCTCACCAGCTTCGGTGCCTTGGCGCCGACGACCAACACCGCACCGATGACGATGTCGGCATCGAGACATGCTTCTTCGAGGGTCAAGGTCGACGAGGCGATGGTCTGGACACGGCCGTCGAAGTGGATGTCGACCTGTCGCAGACGCTCCAGGTTTCGGTCGAGGATCTTCACATTCGCGTGCAGACCGGCTGCCATGGTCGCGGCCGCCAGTCCGGACACGCCGGCACCGATGACCACGACATTGACCGGGGCGACTCCGGGCACACCGCTGATCAGTGCACCGCGTCCGCCGCCGGCGCGCATGAGGTGATGCGCGCCCATCAAAGTGGCCATGCGGCCGGCGACCTCGCTCATCGGGGTCAGCAGTGGCAGCGAGTTGTCGTGCAGGCGAACGGTCTCGTACGCGATGGCGACGTTGTCGGCCGCCACCAGGGCGTCGGTGCACTCGCGCGAAGCGGCGAGGTGCAGGTACGTGAAGAGCACCTGGTTCTTACGCGCGGCCAGCCGGGGGTACTCCGCGGCAATAGGTTCCTTGACCTTGAGGATCAGGTCGCTGTCGGCCCAGACGTCATCGGCACTGTCGACGATCGTGGCGCCGTTGGCCACGTAGTCCGAGTCTGCGATCGACGAGCCGACCCCCGCCCCGCGTTCGACGTAGACCTGATGACCAGAACTGGTCAACTCTCGAGCACCCGCTGGCGTCAGGGCCACGCGGTACTCATCGGTTTTAATTTCCTTTGGGACACCAATAATCATTGGTCGCCAACCTTCTTTCCTTGATCGGCCATCGTCAGGATGGCCACCACCGTCTCATCGGACTACTGCTGAGAGCTTCTTAGACCTTCTTCTTGGCCACGACAATGCTGAGCACTGCAAAACCTATACCTACGGCGAAGATGCCGGTACCGAAGACGAACACCTGCGGCGGGATTCCGACACGAGTCGCGCCATACACCCATACGGGGAACGGGATGCTCGACCCACCCACGAAGTAGGAGGTGACAAAGTCGTCGATGGAGAGAGCGAAAGCCATCAGTGCACCCGCGATCACGCCGGGCATGATGAGCGGCAAGGTAATTCGGAAGAACGTCACCAATGGTCGTGCGCCAAGGTCGTACGCCGCCTCTTCAAGAGCCCGATCGAAACCCGACATGCGCGCTCGCACCGTGACGGTGACGTAGGCAATACAGAACATCACGTGGGCCAACACCAGCGTGACGAACCCTCGGTTGATGTTCATCATGACGAACAGACCCAGCAGAGACGAGCCCATCACGATCTCCGGAGCCGCGATGTTGAGGAACAGGACTTGTTCGATCACGCCCTTTCCCTTGAAGCGGGGTGGGTGGTAGCGGACCAGGGCCACCGCGAGCAACGTGCCCAGGATGGTCGCCAAGATGGTGCTGACGACGGCGAGGCGAATCGACAGCCAGAACGCCGCGGTCAGACCGGGCACGCTGCTCCATTCGTGGTACCACTGCGTCGTGAAACCATTCCAGGTGAAACTCACCAGTTGCATGCCACCGATGACCTTGTTGAAGCTGTAGATAATCATCATCGCGATCGGGAACACCAAGTAGGCAATGACCAGCCACGAATACGTCGGCAGGACGAAACGTCCCCAACGCCGCTTCTTGATGAATGGAGCGCCAGCCGGCGACTCCGCGGTGTCCTTGATGGTTTGGCTAATCACGCTCATAGGTACTGCTCAATCGTTCGAGAGCCGAGTACGCGGGCGTAGGCGAAGATGCCCACGAGCGCGATGGCTAGCAGGACCAGCGACAGTGAGGCACCACCGGCGTAGTCCCCCGCACTCGTGTACTCGTTCTGGATTACGGTGCCGATCATCGTGTTCGCGGTCCCACCGAGGATCTGCTGATTCACGTAGTCGCCAAAGGCCGGGATGAACGTCAGGAGGAACGCGGCGTAAATTCCGGGCACCGTGAGTGGCAGGATCACCCGCATGAAACCGACCCGGCGCGTGGCGTAGAGATCGTACGCGGCCTCGAGCACGCGGTAGTCAATTCGCTCCAGCGCCACGTACAACGGCAGGGCGGTGAACGGCAGGTAGTTATAGGCGAGCCCCGCGATCACCGCGAAGCTGGTACCCAGCACGTGGAAACCCTGGGGCAGCAAGTGGAAGTTCTTCAGGGTGTGCAACACCACGCCGTTGTTCGAGAGGACGAACTCCCAGACCACGGTGCGGATGATGAACGACACGAAGAACGGAACCAGGAGCATCAGCAAGAAGAAGTTCTTGCGACGCCCCCCGCGGAACGCAATCCAGTACGCGATGGGAAAGGAGATGACGAGATCGACCAGCGTGGCAATCGCGGCAAAGTACAGGCTCGTGAGGAACTGCGCGTGGTAGAGATTCACCACACTCGGTAGCTCACCCCAGTGCCACGTCATCACGCACACGCCCGATGCTGGGCTGCAGGTCTCAAGCGACTGAATCAACATCGCCCCCAACGGGACGATGAAGAGCAACAGAAGCCAGACGCCCGCGGGCAGACTCAGAAGGTACGGTGCAACAGTCTTTCCGAAACTCCCGCGGGACTTACGCCTGGTCAAGCCCCCTGAGTTATCGGTAGGAACAGACTGTTCCACGCATTTATCTCCTCTTGATTCTTGAACTGGTAGTAGTTCTTGGTCACCTTGATGCTCGCGGCACTCGGGAAAACGATGGGCGAGTTCGCCGTTACTGAAGTCGGCAGGCCAATCTCCGGTGCCAACTTCTTCAACGCCGCAGCGTCCCAGCCGGTCGGGTGCAGGAGCTGTTGCTTCGCCGCCGGCACCGGGCAGATGTAGTCGTTGTAGTACTCAATCACCGCTTGAGTCATCGGGCTGTAGACGAAGTCCATGAGCTTCATCGCGTCCAAGGGGTTCTGCGCGTAGAGCGGTATCACCATGTTGTCGGTCCACAGCATCGCCCCTTCCTGGGGCAGCAGCAACTTCAACTTCTTGTACTTACTGTTGAGATTCGCCTGGAAGATGTCACCCGAGTACGCCTGGGCGATGTTGATGTCGCCGTTCTTGAGGTGCTGGATGTAGCTCTGGTCGTAGTAGGCGACAACGATGCCGTCGCTCTTCTGCTGCTTCAACTTCTTCGCGGCCTTGGCCCAGTCCGATTCCGTCGATTTCGCTGGTTCGACGCCAATGGCGAGCAGTCCGGCCGTCCCGAGTTCGAAGGGGTCCGACAGCATGCCGACCTGGCCCTTGTACTTCTTGTTGAACAGCATGTGAATGCTGTCGCCCGGGTTCTTGATGACCTGCGAGTTGTAGCCAATCGCCGTCCAGCCCGACTGCCAGGCCATTGAGTACTTGTTCCCCGGGTCCCATGACGGGTTCTTGATCAGCGGACCCGCGTACTTGTTGAAGTTCGTCATCAACTTGTGGTCCAACGGCACCAACCAGCCGAGTTCCATGAGGTACCCCAACTGCGGATTGTTGTTGGTCATGACCACGATGTCGTACCCCGTGGACTGGCCCGCAGCGAGCGAGGGGCGAATCTTGGCGTAGAAGGACGCATTGTCCTGAACCGCCTCGAGGTAGTTGACCTTGATGCCCGTCGTCTGGGTGAAGTGCTCCAGCGAAAGATGCTTGCCGGCGAGGACGTCAATGTAGAGTGGCCAGTTCGCGAAGTTCACTTTGTGGTGGAGCTTCTGCTTGGCCCACCACTTGGCGGTGCCGACATTCGCGTTTGGCAAAGACGACCCGAAGGCCGAATCGGCCCCGGCCGCCATCATCATCGAGGTGCCCGCCCCGAGACCCGCGACCTTCATCACATTTCGACGAGAAAGACGCTGTTGGGTGAGCCCACGCCAAAGGGCCGGGTCCATCCCTTCGCTCCCGATCATCGACTCGATGTTCTCTGACATGGTTAATCCCCCTCTAATTCATTGATTTCAATATTTCCAACAAGCGGGCGCACCGTGAAGGTGTGCTCTTCGGGCCACGTGAGCACGACGTTGTCGCCGCTACGCGGTGCGAATTGTGATCCAATGTTCTGGGCGTACACCGTGACCTCGACACCCGACTCGGTCTCGACGATGTACTGGTTACCCACGCCGGTGAAGGTCGACACCCTCACCCGGCCACGCAATGAGTTCACGCCGTCGCTGGCCACAGTTCCCTCGGGGCACAGGTCGATCTTTTCGGGCCGTACTCCGACCTTGACCAATCGCATCGTCACGTCGGGGACTCGATCCGTCGGCACGGTGACCTCGACGCCGCCGGTGGTCATCACCGTCGTGCGGTCGCCGTCGGTGCGGACGATCTCGCCGCTCAGCAGGTTGGACGCACCGAGGAAGGTGGCCACGAACTCCGACGTCGGGTTGTCGTAGACATCCTTCGGTGTCCCCAGACCCTCGATCTTGCCGTGCCACATCACAGCCAAGCGATCCGACATCGTCATCGCTTCTTCCTGGTCGTGAGTGACGTAGATGAACGTGATGCCGACTTGTGACTGAATCCTCTTGAGTTCCACCTGCATCTGTCGACGCAATTTCGCATCGAGCGCGGACATCGGCTCATCGAGCAGCAGCAGCTTGGGCTGGTTGACGAGCGCTCGAGCGAGCGCGACGCGCTGCTGTTGGCCACCCGAGAGTTGAGCGGGCTGGCGCTCGCCGAACCCGGGTAGATCGACCATCTCGAGCATCTCGCCAACTCGGCGCTTGATCTCGGCCCTGTCGACCCCAGTGCGCTTCAGGCCGAAGGCGACATTATTGAATACGTCGAGGTGCGGGAACAAGGCGTAGGACTGGAACACTGTGTTCACGTTTCGCCGGTACGGCGGCAAGTCGGTGACGTCTTCCCCGCCGATCAGCAGTCGTCCCGAAGTCGGCTCCTCGAACCCTCCGAGCATGCGCAACGACGTCGTTTTTCCGCATCCCGATGGTCCGAGCAGGCTGAAGAACTCACCAGGCTGAACCTCGAGGCTCAGGTCATCGACGGCCTTCTGACCGCCGAACTCCTTGGTGACATGCTCGAATCGCACACCAGCGGTCTTCGATGAATCGGACTTGTCGCCGCGATTCGAACCAAGCCGCGACTCTCCACGAAGCATTGACCGGCCGCTCATCGGACGAAGCCTATTGCATCAACTCGCAAAAAATTGCTCACCCTGATGAATGGAGCATGAAGTTGCGATTTGACTCTCTCGCGTGGAATTTCTCGCCGTGCGGCCATGTTGGTCTCTTCCCCCAGTAATCCGATTTTGGCCTACGCCTCGATGTTGTGCATGACGTGCTTGATTCGCGTGTAGTCCTCGAAGCCGTACACCGAAAGGTCCTTGCCGTACCCCGACTTCTTGAATCCACCGTGGGGCATCTCGGCCACCATGGGGATATGCGTGTTCACCCACACGCACCCGAAGTCGAGGTCGCGGGTGAACCGCATGGCGCGGCCATGGTCCTTGGTCCACACTGACGAGGCCAGCCCATAGTCCACGCCGTTGGCCCAGGCGAGCGCCTCGGCGTCGTCGCTGAACTTCTGGACAGTGATGACGGGACCGAAGATCTCGTTTTGGATCATCTCGTCGTCCTGGTGGAGGTCGGCGACCACCGTGGGGGCGATGAAGTAACCGGCGTCGCCCACCTGGGCGCCACCCGCCGCAATCGACGAATGCCCAGGGGCCCGACCGAGGAATCCAGTGACGCGCTGGAACTGGTTGGCATTGTTGACCGGTCCGAACAGGGCGTCCTCGTTGTCGGGCGAACCGATGATGGTGTTCTTGGCCTGCTCGGCCAAGGCGTCGACGAAATCACCGTAGACCTTCGGGCCCACGAGAACTCGCGTTGCCGCAGTGCAATCCTGACCAGCATTGAAGAATCCGGCGATAGCGATACCTTCGACCGCCGCTGCGATATCCACGTCGTCGAAGACGATGACTGGTGCCTTGCCCCCCAACTCGAGGTGAACCCGCTTGAGCGTCGAGGAGGCGCTCGCGGCCACCTCCATACCGGCACGGACCGAACCGGTCACCGACACCATCGCTGGCACCGGGTGCTCGATCAGGGCGCGACCGGTGTCGCGGTCACCACAAACGACGTTGAAGACACCCGACGGCAGAACCTCGGCCATCATCTGAGCCATCAAGATGGTTGACGCCGGTGTCGAATCGCCTGGCTTCAACACCATGGTGTTGCCCGCCGCGATGGCCGGAGCCCACTTCCAAATCGCCATCATCATTGGGTAGTTCCAAGGCGTCACCGCCCCGCAAACACCAATTGGCTCACGACGCACATAACTGGTCATACCCTCCATGTACTCGGTGGCGCCGCGGCCCTCCAAGAGTCGGGCGGCTCCCGCGAAGAAACGAATCTGATCAAGCATTGGAGGAATCTCCTCGCTCAGCGTGACGGCGATGATCTTGCCGCAGTTCTCAGCCTCGACCGCCACGATCTCCTCGGCCCGAGCCTCGATGATGTCGGCGATCTGAAGTAGCGCGCGGCTGCGTTGTGATGGCGTGGTCCGACGCCACGACTGAAATGCCTGGGCGGCAACCTGGACGGCGTGGTCCACGTCGGACGCGTCCGACAACGGCATCTCCGCGAACGGAATTCCGGTGGCCGGGTTGATCAACTCAACGTACTTCCCGCTCTTCGGCGCGACCGATTCGCCCCCGATGAAATTAGCCAAACGACGCATGATTCCCCTCCAAACTCGCGTGCACCATCCGGTGCGTCCTGTGCCACTCTGCCAGATATTGACTAGCCCGTGCAACCTCAGTTTGATGAAATAAGTACCTCGGGGGGCAGATGACTACGCATACCGTCATGATTTGCCCCTATACTGTCTCTATCCGCAGCCACGGGACCCTTCGGGTCACCGAGCCGGGAGCAACCAATGCCAACCAACAAACCACAGCGACAGAGTCAAAAGAACGCCGAGCGATCAGGCTTCGAACTCGTCTCGTCCGCCCCAAACGGCCTCGATTCGATCGATCGCCAGATCATCGGACAGTTGCAGCGCGATGGCCGCCGAGCCTTCAGTTCCATCGCTGAGGAAGTCGGTCTCTCCGAAGCGGGCGTGCGTCGTCGGGTGCAGCGCCTGAAGGATTCGGGAGTGATGCAGATTGTCGCCATCACCGACCCGCTGCAGCTCGGCTACGGCCGCGAGGCGCTCGTCGGGATTCGAGTACACGGTGACGTGCGCTTGGTGGCTGACAAGGTTGCTGCGATTGACGAAGCCAACTACGTGGTCATGACCGCGGGAAGCTTCGACATCATCGCTGAAGTGATTGCCGAAGACGACAACGCATTAGTGCACCTGCTGAATGACTCCATCCGGAGCATTCCTGGTGTTACCGAAGTTGAAACATTTCTGTATTTGAAACTTTCAAAGCAGACCTACGCCTGGGGGGCAAAGTGACTATTCACGAAATCATTAGTGATGGCATTGACTTCACTGACGAGAAACACGCCAGTCATAGTTATTCAGAACGCGCACGTCGCAACTTGTGGCTACAGATGTCACGCATGGGCGCGTACGACGAGCACAAAGAAATCCCGATCATGGTCCGTGGTGAAGGCACGCACGTCTTCGACGCCAATGGCGTGAAGTACTTCGACGGACTCGCCGGACTCTTCACGAACATGCTGGGCCACGGGCGTTCAGACATCGGCGCCGCGGCAGCCGAGCAGATGACCGAGATGGCCTTCTTCCCGCTGTGGACCTATGCCCACCCCCGCGCTATCGAGCTGGCCGAGAAGCTCGCCAGCCTCGCACCGGGAGATCTCAATCGCGTGTTCTTCACGACCGGTGGTGGCGAAGCCAACGAGAGTGCGTGGAAGCTTGCGCGCCAGTACCACAAGATGCGTGGCGACACCGACCGCTACAAGGTGATCAGCCGCGACGTTGCGTACCACGGCACGACACTCGGAGCGCTCACCATCACGTCGCTCGAGGGTTACCGGAAGCCGTTCGAACCACTGGTGCCGGGTGCCGTGAAGGTTCCGGCGACCAACTTCTACCGAGCACTCCAGCACGGTGACGACCCCGTGGCATTCGGCCTGTGGCAGGCCCGTCAGATTGAGGAGGCCATTCTGCGTGAGGGTCCCGAGACCGTGGCGGCCGTCTTCCTCGAGCCAGTCCAGAACGCCGGAGGATGCTTCACACCGCCCCCGGGTTACTGGAAAGAAGTCCGTGAGATCTGTGACCGCTACGGCGTTCTGTTGGTATCTGACGAAGTGATCTGCGCTTTTGGACGCCTCGGCACCTGGTTCGGTGGACAGAAGTACGACTATGTCCCCGACATCATCACCGCCGCCAAGGGCATCACCGCGGGTTATGCCCCACTCGGCGCGATGATCGTATCGGACCGGATCGCCGAGCCATTCATGCACGACGATGAATCCTTCATTCACGGCTTCACCTGGTCGGGCCACCCCGTCTCGTGCGCGGTCGCGCTGAAGAGCATCGAGATCATGGAAAATGAGAAGGTCCTCGAGAACGTTCGCGACAACGAGGACTACTTCCACCAGAGCCTGCTCAGCCTGCGCGACATCCCGATTGTCGGCGACGTTCGAGGCACCGGTTACTTCTGGGGTATCGAACTGGTCAAGGACCAGGAGACCAAGGAGACGTGGGCGGGCCAAGACGCCGAGCGCCTCCTACGTGGGTACGTGTCGCCGGAGGTGTTCCGACGCGGCCTCATCTGTCGTTCCGACGACCGCGGAGACCCCGTTGTCCAGTTGGCTCCTCCGCTCATCTCGACGCGCGAGGACATCGACTTCATGGTGGGGACGCTGCGCGAGGTCTTCGCCGGAGCCGCGAAACTCTTCGCATAGTGGAGCCGCCATCGTCGCTGTGGTGGTCCAGCCTGAACGGGTCTGTTACGCCTCGTCGGTCCCTGGACCACCATGTGGACGTGGACGTGGCCATCGTCGGTGGCGGGTTCACGGGATTGTGGACCGCTCGGGAATTATTGCGGCGAGACTCCACCCTGCGCGTCGCCGTGGTGGAGAAGTCGGTTTGCGGGTTCGGAGCCTCGGGACGTAACGGCGGTTGGGCCTCGGGGCTCTTCCCTGTCAGCGAGGCGACGATTCTTCGCCAACACGGCATGGAGAGTCTCGTGCAGTTGCGCCGCATCCTCCATGAAGCGGTACCCAGGCTCGGAACGGTCATCGTCGAAGACGGCATCGATGCCGACTTCGTGCAAGGGGGAGCTCTGACCTTCGCTCGAAGCGAAGTCCAGGCCCAGCGTCTCAAGGACTCAGTACACGAGGCCCGCGAGATTGGCGTGCACATCGATGACCTCGGATGGCTCGAGGGCGACGCACTGCGCGAACGCGGTGCGGTGGCTGGCGCACTCGGTGCGACATATTCCCCACACTGCGCCAGAATCAATCCCGCCAAATTGGTGCGCGGCCTCAGTGACGTGGTCGAGCGACTGGGTGTCACGATCTTCGAGAACACGACCGTGACGCGGATCATTCCGGGTCGACGAGGTCACCAACCTCAGGTCGTGACGTCAGGCGGGACAATCCACGCTGACTTCGTCGTGCGGGCGACCGAAGGGTTCACCCCGACGCTGCCCGGCGAACGGCGGACCGTGGCACCGATCTACTCACTCATGATCGCGACGCAACCCCAGTCGTCCCACTTCTGGGACGAGGCTGGATTCGGACGGTACGAAACGTTCGCCGATGACCGTCACCTGATCATCTACGGCCAACGAACTGCCGATGACCGTATCGCCTTTGGCGGTCGAGGTTCGCCCTACCATTTCGGCTCGACGGTGGAGGAGCGCTTCGACCAGAGCCCCAAGGTATTCGGGATGCTCGAGGCGACACTGCGCGAGCTGTTCCCCAACCTCGAAGGATCGGCGACGCACCGCTGGGGCGGGCCACTCGCCATGCCCCGCGACATGTGGCCATCGGTCATGGTCGACCCGGCGAGTGGCATGGCGTCGGCGGGCGGCTACACGGGCGACGGTGTCGTCATGAGTCACGTAGCGGCCACGGCTCTCGCAGACGTCATCACCAATCCCGATGGCGACACCGAGTTCTCGACCCTGCCCTTCGTGCAGCATCGCAACCCGAAGTGGGAGGTCGAGCCGCTGCGGTGGCTCGGCATCAACGTGGGTCTCGGACTGGCCAATGTCGCTGACCGGACAGAATCCGTCAAGGGGCGCGAAAGTCGAGCCAGTGCATGGCTCGAGCGAATGTTGGGTTAAGCATCCTCACTTGAGGATATTGACCGCCCGGGCACCGACGACCACCACGGTAACCAGTGAGACCAGTGACTCCGACGCAAACAGCGCCTTGGCCTGACGGCTGAGCGGCATGGCGTCGGCCGGCGCGAAACTCGCCCCGTTGGCGAGTGACGTATAGAGATAGTCAGAAAACCGTGGGCGCCAATTGGATGGCGCCAATGATGGATTCTCCATCTGAGGAAACTGGATGTCCGCGAAGCGGGTCTTCCCGCCGGCTCGAAGATGGGGTCCCCCGCGGTCGAACTCCCAGAACCAGAGTCCGTAGACGATGACATTGGTCAGCCAAATCGATATCGCCGAGTAAATGAGATTGCGACCTTGTAGGACGTTGGACCTCAGGAGTTCGTGGACCAGCAGTGCCACCGAGATCATGTTGGCCACGGTGATCAACGCGATCAACGCGATCGTCAGCTGACGCACCCACGGGGACTCGTCGGGGTGACGATGCCGCTTGACCAGCAGCGGACCCAGGGGCAGCGAGATCAAGATCGGCAGAATCCACCGCGGACCCACCACCAATCGATTGGGCAGGACGATGTAGAGCCCGACACACACCAGCAGCGCCAACGCGGCTGGCCAGTGGGGTTCCCGCTGTTCAGTGTCCATTGGCCTCAGACTAGTTGAGGTGCAATTGGCCCAGCGACGTCAGGTTCTGTGGAATCAGTACCGCACGCAGCGGAGCCGAGTCGAGCAGCCGGCGAATGATCGAGTTGGCCACCGGCTGAATCTGACCGGAGACCGGCGCGCTGATCCGGACCTTGTTGTTGTATGCGAGGACCGTGGCAGTGATCGTGGTGGCGGCGTGAGGTCCCTTGACGTGAAGGGTGCTGCCGATCACCTGACCCTCACTTCCTACGCTGATCTGCCAGTCGACTGAACCGATGCTCGCCTGCTGTCCAGCGCCGCCGAATATCGTCGTGATCGCGACGTTGTCGCGTTGGAAGTCGTAGGTCGTGATGTATCCATTGCGAGTGATCGTCTCTCGTGGGAATCCCGTAATCAATGCGATGTCAGGTTTGGTCATCTCCAAGGCGATGCCGAAGAGTGCGGGCTGCTTCAACGGCACGCTGAGATATGGCCCCGATGTCGCCTCCGCGGAACCGGCGTAGAGGTGATCATTCACCCACCGCAGGTCGACCGAAGCCACTGAGAACACCATGGGAAAGTGCACGATCGCCTGGGCGCTGTCCGTGCTGAAGTTCACGTTCACGTTCGCGCTCAGGGAATACGCCTGGCCCGTTGACACCATGACCAGCAGACTCGCGGAGTGGGGCGGATAGCCATTGAGCGTCAACGTGTCCTTCGCGACTCCACCCGGATTCGGATCGGTGGCAGCCAAAACCACGCCGGTGACCGTCAGCGCGCTGGCGACGACCGCCAGCAGAATAGTGGGAAATCGCTTGCTCAACGCCATCACGCCACCCTACCGTCCGGACTTCGGGTCGAGTCCGGCGACGCTACGCCAGTGGCTCTTGCAGGAGTGTCACGAACAAGTCGTGAGCGATGTTGCGACCGCTGACCACGAATCCAACACGGGATTCCTTATCATTGATGAGGTCATTTGTAATAGCCGCGTAAGAAGTGGCCGCCGAACCCTCCATCACCAAGCCGTTGTACTCGGCAGACTCACGCACCGCTCGACGAATCTCAATCTCGGGTACGAGCACGAGTGGAATCCCACTCGTGGCGATGAGTTCGTTGGTGATCGCACCTTCGTCGCCACCACCCGCGAGACCATCGGCGATGGTCGGACGATGGTGCACCTCACTCATCGTCATGCCGCGCAAGACGTGATAGAGCGCCGCACTCTCTTCGGGCTGGGCGCCTGAGATTCGCAACCCGTCGAGTCCATGCTCGCGCCGCGCCAGGAGAGCTCCCGAAATGAGTCCACCACCGCCGACGGATACGACCAGATGCTCGAGCTCTGGTGCTTGGCGGAACATCTCGTCAAAAACCGTCGCCTGACCAGCGATGACATTGGCATCGTTAAAGGGTGAGATGAACCTGATTGACCGTAAGTCGGCCAATTCCAGGGCGTGCGCCTGGGCATCGTCGTACGACGACCCGAACTGGATCAGTTCGATGTCGAATTGGAGCAACTTCTTGACCTTGACGGCCGACGCGTTCGCGGGCACGACCACGGTCGCACGTACGCCGAGCGTGGTCGCCGCGAACGCGACGCCCAACCCGTGGTTCCCGGCCGATGCCGTGATCACGGCTCCGTTGGGATCCTCGCGGTGCGCTGCGTCGAGGGCGGCGAAGGCGCCACGCACCTTGAACGAACCAGTCACCTGAAGGTCCTCCAGCTTCGCCCGGACAGCGCGGCCGCGCATCGACAGGGTCACGGTGGGCGTCGCCTCCAGGTGATCCGAGATCACGCGTCGGGCGGCCTCGAGTTGTGCTGGAGTGGGCGGCAGGACTTGACGAATCATTCTCGTCAGCCTATCTCGCTGACTTTTGGACCTTCCCGTACCGTCAAGTAATGTCAGCGCGTGCACACCCTTCTTGACGTTTTCGTCGTCGCTTCTTTCGGGTTCATCGGCACCATGTTCGACAACTTCTTCGCCTTCGCGGCGCAGCTGATGATCACCGAGCGAAGTCGATACCGACGCGTCGGATGGGCCCAAGCCAGCGGTGTGGGCGTCCTCCTGCTCCTGGCGGCCGGGGTCGGATCCCTACTGACGCCGATTCCCGTTCGTTGGATCGGTCTGTTGTGTCTGGCACCGTGGGCGTTGGCCGCGCACGCGTGGCGCCACCGCGGTGACCCGTCGGCGACGCAGTATCGCCGTGGTGCCGTCACCACCTTCGCCGTCACGCTGGCCCTGGGCGGCGACAACCTCGCGGTATGGATTCCGCTCCTTCGCGCCAACGGAGTCAGTCGCGCGGCGGTCACGATCATCACCTTCGTACTCTGGGAGGCCCTCTTCGTCGTCGGGGCTCAAGCCCTCACCGCCCGGCCTCGGCTGGTCGCTTGGGGATCTCGATTCGCGCCGGACTTGATTCCTTGGATCTACCTAGCGCTCGGAGTGTTGATACTCGTCGAGTGCGGGACACTGTAGTACCACCCGGATTTCCATCGGTGCCCGGTAACGTGGGCTGAATGCTCCAGACCAGCCCTAGGCAGACCCTACGACGCCTGACCATCATCGTGGCGATCCAGTGGATGGGAGCCACCCTCGGCCTACCGCTGCTCCCGTTGTTCCTCGAGCACCGCGGGGGCACGCCGACCATCATCGGCTTCATCATGGCTGCGTTCTTCGTCGCTGGCGTGGCGACACAGTTCGGACTGGGCCACGTGGTCGACCGATTCGGACGGCGTCAGGTGCTGATCGCCAGTCTCGTGGCCTACGGGCTGGCCAGCATGACCTATCTCATGCCGTTGTCCGCCGGATGGTTCGCGGGCACCCGAGCCATCCAGGGTGCCTCCGCGGGTGCGATCGAAGTGGCGTCGATGGCCGCCGTCGCGGCCCTGTTCAGCGAGGGTGAGCGGGGCCGCGCCTTCTCCCAAATTATCGCGGCCCAACTGTTCGGCATCGCCATCGGGCCGGTCGCCGGTGTCGTCGCCTCGGTCAATCAACTGGGCTGGGCCTTCTTCGCGGCCGGCATCATCAGCATCATCGCCGCGGTCGTCGCGTTCAACACCAGTCTGGGCGACAAGGCCTACGACCCGACCCCCCTACCACCGCTCCAATGGAGTCCGCAGTTGATCGGTGCCCTCTTCGCCGCCAGCGCCTCCGGCTTGGCGATAGGGGTATACGAGGCATGTTGGAGTCTGCTGATGCACGCGCACCACGCTTCCACCCTCCAGATCCGACTCAGTTGGACGCTGTTCAGCCTGCCGTGGGTCCTGTTGAGCCGGGTCGGCGGCTGGCTGGCCGACCACGGAAACCGCCGCTACATCGCCCTCGCCGGACTCCTCAACATGGCCGTCTTTCTGTCCATCTATCCGCACATCCACAACAACAACCTGATGTTGTTCGTCGGATCGCTCGAATCGATCGGTGCCTCGATGTCCGTGCCCTCGATCTCGTCGCTGATGAGCCAGGGGGCAGTTGATCGTGAGTTCGGCCGGCGACAGGGGCTCTACACGATGTCCAATACCGGATCGCTGGCCCTGGCGGCGGGGGTGTCGGGATTCCTCTTCACCATCAACTCAGCCCTCCCCTTCACCCTGATCGCAATTGTCTCGGCCCTCCTCGCCGCGACGAACCTCTACTGGTGGCGCAACGTCAACGGACACGTCTCACCGGACATTTGAACCCGATACCGCGGCACGAGGGCGGCGCTTTCGCGCCGCCCTCGTCACCATCTAGCCGTGTGAAATTTACTGCACTACTTCTTCCAGATCTGGTCCCATCGAGCCGATCCACCGTCGGGACTGAGGCAACGGGTCGTGCCGTCTCCGGCCGTGCCCGACACCCAGTTCTGGACGCTGGAGCGAGCTGCCCATGCGGTCACCGTGGTGTCGAGGAACAGGTACGGCAGGTCCACTGCGAACCGGCGATTGACGTTGCGCCACGCGGTCTTCTGCGCGGCCGAGTTGGGCTTGGACGCCAGGGCGGTCAACATCGACTGTTCGATGAGCGGGTCACCGAGGTGCGTGAAGTTCACCGCACCGGCGATGAAGGTGCCCGCGGGCAGGGCGGTCATTCCCATGCCACCGGCGGTCAACGGCGTGGTGGCCGGTTGTGAGTTGAACCACACGTAGTTGAGTGCCGGGTCGGTCGCGCCGAACTGGTTCCACGTCGCACAGTCGTAAGTACCGTAGATCACGTTGTTGATCAGCGCGCTCTGCACCAGGGCGCGCGGCGTCACGGTGATGCCCACGGCGGCCAACTGCTGCTGGAAGAAGGCGAACTGCTTCTGCGCCGAAGAGTTACCCGACACGATGTCGATCACGAAGCTGACCTGAGACACACCGTTCTTCTTCTTGTACGCGTCGACCAGGGACTTGGCCTTCTTCGGGTTGTAGACCGGGTAACCGGGGTTCGCGTAGAACTGGGATGACTTGCGGTAGATGCCGTCTGCCACCGCACCGACGCCACCGTCGATCACCTTGAAGTAGGTGTTGCGGTTGATGGCCATCGCGCACGCCTGACGAATCGTCGGGTCGTTGAGCACCGGCTTCAACTTGGTGCTCCACTGCTGCGACGACGGGTCGACTGCTCCCATGGTCCCGAGGTAGTCGGCCATCTGCACCTGCGCAGGCGCCGCCTGACCCTTCATGAGATAGCCCAGCGTGCCGGGCAGTCCGATGGCCGCCGTGAATTGACCGGCCCACGCGAAGTACTGGTTCATGGTGCCGCTCGTGTTCATGATCAAGCAGTTGACCGACGGGTCACGGGGGTCATGCACGTCGGTACGGAACGAGATGTTCTTGACCTTCTTCAAGGCCGCGATCGCGCCGCTGTTCTGCTGGACGATCATGTCGACGGCACCGGTCTGGAGCGCCTGGTTGCGGGCGGTGTCGTCCGGGATGGTCTTGAAGTTGATCGCCTTCAAGTAAGGCAATTGCCGACTGTGCGCGTCCGAGCGCCAGTAGTTGGCGTTGCGCACGAACTGGGACTTGAAACCCACCTGCCACGCCTTCACCTTGAAGGGTCCGGTGCCGATGGGGTTACCCGTGTACGTGGGCGAGAACGACGACGGATGGCCCATGTAGGCGATCTGCTGGTCGGCCAACGATGTCGGGAACGTGGAGAACGGGATCACCATCACGTACTGAACCGTGTAGGTGTCGACCTTCACCACTTTGGCGATGATCGGACGCACCGCGAGGCCAACCGTCGGGTCCGCCGCGGCGGCATTGAAGTTGGCGACCACGACGTCGGCGTTGAAGGGGTCGCCATTGGTGAAGGTCACGCCCTGACGCAGGGCAATCGTCCATACGGTGTAGTTGGCGTTGGGTGTCGCCGACAGCGCGAGCATGGGCAACGCCGTCCTGCCATTGGCCGAGATGACGAACAGTGGGTCGTAGAGGGCGTTGGCGACGCAGAAACCTGATGCGTCCAACTTGCCCTGCGACCCGTTGAAGATGTGATAATTCGGCACGTCGGAGATCAGTCCGACAGTGAGCGTGCCGCCCGTCTTGGGCTTACTGGTGTTCACTCCTACCGCAGCCCCCGCAGCGGTCGCGAGCAACTCGTCCACGACGGTCCCCGCCATGGCGACCCCACCAATGGTGGCGGCCGAGTGAGTTAAGAACGATCGGCGATCGAACGTAGATGGCATCATTGTCCTGCTTTCCCCCGAGAAACCCACCTGGTGCGGGTAACCCTTTGTGGCAACTTAGCAAGAACTTGCTGGAAAGCAAGAGCACATCCTGAGACTCCCTGAGGTACAACTTCAGGGCCCAGGCGGAGGGAGGAACCGCCTGGACCCTGAGAACTATTGCCTTCGCGGGCCTAGTGCATGCCACCGTTCATGTCACCGAAGCCACCGGGCATTCCTCGAACGCCCGTGCCCATCGGGCCAGCCGCGTTGGACGTGCCCGTGGGGCTGGGTAGGCCAATACCCACCGCGCTGGCGTCGAGGGTCGTGTGGTTCGCGTCGACGGTACCTTCAGCCAGGATGAACGTTCCGGTCGTGACGTCGGACAGGTTGGCACTCGTGCCACCCTTGGAGTAGGTCGTCGTCCCATTGACCGACACGGTGCGATAGAAGCCGTCGCGATCCGCCACGGTGATTGTGCTGGCGCTTACCGACACGACTTGCCCGCCGATGCGGGCGAGTTCGATATCGATGCCGGCGGCCGTCGTCGCACTGGACGGGCTGGCGAGGATCCGCACGTGCTCACCGACCACGAGGTCGGCGGCCGTCGCGGTCTGTCGCTCCTTGGTCACTCTCGTGGCCGCATCGATCGTGTACGTCGTCGAGGTGCCCTGCGGGTCCTTCACCGTGATGGACGTGCCGGTCACTGCGGTGACGAGGCCGCCGAGGCCGCGCATCATGCCAGGACCGTCGGCGAAGTTCGATCCGGGGCCGTGACCATGTCCACCACGCGACGAAGGCGAGACGATGGTGCTCTGGGCGGTGCCATGGGAGGCGGAATAGGTCGCCGCGCCGGCGATACCGGCGCCAGTGGCGAGCGCGCCGAGGGCGACGAGGGCCGAAACGCCGGTGCGCTTGGCCAGTTGGTTCTTGGGGATGCGGTACATGTGAATGTCCTGCTTTCTATCTCGATCTGGGGAAACCGCGACAGAACCATCCTGCTGCGCCAGTTTGTGAAGGTCCTTGGGTGGGCGTAAGAACCACCTAAAACTCGTTCCTGAGAACTTCCGGAGCATCATCACCGGAGCGATTGGCCCGAATCGTGCAGAATTGACGCGAGCGGCCAGCACCTCACGGGGTTGTCTCAGGTGAACCACATCTATTAGGGAGGACCACACGAGTGGCATCAACCATCAATGAGCATCACGACGGATCGACGGGCGACCCGGCATTCCGGGTAGAACAGCACGGAATCGACTACATCGCCGAGAACGAGCGATGGGCCACCCCACGCAATATCGGGGCACTGTGGGGAGGCTCGGCTCTCAACGTCGAGTACTTCATCTACGGAGCCCTTCTTATGGGCTTCGGATTCAGCTTCTACACCGCGCTCAGCATCATCATCCTCGGCAACCTCTCCTTCCTCCTCTTGGGCCTCGCGTCACTGCAGGGACCGGAGGCGGGTACGACCGCGTTCACCATCAGTCGGGCGCCATTTGGGACCCGTGGATCGAAACTCGTCAGCTTTTTCAACTGGGTCACGCAGTTGGGCTTCGAAACCGAGGGTCTCATCCTGATCGTCGGGGCACTCATCGTTCTTTCACAGATGGCTGGGATCCACGTGTCGAGCCCCCTGAAGGTCGTCTTCATCGTGCTGGCGGCCGCGGTCCAAGCCGTGATGCCCTATCTGGGTCACGCCACCATGGTGAAAGTACTGCGCGCCCTGATCATCCCCTTCATCGCAATCTTCGCGGTGCTCGCGGTGTACGACATGAAGCACGGCACGGCGAGTTTCAAGGGGTTTGGTGGTGGTTGGGAGCTCTACACCGCGGGCCTCGCGTTCACGATCGCCCTTTCGGGTCTCGGCTGGACCGAGTGCGGCAATGACTACACGCGGTATCTGCCCCGCGACGCCAAGAAGTCATCGATTGTGGGCTGGATCTTCCTCGGCACGGCGGTGCCCGAGATTCTCATGATGATCCTGGGCGCAGCAACGTTCACGTTCCTGTCGTCGAACTCCCAGGTGGCCGCGTGGAACGGAGCGAACCCGTTCGAAGCATTGCGGGGCCAGAGCTACATTCCGAGTTGGGTCATCGCAATCTTCCTCGTTTTCGCCATCGTGCAGCTCTTCGGCATCAACTCCCTCGACCTGTACTCTTCGGGTGTCTCGATCCAAGCCATGGGCATTCATCTGAAGCGCTACCAGGCCGTGGTCCTCGATAGCTTCATCGCTTGTGGCTTGACCATCTGGGCTGAGTTCCAGTCGACCTTCTCCTTGTACATGAAGGAGTTCGTCGGTGTGATCATCGTCTGGATCGCCCCGTGGTTCGGCATCTACATCATCGACTGGATTCTACGGAAATACCGCTACAACGCCGCCGAACTCCAACGTACCGACAGTGGCGGCATCTACTTCGTCGGTCGCTCGGGAGTGAACTGGAATGCCATGGTGGCGTTCGCCGTCGGACTCGTTGGCTCGACGATCGCCTATTCGAAGGCGCCGCCGCCCGTCAACTTCCCCTTCCACTGGATGACGCCCGTCTCCAATCACTTCGGTGGAGCCTGCGCGGGCAACCTCGTGAATGGCGTCTGCAAGGCCGGCTGGTACGGCGGGGCAGACTTCTCGATCCCCACCGGCATCATCCTGGCGGCGGGCATCTACTTCATTCTGGAGAAGATGTCGGGCAATGTGAAGCGCCAGGCGGAGCGTCAGCGGGAACTCGAACCCAGCCTGTAGACCGGTACCGGTCCTTCGACACCACGCCCGGTGCGCCTCGCGCACCGGGCGTGGTGCGCTGGGGGCCAATGTCCGCGTCAGAGCGCGGGCGCCGTGGCGTCAACCGGCCCAGTCTTCGACGAGCCCCCCAGAACCATCGGGGCGAAACACCGGGATTGAGCCGAGCGCGCGAACCTTGGCGGCGTCCTCGCCGAGGGCCTCACGCCACAAGGACGCCTCGGTCACCAGCGTCCCGATCACGACGATTTCGGCGCCGACGCCGCGCAACAGGCGCAGAGCGGCCCCCGTGGACGCGCCGGTCGAAATGACGTCGTCGACGATCGCCACGCGCTTGCCCGCCACGTCCTTGATCCTGGCCCGGTCGAAGAGCAGTCGCTGCTGACCGCTGGTGGTGATCGAACGGACCGGCTCGGTGACCGCATCGGCGAGGTGAATCTTGGGCGTCTTGTGCAGGATCACGTACTGGTCGAGACCGAGCGCGCGCGTCACCTCGACCGCCAACGGGATGCCCATGGTGGCCACGGTCGCGACGATGTCCACGCCGTGCGGCTCGAGGATCTCGGCGAGTTCGCTCCCGGCCCTCGCCATGAATTCGACGCCCATGTCGACCGTGATCAACAGCGCCAGCGCGAGTCCCTCACTCAACGAGACCACCGGCAGATCTACTCGCTGAGAACCAATTTCAACTGAATACGTGCGTTCACCCACGGTGCTGGAGCATACTTATCCGGTGAGTGCCGCTAAACCACCCCTCGACCGTGCCCTGGCTCAACAGATGCTGGCTACCGCCTACAACGAGGCTCGACAGGGCCTCAGCGAGGGCGGAATCCCAATCGGCGCCGCCCTCTTCCACCGTGACGCTACGCTCATCAGCTCAGGTCACAACCGACGAGTCCAGGAAGACGACGCCTCTGTTCACGCCGAGACGGACGCCTTCCGGCGCGGTGGGCGCCGACGCGACTATCCGGACTGCGTCATGGTCACGACCTTGTCCCCGTGCTGGTACTGCTCGGGCCTCGTGCGTCAGTTCAACATTGGCGCGGTCGTCATCGGCGAGAGCGAAAACTTTCACGGTGGACATGACTGGCTGGAGGAGCTCGGTGTCGAAATCGTGGTCCTCGACGACCCCGCCTGCACCGAACTGCTCGCGACGTTCATCGATGAACACCCCGAACTCTGGCACGAGGACATCGGTCTCTAATCGTCAGCGGGCGGGAGGTCCGAACAATCGGTCGCCTGCGTCGCCCAAACCGGGCACGATGTAGCCGACTTCGTTGAGGCGCTCGTCGAGCGCCGCGGCGATCATGCGCACGTCGGGGTGCTGGGCAAAGACGAAGTCGACCCCCGTGCGCGCGGCGATCAGCACCAGTACCGTCACCTCGCCGGCCCCGCGCGCGCGCAGCATGTCGAGGACGCACACCAGTGAACCGCCGGTAGCGAGCATCGGGTCACACAGCACCACGTGCACACCGGACAGCGATTCAGGGAGCCCGTCAAGGTAGACGTCGGGCTGCAGCGTGGTCTCATTGCGCCGCAGTCCGACCAGGCAGACACGGTGATGCGGCAGGACTTCCTGCACCGCGGGGCTCATTCCGAGCCCCGCCCGCAGGATCGGGACAATGAGGTACTCCGTCTCGATGCGTATCGCCGGAGCACCTTTCATCACGGGGGTGTCCACCGTCGTCGCCGTCACGGGGGTGTCGCGGAACGCCTCATACGCGACGAATCGGGAGATCTCCCCCGCCAAGCGAAGGAAGTCGGCGTTCGAGGTCCCCGCGTCGCGCAACTGACGGACCTTGTCGGCCACCACCGGATGATTGATTACTTGGAGAGTAGACACGTGGTCACATTACGTCGTCGCGCGTGACCGCGACCGTGTCGCCGACGCGGCCGCATCGATGGAGCCCGCAAAACGGCCGGTACGATTCACGGGTGACCCCACCCCCCACGCGCACTGCTGAACACGACCGGGAGCCGGCCAACCCGCTCGGTGGAGTGACCTCGAGGTATCCCGGACCACGGGCCCAGATCTCGCGTGACCGAAACCTCGCCTGGTGGCGCCGGGTGCTGCCCGTCATCGCCTCGCACCGGGTGACCTTCACCTTCGCCATCGGCCTCTCCTTCGTCAGCTTGGTACTCCAGACGTTGGTGCCCAACATGCTGAACGGGGCCATCGACCACGGACTGGTGCGCCACTCGAGCGCGCTGCACACCGACGTCATCCACATCCTCATCGTCGGACTGCTCGCGGGCGTCACCGGCATCGTCTCGCGTCAGTACGTGTTCACCACGGCCTACAACGTCGAGGCGGACCTTCGCTCACTCATATACGAGCACTTGGCCTGGCTCTCGTTCGGCTTCTACGATCGCGTGCAGTCGGGGCAGTTGATCAGCCGGGCCAACAGCGACATCCGCAGCGTCCAGATGTACTCGACCTTCGCCCCGTTGATCATCGTCCAGTCGTTCATTGGCGTGGTGGCCTTTGGCTTCATGCTCTCGATCGACCCGCTCCTCGCCCTGATCGCGATGACCGTGATGCCGCTGCTCTACTTCGTGGGCATCCGGATGCGCCGGGTCATGTTTCCGATTTCGTGGATCACCCAGGCCCGACTCGCCGACGTCGCGACGATCGTGGACGAGAACGTCAACGGCGTGCGCGTGGTCAAGTCCTTCGCCCAGGAAGAGGCCGAGGTGAACCGGCTCGCCGACGCGGCGGAACGCGTGGCGTGGGCCTACGTGAAGGACGCCCAAATCCGCGGCCAGTGGTCGCCCTGGGTCCAGAATCTCCCCCAACTCGGTCTCGCCCTCGTCCTCTTCTTCGGTGGCTGGATGGTCCTGGACGGCAAGCTGGGGATCGGTGCCATCCTCGCCTTCAACGCGTATCTACTGATGCTCCAGGCACCCTTCATGATGCTTGGCCAGTTGGTGATGATGGGACAGCGCGCCCGCGCCAGCGCCGAACGGATCTTCGAGATCCTCGACGAGAACCCTGACGTCATCGAGCGACCCGGCGCCTACGACCTCGAGGTCACTGACGGGGCGATTGATTTCAATCACGTCCGATTCGCGTACGCCAACGGCGCCGACATCCTCCGCGACTTCGATGCCCACATCAGCCCGGGCGAGACCGTGGCGATCGTGGGGCGCACCGGCTCGGGCAAGTCCACGGTGGCTCGGCTAATCGCGCGCTTCTACGACGTCGCCGACGGATCGATCGAGATAGACCATCACGACGTGGCCGACGTCACGCTCGCGTCGCTGCGAGCCGGCGTAGGTGTCGTGCTCGATGAGCCATTCCTCTTCTCGATCTCGATCCGAGACAACATCGCCTACGGCCGGCCCGACGCCACCTTCGACGAGATTCGCGACGCCGCCCGCGCGGCCAACGCGGACGATTTCATCGAGGCGCTCTCCGAGGGATACGACACCGTCGTGGGCGAGCGCGGCTACACCCTCTCGGGCGGACAGCGCCAGCGAATCGCCATCGCGCGGACACTGCTGGTCAACCCGCCAGTCCTCATCCTCGACGACGCGACGAGCGCAATCGACGTCCACGTCGAGGCGGGCATCCACGAGGCGCTCGGTCGACTGCTCGACCAGCGGACCACGATCGTCATCGCCCACCGGATCTCGACCATCGCGCTCGCCAGCCGAGTCATCCTGCTCGACGAAGGTCGCGTCGTCGCCAGTGGCACCCACGAGGAACTGCTCGCCACCACGCCGCTCTACTCTCAGGTTCTCGCCCAGAGCACCCACGATGACGATGGGGAGGCAGCGTAATGGCCTGGGGCGGCGGTTGGGGTGGCGGCGGTGCCATGTTCGGCGGCTCGAGCACGGCCACGGGTCTGCCCTTCGGTGGGATTCCGAGCGAGTTGATGGACGAGGCCACGAAGTTGATGTCGACCGAGCCCGACCACCCGGCATCGGACATCACGTTCACGCAGCGCCCGAGCGAGCGCGAGCGCCAACGCCTCACGCTGTGGAACCTCATCTCGGCCTACCCCGCCTGGGTTGTCAACGGATCCCTACTCGTCATCGTCACCAGTCTCGTCCTGCAGGCCGGGCCGAAGTTGACCGAATACGCGATCAATCACGGCATGATCGCCGGACACCGCTCGTTCACCGTGATCGCCGTCTGTGGCGTGCTCTACCTCGTCATCGCGCTGGTCAGCGTGGTGCTGCAGCGCGCACAAGTCGTCGTCACCGGCAAGCTCGCCTCACGCGTCATGCACGACCTGCGCATTCGGGTCTTCACCCACTTCCAGCGCCTCAGTCTCGACTTCTTCACCGAGGAAAAGTCCGGCGTCCTCATGAGTCGGATGACGAGCGACATCGAGAACCTCCAGCAACTCGTCCAGGACGGTATCAGCCAGTTCGCAATCCAGGGCCTCACGATGATCGTGATCACCGCAGTCCTGTTCGCGACGAACGTGGTGCTCGCGGCGTGGACGGTCCTGCTGGTCGTCCCCCTGCTCTTCGGCTTCTCAATCTGGTTCCACCGGGCGAGTGAGCGGGGCTACTTGCTCAGTCGCGACCGCATCGCCAACGTGCTCGCCGACCTTTCCGAATCGCTGTACGGGATTCGCGTCGTCACCGCCAACAACCGCCAGCGGCGCAACATTCGCAATCACCGCCACGTCGTGGGGGCGTATCGCGACGCCAACTTCTACACCGGACGGGTAGCGGCGATCTACGGACCGGCCACGATCATGATCGGCATCCTCGGTCAGGGACTGCTGCTCGGAATCGGTGGGTCCATGGTTCTGAACAAGCAACTCAGCATTGGCGCACTGGTCGCCTTCTTCCTCTATCTCAATCGCTTCTTCCAGCCCATCCAACTGCTGGTCCAGCAGTACAACGCCCTCCAGCAAGGCCGCTCCTCGATCATCCGCTTGCGCGAACTGCTCGAGACCCCGCCGAGCGTCGACGAGGCACCCGACGCGGGCGAGTTGCCCACCATCGAGGGACGGATCACCTTCGAGCACGTGGACTTCGGTTACGTTCCGGGACGGCCCGTGCTGCGCGACATCAACCTGGAGATCGCCCCGGGGGAGTCGGTCGCCTTCGTCGGACCAACCGGTGCGGGCAAGTCCACCATGGCCAAACTCGCCAACCGGTTCTACGACCCGACCGCCGGTCGTGTGCTGCTCGACGGTGTCGATATCCGCACGGTCAGTCTGCGATCTCTTCGCTCACAACTCGGTGTCGTGCCCCAGGAGGCTTTCCTCTTCGCCGGCTCCATCCGCACGAATCTGAGCTTCGGCCGCACCACCGTCACGGACGCGGAGATCGACGAGGCGATCGATGTCGTGGGACTGCGCGACCTGATCGACCGGCTACCCGACGGACTGGACACGATCGTCCATGAACGTGGACAGACGCTGTCGGCCGGCGAACGTCAGCTGCTGGCCCTGGCCCGCGCGTTTCTCGCCCGACCCCGGGTACTCATCCTCGACGAAGCGACCTCGTCGCTCGATCTGCGCAGCGAGACCATCATCGAGCACGCTCTCGATCGCCTGCTCGAAGGGCGGTCCGCCATCCTGATCGCCCACCGGCTCACCACCGCGCAACGCGCCGATCGCATCGTCGTCATCGACCATGGCGGCATCGCCGAGATGGGTACCCCGAGCGAACTTCTCGCGGCGGGTGGTGCCTACGCGAGGATGTATGACGCGTGGATCGCCTCCGGCGGACGCGACGCGACTCGTCTCGACGAGGACGACACGCCCACCGATTAGAGCATTTCCTTGACGGTTTCGATCAACGACGCCGACGTCTGGCCCGCCAACGGGATCGGGTGCACTTGGAGGTGCGTGACACCGGCGGCCCCAAACGCGGCGATCCGCTCGGCGACGTAGTTCTTGGGGCCGCACAGCGTGGTCAACTCGAGGAATTCGGCCGGTACCGCGGCCTCGGCTTCCCTCTTCTTGCCCGACAGGTACAGGTCCTGAATGATCTCGGCCTCCCGCTCGTAGCCGTAGCGGATGGCCAACTCGTTATAGAAGTTCTTGCCCTTGGCTCCCATCCCGCCCACGTAGAGCGCCACCATCGAGCGCTGGAGCTCACGCAACGCGATCACGTCATCGCCCTCCCCGATCGCGAGCAGTCCCCCGGCTGTGATCATCAACTCGCCGAGGCTCGGGTCACGCTTGGCCCGACCGGCCGCGAGTGGGCCGCCCCAGACGTCGTGGGCGCGCTCGGGGATGAACAGGATCGGGATCCAGCCGTCGGCGACCTCAGCGGTCAACTGCACGTTCTTCTCCCCGAGCGAAGCGATCCACACGGGGATCTCACTACGCACCGGGTGCGCGATGATCTTGAGCGGCTTGCCGAGTCCGGTGCCCTGCTCGGGCGGCAGAGGCAGGGTGAAGTTCTTACCCTGGTGCACGAGCGGCGTCTCGCGACGCCAGACGTCACGACAGATCTCGATGATCTCGCGGGTTCGCCCGAGGGGATTGGTGTAGGGAACGCCATGAAATCCCTCGATGACCTGGGGGCCCGAAGCGCCGAGTCCGAGGTGGAACCGGCCATCGGACAGCGCGTCGATCCCCGCTGCGGTCATGGCGATCAGCGTGGGCGTTCGCGTGTAGATCGGCAGGATGGCTGCGCCGATCTCGACCTTCTCGGTGAGCGCTGCGAGATACCCCATCAGCGACGGGCTGTCGAAGCCGTAGGCTTCGGCCACCCAGACGAGGTCGAGGCCCGCCTTCTCCATGTCCGCGACGTCGCGCGCGGCCTGTTTGAAGCCGCCGGAGTAACTGAGCATTGTCGAAATCTTCATGACTGACCTTTCGCCGACGGACGGTGAAGGTCAGAGTACCCGAATCGTCATTACTGGCGTTTATGCCACCCCGCCGTGCCCTACGCTGTGTATGAAGGCGACAACGCCTTCTCGGATACCAAAGGCTGGTGACAACGTGGTCACGCGTCCAGAAGAGGCGATGCCTCACGAGTTCAATCCGTGGCTTCATGTCACGTCACTCATCGAAAAGGCTGGAGCCCTGCTCAAGCTTGACGACGGGATGATCAAGCGGATCGTAACCCCCGAAAGAATTCTCGAGGTGGCCATCCCGGTGCGTATGGACTCAGGGAACGTCGAGATGTTCCACGGTTGGCGCATCCAGCACGACACCTCGCGCGGACCCGGCAAAGGTGGCATCCGCTTCCACCCCAGCGTCAACGTCGACGAGATCGCCGCGCTGAGCGCGGACATGTCAATCAAGTGCGCGGTCGTGAACATTCCCTACGGTGGGGCCAAGGGCGGCATCAAGGTGGATCCCTCGGTCCTCTCGCGCCACGAACTCGAGCGTCTGACTCGTCGCTACGCCTTCTCGATCGCACCCATGATCGGGCCCGACCGTGACATCCCCGCGCCCGATATCAACACCGACACCCAGGTGATGAGTTGGATCATGGACACCGTCTCGATGCTGCGCGGTCACAACACGCCCGGCGTCGTCACCGGCAAGCCGCTCGCCATCGGGGGCACGCTGGGTCACGCCGGCGCGACCTCGTTGGGCGTCACGATTTGCGCCAGTGCGCTGCTCCAGCGCCTCAACCGTCCGGCCATCGAACAGCGCGTGGTCATTCAGGGCTACGGCAAAGTCGGCTCACCCCTCGTCAAGTTGCTGAGTGAACGAGGCATGAAGGTCGTGGGCATCGCGGACATCAAGGGCGCGATTCACGTCCCCGACGGCATCGACCCCGTCGTCATGGCCAAGCACTACCAGGAATCGGGCACCGTCCTGGGGTATCCCGGGGCCACCGAGATCTCCTCGGACGAACTCTTCACCCTGCCGAGCGACATCGCCATTCCAGCGGCGCTGGGAGGCGTGATCGACGAACGGGTCGCCGAGTCCATGGCCGCCTCGATCGTCATCGAAGCGGCGAATGGCCCCACCACCGGTGAAGGCGCCGCGGTGCTGGCGAGTCGCAACATCCCGGTCGTGCCCGACGTGCTCGCCAACGCCGGCGGCGTGGTGGCGTCCTACTTCGAATGGGCACAAGACCTTCAGGGTTACATGTGGGAACCGGAGTTGTTCCAACAGCGACTCGAGAAGACCATGCAAGAGGCGTTCAACCACATCTGGACCCGTCACAAGGAACTCGAAGCGACCCTGCGCGACACCGCAATTGCGGTCGGCGTGGAACGAATCGCCGAGGCGACCGAACTCCGCGGACTCTTCCCCTGATTCTCACCGCCGGTCCCGGCCGTTCTCTGACCGCTTGGTCGGCGCGGTTCGCCCCTGGGCCGTCGACGAGATGATTACTTAACGGCGTGTCCACAGAAGAGTCTCAACCCTCGCGCACCTGAACAAGTTGATTCGGGCGCGTTCGATGGCGACCTTCAATGACCCCCCCCGCGTCGACGGTCATCACCGCCGAGCGGGTGTCGGGCGTCGGGACCCTGCACCACGAGACGGCACTCCTGATCGAGTTCTTCCGCATCGACTTGAAGCGGCGCCGGACCTTGATGTTCGATGATGTCAGCGAACGACCCGGCGCCCGCGGCGAGGAACGCGGTGGAGAGTGATCTCTTCGCCGCACACCTGGTGGCGCAACTCCCGCAATGGTTCTCGGCGACCCAACTGCGACACACTCGAGCGATCGCACATCCCTACGTCGAAACCCCGGTGGTCTTCCTCGACGGCGCGACGGTCGGCGGACCCGACGCCGCGATCTCTTGCCAGCAGCCGGTCCGAATGGTGACCGCGTACGCGACAGCCTTGGCACGCCGAAAACGACGAATCCCCCGATGCCGTCGTAACGGCATCGGGGGATTCGTCGAATCGCTACTTCTCGATTCGGTGCTTCGAAATCGACTTATCGGGACGTGCCAGGCCCTCGTATACCGCGCCGATGGCCACGATGACCACCATCACGAGCAACGTGACCCAGCCGTAGTTGAAGTACGCGGCCCGACCACTGGTGAGGGGGCTCGGCCACACGATGTTGAGCAACATCACGAACAGGTACACCGCTCCGCCGATCGCAACCGGCAGTCCCCACTTGCCGAGGGTGAAGGACCCATTAGGTACCCATCCGCGACTGCGCGCGATCAACGCACCGAGAACCGTCAGGAAGAACGACAGGTAGATGCCCGAGGTGGCGAACGAGACGAGTGCGTAGAGCGCATTCACCTTGGCCGGGTAGTCGAACCACAGGATGTGCACGTTGTGCGACGGGTTCACGAGCACGAGCAGCAGGAACAAGAACGGGATGATGGTGCCCACGATGATGGCGTTCACCGGTGTCTTGTGCTTCGGGTGGACCTTTCGGATCTTGTCCGAGAACGGCACCGCTCCGTCACGCGCTAGGCCGAAAGCGACCCGAGCCCCGGCTCCTTGAACCGCGGTCCCGCAACTGAAGAAGGCGATGATCACCATGATCAGGAAGAAGTCCTGCAGCCAACTGGGCAGGGTGCTGAGCAGGAACGGAACGCCGCCGCCGCTGATCATGGCGCCGATGCCGGCCTTGGGTGTGGCGAGCAGGAGCGCGAGCACCAGGACGAACGACGCGATGCCACCGTAGAGCAGGGCGTTGCGCATGGCCTTGGGTACTTGACGACCGGCATCCTTCGTCTCCTCGGCGATGTCACCGGCCGACTCGAATCCGAAGAAGATGTACACGTTGGCCAGCACTGCCACGAGAGCGGCCCCGGTCAACCAGTGCCCGCCGTAATTGATCCCCAGCGGATTGGTCGCGGCGTGCTCGACGCCTTGGGACGTGAAGGTGTAGCTGAAACCGTGGTGGAAGCCGTGGATCGCCAACGCGATCGCGACCCCGAAGGTCCCGATGGTCTCGATATAGACGCCCAGACCCGCCACACGTCCCATGATCTTGGCGCCCACGGAGTTGAGAATGGCGGACAAGATGATCATCACCGCGACGATGGCGAAGATCGTCAGGTGGTCACCGGGATTCAGATTCGTCTTGAACCAGATATTCGACAGACTCGTGACGTAGCCCACGATGCCCGAGTCCACCGAGGCCACGGTCGCGAGCAGCGCGAAACCGTAGATCCATCCGACGAACCATCCGTACCGTGGACCGACGTTGTACTTGCCGTACTGGTAGAGGGCGCCCGACAACGGGTACTCACTGGACAGTTCTCCGAACACCAACGCGACGAGCATCATGAGGCCGACCACGACCGGCATCGTCCAGATGTAGCGGGGTCCGCCCATACCGACCCCGATGACGTAGAGCGAGTAGATCCCGACCATCGGACTCAGGTAGGCGAACGCCACCGAGAAGTTGTCAAAGAGCGAGAGCACTCGCGACAACTCCTGCCGATACCCCAGCGCGGCGAGACGATCGTTATCTCTGGTGTCTAAATTGCTGTCTGACATCACTTCCCCTTATTGTGCGAACCTCTTAGCAGGCCGTCATCCAATGACGATAATGAATGGCCCTATGGATTTCGCGGATACGGACAGCCGCAGCGGAGTCGGCGTCGCCGCATCTCGATGGGAGGACGGTGTGAGAACATACACACGTGAACGAAGTGGAACCGACCCGCGAAGAGTTGCTGGCAACCGTCACGGCGCTGCGCGAAGAAGTGACACGTCTGAAGGAAGAAATACGCCGGATTCGCCGCGAAACCCACGAAGTCCCACCGCACTATCTCTAAAAGGGGGCATTCGTCTCAATGCGGTGAATTCGCCGACCCAACCCGTAGTTGGTGAATGGAAAGACTCTCGAGCAGCGTTGACAGGTGCGTCAGCCACTTCTCACGGCTTCGCCCCTAGCCTCTGGTGGCGACTGCGCGAGGTCCAACACTAAAGAAAATCACTCGTCCCAAGGAGAGAACTCTATGTCGCAGGATAGGGATGGCGACATCGAAGGTCACGTACGCGCTCGCACCGCGGGGCTCCAGCGTGCCGCGGTGCTCGGCTCAAGCTCATCGCCGCGGCCGCGACTGTGGGCGGGTTCGCGCTAGGCCTGGCGATCACGCTCAGCGCGTCCGTGGGCAAACACTTTGAGTACGCGTCACTTGGCGAGTCGTATGGAGCCTTTCTGCTCCTCGGTGGCCTGCTGGCACTCTTCACCTGGTGGCGCTACCAGGCCGCCGTGGGTCGCCTGCCCGGCGTGCTGGCGCGTTCCACGAGACAACCCGAGGTGAACACGACCGGCCTTCGGCACTGGTACTCCAAGGGCTCGCTCAGTACCTCGACCAGCTGGGAGAAGCCCAGCGTGGCCGGCGAGGAGGACCAGGATCCCAACCGGCCGGCACGGTAGGTCTGGTTCGTTGCGCGGTCGCTGTGGCGCTGAGGGGTCCAGCGAGTACTTGCAGAGTCCCCGCGGACACTACGAGGAGGTATCCGTGGTGGTGGACCATTAATACTATTGAACCATTGGTCCTTTCGCATCTGGGCCACCCGGGGCGTCACCTATTTGCTGGTGCCTGGCGTCGCGGCGTCGGTGGCTCTGCACCAGGGCCACTTTTCTTCCAGTCTCAGTAGGTCGAAATCGTTGTCCACCGAGGTCTGAACCGGAGACCCTGTGCACGACTGGTGCTGATCAACGCCTACTGCACTCAGACAGATACCCCCTGTCTCAAATCGCCGGTCAGTCGGACGCGGCGTCGATTCACGACCGATCAGGACGTCGGGGTAGTGCACGAGACGACGTTGCGCGCGACCAACACGTGAGCGGCGGCGTCGATTAGTCGGGCGACTGGCAATGTGCCATTCGCGACCGCAGCCTGGATGGCGGTGGAGATCGCCTGGGCTGTCGCCAGCGAATTCGCGACGCTTGACGCGCCTCCGAACAGAATCTGGTCGACTCCCGCGGTCAGCGCCCGGACCGCCGCCGTCGGTACCGTCAAGTGCAGCGCGCTGATCGCCCCCGCCGACAGGGAGTCGGTCATGATGAGCCCCTGGAAGCCCAAGTCGTTGCGCAACGCCGCCACCACTTCGGGTGACAAGCCGGCGGGCACCGTGGAGAGTCCAGGCACGACCGCGTTCGACAGCATCACCGCCGCGGCTCCGGCCGCGATGGCCCGCTCGAAAGGAATCAGTCCGGTGCGTTGCAGCACCGACCAGGGTTTGGTGACGGCCGGCCCGTAGTCAGTGTTGGTATTGGATCCTCCCAGACCGGGAAAGTGTTTCACCACGGCGAGGACGTTGGCGGACGTGAGTCCGCCTGAGAACGCGATCGCGTCGACCGAGGTCTTCAGGGGCGCCGCGCCGAAAGAGCGCAATCCGTCGGGGTTGGTAGGGCCTGGCCAGACCCGGCGAGCATCGAGGTCGACCACCGGCGCCAGGTCCGTGTTGACCCCGACGGCACTGAGCGCCTTACCAACGCTCACCGCGACCGCCCGGATCTGATGCGGCGTCATCGTACGTCCCATGTCTTGGGGCCAGGGGAACGGTCCGACGAGATTCTGCAGGCGGCGTACGCCGCCGCCCTCCTCATCGGTCATCACCATCATCGAATAGTGCGACGGCGTCTTGCGCTGCAGCGCGGTGATCGTGGTCGCCATCACCGACGGGGCGCGCGATCCGAGGAGTAACAACCCGCCAAAGCCCGCCCGGGCGGCGGGGACCATGCCACCCAGATTCATGGCGTCGACCGGCACCACCACCGTCTCATTCGCTTGTTGGGCGATCGGCCACGCCGACACGATTTGAGTGGCGCACTGCAGCGTCGAGCTGGTGGCCGACGCAGTACCGGCGTGTCCACCGACACCGAACGCCAGGCTGGCGAGCAACGACAGCACCAATCCGGTCTCTCGTCCACGTCGCACGACTCCAAGGGTAGGCCGGTGACCACGAGATTACACACCGCTACGCTCGGTGCTGTCGAATCGAGGTCGCCGTGACACAGTTGATGCCCGCCGCGTTCATCGGACATGGCAACCCCATGAACGCCCTAGAACACAATCGCTACACCGAGGCGTGGGCGGGTTTTGGCGCCGCCATGCCCACGCCGACCGCGGTCCTGGTCGTCTCGGCCCACTGGTACGTCAACATCACCGCGGTCACTTCGATGACGATGCCCCGCACGATCCATGATTTCTACGGATTTCCACAGCAACTCTTCGACGTCCAGTATCCGGCGCCCGGTGACCCCGAGTTGGCCCAGCGAATCGTCGACGTCGTGCAGCCGACCTACGTCGGACTCGACGCCGACAGCTGGGGCATCGACCACGGCACCTGGTCGGTGCTCGTCCACATGTTCCCCCGCGCCGACGTGCCCGTGCTGCAACTCTCGGTGAACGCGACGCTCCCCTACGAGCAGCACTTCAATCTGGGCGCCAAACTGCACGCCCTGCGCAGCGAGGGCGTCCTGGTCCTCGCCAGTGGCAACGTGGTACATAACCTGCGCCTGGTCGACTGGTCCGCACCCGGACAGGGCACCGACTGGGCCCACCGCTTCGACGACGACGTCCGGTCGATCATGACGACCGACGCCAGCGAACTCGGGCGTTCCTCCGACCATGTCGACTACCACCTCGCGGTGCCCACACCCGACCACTTCCTGCCCCTCGCGTACCTCGCGGGACTCTCCGCCGCCGCCAACGAGCCCGCGAACACGCTGGTCGACGGATACGAGATGGGATCGCTGTCGATGACCGCCTACGAGCTGAAGGGCTCCTAACGACCCTTGCGCCGTGCGGTCCGTTGGGCCCGGTGCACCGAAAGCGCCAGCGCGACGACGACGAGGAGCGGCAGGGCCACCACCGAGGCGGCGTTGTGGTGACCCGCCTCGCTGAGTCCGGCGACCACGCCGATGATGATCAGGGCACCCACGAACAGTTCCGGGGTGTCACCGACGAGGAAGTCCCACCAGAACATCCCGAACCCCTTCAACAGACGAATCACCAGTGTCGGTTCCTTGTTCATGCCGCGACCCCGCTCTCCACGTTGGACGGCTCGCGTCGCAGCACCGCGATCATGAGCCACGTGACGAGCAGATAGAGCGCGACGAACACCAGTAGCATCGTGTCGTTGCCGGGCCACCGCACCTTCAGGCCCTCGCCGGTCCAGAACGTGCCGTAACTGACCAGCAGCACACCCACGCCCATCTTCATCGCGTTCTCTGGCACATTGGACAGCTGTCGGGCGACCACCACACCCACGATTCCCACCAGGACGATGGCGACGCCCGCGACCGTGGCCGCCAGGCCCAGTCGATGGGCGGAGGTGCCCAGGGTCAGTACCGTGATCACCACTTCCAGACCCTCGAGGAATACGCCCTTGAAGGCCATGACGAACGCGATGCGGTCGCGGTTCGGGCTGGTCCCCACCGCTTCGAGTTCCGCCACGGTCTCGCGGTAGATCTCGTCCTCGTCGTGCATGGCCTTCAGGCCGCTCGAGCGCAGGATGGCCTTGCGCAGCCACTGCATGCCGAAGATCAGCAGGATCCCACCGACGACCAGACGCAGCACGCTGAGTGGCACGTGGATCAGCGCCGGGCCGAACACGGCGACCAGCGCCGTCAGGGCAACGAGCGCGACGCCCGTCCCTTCAAAGGCCGAACGCCAGCCCCGCGTGTGGCCTACGGCCAGCACGATCGTGAGGGCTTCGACCATCTCGACGGCGCACGCCAAGAACACGGCGCCCACGAGGACGACGACTCCCGACGACACCGCGGTTGCGACTAACACAATCAATTTCCTCTCATTGGATCCATCACGAAGCACGACGACGGATCGAAACAGACTCTCACATTGCTCTCTCGTTCGAACCGGTGGGGCGAGTAGATCTTCGTGAGCGGCGTCGCCGCTCCGACCTCGACGACGTGCTCGTAGCCTCGACCGTTGAAGGCGACGTCACGTATCTCACCGTAGACCCCGACGGGGCTCGACGGGGCGAGCAACGAGACACCCGACGCTCGCACGAAGAGGCTGGAATCGACTCCGGGGCGCGGTCGGTCGAGCGCGAGGGCCTCGACTGTCTGGCCCGGGGCGAAGGGCAGCGCCACTTCAAGGTGTTCGGGCCCGCACTCCCCCAGGGCCGTCACCGGAAACTCCCCGGCGATCCCCGTGAAGCGCGCGACGAACGCGTTCTTCGGACGTCGGTAGATGGCCTCGGGCGTGTCGAGTTGGACCAGGCGACCACGGTCCAACACGCCGACCCGATCGGCCAAGGCGAAGGCCTCGGACTGATCGTGGGTGATGTACACCGCCGTCGATCCCGCCTCGCGCGTGAGCGTCGCGATCTCGATGCGAAGTTGTTCCCGGCGGTCCGCGTCAAGGTTGGACAAGGGTTCGTCGAACAGGATCAACCCGACGTCAGCGGCGAGCGCGCGGGCGAGGGCGACGCGTTGTTGCTCGCCCCCCGACAGCTCATTCGGGAATCGATCGGCCAAGGGGGCGATGCCGACTCGCTCCAACAAGTCGCCGACGTACGCTTCGGCCTCGGTCTTGGTCCGCGACGACTTATGCAGGGGAAACGCGACGTTCTTCGCCACGCTCAGGTGCGGCCACAGCGCGTAGTCCTGGAACACCATCGCGAGACCACGCTTCTCCGGCGGCACAAAGGTGTTGGGTCCGACCACCAGTTGGTCCCGTATGGCCACCGAGCCACTCGTGGGCCGTTCGATCCCCGCCAGACAGCGCAGCAGCGTCGTCTTACCCGAGCCCGACGGGCCGAGGAGCACGAGGAACGTGCCGGGTTCTATCTCGAGGCTCACGTCGTCGAGCGCGGTCTTCTCTCCGAACTCCTTGCGCAGGTGCTCGATTGACACGCCGGCCGCGCGGTGCTTCCTGTCGGTACTCATGAGCGAACCCCACTCCAGCCGATTCGTCGCCATCCCTTCGGCGTGACCACTCGATAGATTGCGAGCGCGACGGCGATGACCACGAGCATCTCCACCAAGGTCATGACCGTCATCGCGGTGCCGGTGCCCGCGTCGTAGTTCGCGAGGTAGGACTGGATCGTCACCGACGCCGGTTCCTGACTGGGTGGGTAGAGGATCTGGGCGATGGCCAACTCCGAAATCGTCTTGGTGAAGGTGAGGAGCCAACCCCAGAGAAGGACTCGGGACATCAGTGGAAGGTTGGTGGTCCGCCACGAGCGGAGGCGACCCGCGCCGTGGACCCGCGCCGCCTCGGCGAGCGATGGCTGGATCTGGCTGACCGGGCCCGACATGAATCTCGTCTGGCCCGGGAGCGCCGAAGCGACGAGGGCCAGCATCAGCAATGGCAACGTCTTGTAGATGTTCGCCACGTGCTGGGAGATGAAGGTCAAGTTGTAGAAGAAGATGTAGCCGACACCCAACACGACACCCGGCACCGCGACCGAGCCAAGGAGAAAGACATCGGTCACGCGCTGGCTCCAGCCGCCTCGAGACGCCACGAGCCGTCGGGCCAGCACGACCGCCAGCACCCCGGTCCCGGTCGCGACGATGAGTCCCAACTGGTTGGAGAGCAGCAGCGGCGCGAAGAGGCTCTTGCCACTGATCGTGGGGTGAAAGACCTGGGTGTAGTAGTTCATCGTCAGGTGCACGCCGCTCGCCGAATAGATGCCGAGGTTCGCGATGAAGGAGCCGCCGACCGCGCCCAACACCGGGATGCCGAGCGCGACGAAGAAGAACAGCGCCACCGCTCCGGTGGCGGCGATGCGGCCACTTCTACTGAACTCACGACGACGGGGCGCGCGCGTCCGACCCGAGAGAACGGCGTAAGAGCGGCTCCGCATCACGCGCGACTGCAGGGCAATGGGTGGGATCACCGAGAGGATGAGCACTGCGGCAATAACGGCGGCGACCGAGAAGTTCGCGGGGTAGTTGTCGATGGCGTTGAACAGGGCGTAGGTGGCCATGGGGAAGTGGCTGTGATAGCCCAACGTGAAGGCGACGCCGAAATCGCTCATGGTCTCGGCAAAACTGATGGCGATCGCGCTGAGCAGCGCCGGGGCGATGATCGGCAGCACCGTCCGCAGCGTTCGGACCCGACTCGCTCCGTGGATCCGTGCCGCGTCTTCGAATTCGGGTCCCACTCCTTGGAGCCCCGCCGAGATGATGAAGTACGCGAAGGGCAGGGCCGCCGCGCTCAGCACGATCACGATGCCCATTGGCCCGAAGAACTCGTGATAGAGGAAGGTCGAGGGTATGCCGAGCGCCTGCGCGGCGCCGAACGGCCGCAACAAGTCACTCCAGCCGAGCGTCATCATCCAGGTCGGCATGAGCAGCAGCAACCACATCAGGATCGCCCACAGCCGGCGGCCGCCGACGTTGGTCCGATGGATCAACCACGCCAACGTCGTCGCAACCGCCACGGCCAGCACCGACACGAGGCTCGACACCCACAAGGAGTTGAGTATTCCCCGACCGGTGTAGCCCTGGAAAGCCTGCGCGACGTACTTGAGGGTGAACCATTCAGGTCCCTGTTGGAACATCCGGGGACTGACCGAAAGGACGAGGAAGCTCAACACTGGCGCGATTATCAGCAGCGCCAGCGCCACCCAGATCAGGACCCCGCCCAGTGAGAAGCGCCGGCGTGCGTCCAGTCGCTGCACGTGCGAGGACGGCACCTCGGGTGGTCGCGACTCGGTTGGTGGTCGGTCTAATTCCAGCGTTGCCATCTCTCAACCCTCCATGGGGGGAGGTGCCGCTGCAGTCGAGGATTCGACCACAGCGGCACCGGGGACCTCTCGCGAGGCGATGAATCGGGACTCAGCCGTTGTTGGCAATGCTGTTGTCGAACCAGGAGTTGATCGATGACTCCAGCGGACCCCACACGTAGGGGTTGATGGTGATGGCGTGGGTCGAGGCCAGCGACGGGATGATCGGGTTGGCGGGCTTCTCACCGTTGAGGGTGGGCCAGAAGAGCGAGTCGCCCTGAGGGTCACCGGTCTTCATCACGTGCTGACCGGCGGGCGACATCACGTAGGCGACGAACTTGCGGGCCTCGGCCTGGACCGCGGGGGGCGTCTTGGCGTCAATGCCGATCACTCCGGGCAGCGCCACCGAGAAGTTGAGGTACTTGACCTTCAGGGTCGGGAAGCTGCCGTTCAGGACGCTGCCGTAGCAGGCCGAACTCTGGATGAGGGCCATCTTGATCTGTTGGCTCTGCATGGCTCCGATGGTCGGCCCGTTGGTCGCATTGATGAGGACGCCGTTGTTGTAGAGGCCCTGGAACAATGACTTTCCAGCGTTGACCGCGTGGCTCGTCGGTCCCTTCTTGTACTTGCCGAGGTAGTCCATGGCGCCGGCGATCATCGGGTAGGTGGGACCCGACTGGGAGGGATCGTTCATGCCGAGCATCCCCTGGAACCGGGGCTGGGACAACTGGGCCCACGTGGAGGGCAGCTGGTCGGCGGAAATCTGCGCCGAGTCGTAACAGAGGGCACCGGTGACGGTCATGCTCGCCGGGGTGAAGCTCCGGTCGGCCGGGATATTGGCCTTGCCCAGGGCGTTGAACGACACCGCGGGGACGCTGTTCTTCACCAGCATGTGCTTCAGATCGAGCGCCGCGAAGGCCGTGGCGCCGTCAACCCACAGCACCCCCCACTTGGGGTGGTTGCCCTCGGCCTGGATCTGCTGGAGGAGGG
>Ga0307377_10000366_pt1 | contig 61464 bp, 85 predicted proteins | sample TR3MG_FD_202535 | JGI IMG/M metagenome (GOLD analysis project Ga0307377, IMG submission 202535) | Soil microbial communities from Risofladan, Vaasa, Finland - TR-3 | ecosystem: Environmental > Terrestrial > Soil > Coastal area > Acid sulfate soil | place: Finland: Risofladan, Vaasa | collected... | reverse complement strand
AAAAATAAACGACGGTCTTTTCATCGGTAACGCATTTAAATTAGATGAAGGGGTTGAGAATAAAATCATTGCTATGTTAAACAAACATAGGCCAGTAGTTCATAACCTCACCTAACAAACAAGGAGACTAACCATGAATGATAGTCCTGTAATCGCAGCATTGGCAACTATGCGAGCTAGTCAGTGGACGATACTTTTTGCTAGATTATTTGGCGTTAAGCGAGTTGTTGAAGATTCTGGCTGTACAGTAACAATGCACTATTGGCGAGGGAAGTATTACTTAACTAATTGTAAGGAGAACAACCATGAATAAGAAAGTAGAAATGGGAAAGCAGTACAAGAGCAGTGCGCCGGATGGACTGTTTCATGGTGTAGCTTTCAGGAGAGTGCTGGGAATTGATTGCACTGGTAACTATCCTGTAGCTATTGAGATTGAAAATGGGGAAGTTTTGAAGTTCACAGAAGATGGGTATTTCTCCGTAAGCAAAGGTAACTCCGTATGGGACCTCATCGAAGTATCACCCTACGCTGACTTCAAGACTGATGATAGGGTGATGGTTAGCGATGATCGTGCTAAGTGGAGCAAAAGATATTTTTATAAAGAGATAGATGGTGCAGCTTGGTGTTTCGATAACGGCGTAACCTCTTGGACTTGGACTCATCAGTATTATGGAGCAAGCAAATGGAAATACTGCCGCCGACCAACCGAAGAAGAACTGAAGGAGAAACGAGATGAGAGCGTATTGTGAAATTTAAGGAGTATGACTATGAGCATGAATAGAGAGCAGGAATTGCAGCATCGAAATGACGAACTGCTGATAAAACTCGCCGCAGCCAAGCAGGAGAACGAGCAGCTTCGCGTACAGATAGTAATGAAGTTTACAGAAGAAAGGGTGCCTCAGTTTTCACAGGGGTTTGAAAGTCACGAACTCTTAGAGATTGTAACTGCTGAGGACTGCAAATTCTACGTAGAGCGTATTGAGCATCTTCAGGCAGAGATAAAGCGCTTGGAGAGGATAGAAAGATTGTTCTCTCAAGGATATACAGAACGCAACATACAACCGTGAAAGGAGTATGACTATGGCAGCAAATGAAGCACTGACAGACGCACAAATGATTGATAAGATAGTTGCATAAGATTATTTATTGTGCCATACTGAATGCACTGGTTATCTAATCAGCATATTCCGGGAGTTAGCCATGATAACCGCACTTAAGATTATTGTATTCATCGCAGTATATGCAGCTTTCGTTCGAGCAGTCACCTTTCTCGCCGGTTTTAATCAATTCACAGATCGGGAGAATGACAATGAAGAATATTGATGATAACGTAGTAACGAAACTCCGTAAGCTGCTTGCAATGGGACAAGACGGACGTGGTAATGAGAATGAAGCGGAAACCGCCCTTCGGCAGGCGGAAGCCCTCATGCGCAAGCACGGCCTCGAACTCTCTGACGTAAACACAGCCGCAGACATTGGCTATGACTTCCACCGCGAACTCATGGAACTGGAGCACGGCGTCAAAGTTCCCATCTGGATCAATCTACTCGCAGCCGGCATTGAATCCTTCACAGATACTGTATTTCACATTGTACAGATAAGAGCACCTTACGCAGATAATCTGAAGGTACAGCGCGTTCTGTTCTGTGGTGTGCGTGAAGACGTAATGCTCGCCAGTTGGTTGTTGCGCTATCTCATGGAAGCAATAGACAAAGAGCGTAAGCGCGACAACGTAGGCGTTCACGTTGATACGTACAGGAAAGCCGCAGCCGGCAGCTTGCAAAGGCGGATGTTCGTGCTCCGTGAAGAACGCAACGTGGCATTCCAGGCGGGGACTGGGACCGCATTGGTCGTGGTAGACCAAAAGAAAGCTGCTGTTTCAGAGAAGTTCGGTAGCTCGAAACAGCAAGAAATTGTATCAAAAGGAGCCTCTGACATTGCAGCAAAGGGCCGCGCCGCAGGTGAGCGCATAACTCTCAACCAGCAAGTAACAAACGAAACCCGCGAGGCAATCAGTGGCTAAAGATCCCGACGACCAGTTCGACGATGACATCTACAACACAGGGATGTTTCTGTTCTACGTCTTTTGTGCTGGAGCTGCATTCGTCGCTGGTTACGCGATATACAATTTATTTACATAAGATGCTTGCATATCCTTATGCAATGTGGCACACTGTAATCACTGGCTATCCGCCAGCATATAAACAGGAGTTCTTATAATGGATACGAAAATAACAATTCACAATCGTGAATATGCAGTCGGCGACAGTGATGCAACATCGCTCCTTTCTCAAGTAATACAGAAAGCAGTCTTCCAGCAACAAGCACACAAAGCACATATCTGGGTCTACCCACGCCGTGCAGATGGCTGGCTTGAGTTCCTGCTTATCTGCGGCTGGGCGCATCTCGGGAACGGGGTTACAATTAGCTGCATCCAAAGGAAACTGGGCGCAGAATTCGAGTTTCACTCCTAACATGAAAAACTACCTTCTTGCTGTAACATTGCTCCTCGCCGTACCGGCAGCCCACGCAGCGGACTTTATCGTCCTGAACACAACATCGTATCATTGGAATAGATCTGATGTTAAAGGCTCGCCTCCCACAACGCCTGTATGCACTTTCGCGGGTAGCTCTGAGATCTGCGCATGGAACACAGGGACTCCGCCTCTCAATGAATACAATCTCGGACTAGGCTACGAGCGCGTACACGAGCGTTCTGTTTACGAAGTAGGCTTCTATAATAACAGCGTCTCAAGGGTGTCTGCTTACGCGTCTTATGCGTACATGCTGTTCAAGGCACAGCATATTTCTATAGGGCCAATTGTGGACGTCGCGACAGGTTACCTTCTTGCGCCTGTCGTTGCAATGGCAGGAGCGGAAGTACGCTTCGACGTGCATAAGTTCGGCGTAAATCTCATCCTTGTTCCAACTGCCACCGTCAACGGAGTTAAAGCAACAGGCTTCGCAGGTCTTCAACTGAGGTACAAACTATGATCTTCGAAGCCAAATTCATTGACGGCACTCCTGTACCAGACGACTACCTCCGCAACATCGCAAAACTAATTTCCGCAGCATGTGAAAGTGATCCAGGAGAAAGCAATGAACCTATTTCCGCACCAGCAGTGTCTTCTAGAGCTCAGCAAAAAGAGCAAAACAATGAGCGCCCTATTTATTACCCGCTTACCTGGAGGTAGGTTGCGTCGCGTTCTTGTAGCTGCTGAGGACGCATTGCAGGTCGCAAGTACCAACCGTGAGGTTGCACGTTTAAGTCTCGAGAAAGCGCACGAACGCTACTTAGACGCAAAGAAGAAGTTTCGTAAAGCACAAGCAGATGTAAATCGTCTTAACTATAAAGAAAGGAAAGTGAAATGAGCAAAGCAGCAGACAAACTTCGTGGTACAAAACCAGCAAAGCAGGTAGACAAAGGACTCATGGCAGTCTACAAGGAAGCAGACATGACGCCGCCACTCGCCGAACAAGGTGCTGCAATCCTTGCAGGTGAGCAAACAACGTACGCCGCTATCCCACCTGAGGTAGACATGCTGGACAGACTGGCATCAAACCATCCCAGACGCTTGCGTGGTGGTACGTCAACCGGCGCGAAACCCATGCTGCGTCGCTTGCTCGGTACGCCTTCAATAGAAGCAGATGAAGTAAAGTATCCGCGCTTCACTGTTGAAGAACTCTGCGAACTGACAAAGAAAGGCGAAATCAACATTCGCACATGCTTGGCGGATCTGCGCTCTCCGAAGTACTGTGGCGCGGAGGGACCTTTCGTAACTGTATTGGTCAAAGATCGCGGGTTTTCTTTATATCAGTACAGTCCTGAGCAGACAGCAGCCATTGCAGCTCTTAACCCAACCAAAAAAGGAGCATAACATGGTCTTGCACCTCAGCATCCCGATCACTTGGTGGTCTGTACTCTTGATAACCTACATCTTCTGGTGGTTCTATCTTGGGTGTGCTGCGCTCTACTTGCAATGGCACACCAAGGCGCTCGCAATGTGGGTTAAGATACTGGCTACGCCGGGCGGTCTGCTCTTCCTGTTTGCTGACGTTATCTATCTCAATGCAATTTTAGGAACGATCCTGTTCCTGCAATGGCCGCCGAATGGCTGCTATACGCTGACAGAACGACTAACCAGCTATCTACACACAATTGGGTGGAGAAGTAAGGTTGCGCATGTAATATGCCAATACCTGCTCAATCCATTCGAAATCGGAGGGCACTGCAAATGATTTCGACGAATAATGCACTAAAGCAAGTAGCAGGTCTGGTAGGTACTAACGACCTTAACGATGCTGAGACAGACTTCATTGAAGACATGTGGCAGCGTTCTAACGACGGTAAGCAAGTTTCGTTCATGTCCGACAACCAAGTTAAATGGTTGGGTCGCATTTATTCAAAGCATTTTGCGCAGTAGATTTTTGCACTGGCTACTGTACCATCAAAGCACTGGCAAGACCCGCTAAAATCAGCGTATAATGGCACTATAGCATCAGATTTTGACACTTGAAACATCACATAACTGGAGAATATAATGCGCAATGCAAGAGTACGTAACATACTGTCCTTGTTCGGTGTAGGGATGGCTCTTTCCACAAACATGTTTGATGTACTGCCGACGAAGGTGAAGGACACACCGCTCCGCCGCGCAAAGAAGAAAGCCCGCTACCGCGAAAAAGTTGGATACAAGCCGCACCAAGGCGCTCGGGAATGCTCCCGCCGTATCCGCAGTCGCCTCGCCGACGGAAGTGTAATGCCAAGTGTACCACGTCGCTTGTGGAGCCTTGACCATAAAATCGGCGGTGTTTCGAGCTTACGCGACATTGCACCAGCTTACAGACAGTTCGCAACACTCGAATAAGTTTCAGACCCTAGGTCACCGTGGGGTTAATAACGGAACCAGTGGCGTTTTCCTCTCCCTTTCAGAGTAGCACCGCCCGCAGAACACCGCCGGTAAAAGGAAAAAGAAACCACCGTACCCGGCCCCTGCATGAGTTCTGGCTCATGTAGGTGCGATAAGCCGGACCTATTTAATAACGGAGAATAAAATGTCTGACTACAAAAAAGTACCTGTATTAGATACAGGATACGTGCAACTCGTAGAGGTGTATGGCAAGGATGAAAGCATCATTGAAGCCGCCCGGATGTCAACCGACAAGGGTTTCCTTGGATGGGGCGACAGCGAAAAAGCAGGTGATGAGAAATTGCTCGCCTACCTGTACAATAATAAGCACATGACTCCGTTTGAGATGGCCGGCATGATTATCGAAGTCAAAGCGCCGATCTTTGTGTTCCGCGAGTGGCACCGTCACCGGACACAGAGCTACAATGAAATGTCTGCGCGATACATACCACTGCCGGATGAGAACTATATCCCGACAGTGGAGCGTCTTATGCTCGGTGCGAACACAGCAACGACGAATAAACAAGCTAAAGGAAGTGGTGAGCCGATGACTGTCGGAAAAGCAGAAGCATTCCAACGCTATTTGGAGAGCGCCTATTCCACAGCCCAGATAGCATATGAGAACGGCCTGCGTATGGGCGTCCCTAAAGAACTTGCGCGCCTACCAGTACCGGTCGCTCGCTACTCGCGAATGAGAGCACATGCCAACCTGCGGAACTGGCTTGCTTTCTTAACCCTTCGCGCACATCCAGCCGCCCAATGGGAAATCCGCCAGTACGCCGAAGCTGTTGGTGCTCTTATCGAAACGAACTTCCCGCGAACTTGGGAACTCTTTGTTGCGGAAAGACAGACATGATTACAGCTTACCAAGCGAATAAACTGCTACTCGCAAAGCACTTAATGACCGCTCGTGAAGAACTGCACCAAGTGGTGCTTGTCGCTCGCTGGACAGAAGAAGAGCGCCTTGTGGTGCAGGATTTAGTAAAGCGCGTGGACGATCTCTTCGCGAAAGTAATCCCTAACAGATGAGGCTTAAATGCAAATTTGTGATAACGAGTTGGTGCTTTCTGGTGCTGGCATACCTGACGGCTTTTGTCTTTGCTTTGGTGCTCTTATGAAGAAGCCCTTAACCCGCCGTGATAGAGGGCCGAATGGCGAAGGCTACGCTTCGGTGCAACGCGCTCGTGGCGAACTCCACAAAGCAACGCAACGTAACGATGGTTACTCTTACAAGAACAGAGGGTTTAAGAAAGCGAATGGCGTAGGCTACGAGATTGTAGGTACGCTGATAAACGAAAACCCGAATGAGGGCGCTACGCTCCCTCTTAATGTTAACGGAAAGCAGGTTCTGTTCTACTTCGACACACCGCCAACCGATGACTATAAAGAAGCAACGCGCCTATCCGCAGAAGCTGTCGAGGATGCAATGCTGTCAGAAACCCAGTACTACCCACGCAACAAATAGTTACAAAAGATGCTTGCAAGAATACACAATCTTGTATAATATGGTTACTGTAGCATACGATAAACAACCAAAGGAGTTCCAAATGTCATTAGTATCACACAAAGTAACAGATGGTAAGGGCGTCGTACATGACTTTCCGACACGTCGCAAAGCCCAAGCAGCATTCCCAGAGTATCCGTCAACCCTGCACTATGTTGGCATGGAGCCTGTCGACCGCTGCATCCGTGGCGCAATGTTTCCCGTTTTCCCGCTTCACGCACCTGTTCCAAGAACCTGTTAAACTGTATGGGACCGGGATGGTGCTTCCGGTTCCATACACTGAGGAGACACAGTAAACCGACAACCTAAGGAGAAATGAAATGGCACACGAATTAGATATGAGCAACAACCGCGCTAACATGGCATTCGTTGGCGAAACACCGTGGCACTCACTCGGACACGCAATGGATCCCGACGCACCATTGGAACTCTGGCGCGAACAAGCTGGCATGAACTGGACAATCGAAAATTCGGTTGTTGAGTACAGTAATCGCTTCCACGACGACATCATGTCGTTCCCAGAAAAGAAAGTGCTGTACCGTTCTGACACCGGCGCAGGACTTGCTGTTGTCAGCGATCGCTATCAAGTTGTACAGCCCGAAACGGTGCTTGAGTTTTATCGTGACTTGATTGACTCCGGCGGCTTCAAGATGTCGACTGCTGGCGTACTGTTTGGTGGCAAGAAGTTCTGGGCTTTGGCTGAAATGGGCAAGAGTGATGAGGTCGGCAAGGGCGACAAAGTTGACGGCTACTTACTGCTGTCTACGGCGTGTGATGGTAGCATGGCAACAGTCGCGCAATTCACCAGCGTCCGCGTCGTCTGCAACAATACACTCCGCGTCGCCATTCAGAACGCAAACGGATCCACTCGCCCACGCTTTAGCGTCCCGCACTCAACCATCTTTGATGCGAGTAAAGTCAAGCAGGAACTCGGCCTCGCGGGCAACTCGTGGGACGTATTCATCGAAGACGCAAGGCATCTCGCCAACCGCAAGCTGACAAAGTCCGAAGAACTCTCGTGGCTTATCGACACGTTTGGTGACCCCAAGGAATCCGTGGAAGACCAAAGTGCTTCTGACGCCCGCGTTATGAAGTTCGTCCACGCACTGTACTCTGGGCATGGAAAGGGTTCCACACTGCCTGGATCCGAGAAAACTCTGTGGGGCATGATAAATGCGACAACAGAGTACTTCGACTACCACACTGGGCACAAGACGATCGACGGCCGCTTCGATAAAGCACAGTTTGGAGAAACCGCAGCAATCAAGGCAAAAGCATGGGATAACGCCATGCTGATGTTGGCATAAGGGCGAGGGTTTAGGGTATCCCGCATAGCGAAAACCCTAGGTGTTGTAGCATCCTACTAAGCCTCGAGCTGAAAAGATGAACCACCCTGTAGGGCATTACAAAGGTCTGTTTTCAATCTTTGTTAGTGTCTTATGGAGTGGTAGCAAATGCCTAGTAGTAAAAGCCAAATCCGGCGAGGTCGACGGACTTCAATGGGAACGGTCTAGGTGCCCCGCTGGCCCCGAGGGTTAAATGGTCTATGTTCGCTATGCAAACGAGCATGTAGTATCGGGGAGTTGAGAGAGACCGCTATCATAGGTAGGAGCTTTGAAAAGCTAAAACGTATTTCCTACCCTGAGGTTGCTTCGCAAGAGGCGGCTTTGGAAAGTACGATACCCATTGTATTTTCTGAAGGAGAACAAATGATACCAGCAATCGTTTTCGACACAGAAACAACCGGCATAGATGACGCAGAGATTATTGAAGCAGCGTATCTCGTCCTCGCCGACCGGCCGCTGCCTAATTACGCCATACGCCCAAATCCGGACAGCGATTTCGAGCAACGCTACAAGCCCACGAAGCCGATCACGTTCGGCGCAATGGGGGTCCACCATATCATGGACGAGGACCTACTTGATTGCGAGCCAAGCTCCGCTTTTGAGTTTCCCGACTGCGAATATGTCATCGGCCACAAAGTTGATTTCGACGTGGACCTTGTTGTTCCCCTCACTCAAGCGAAGCGCATTTGCACTCTCGCGCTGTGCCGTTATCTGTACCCAGACGTAGGCAGCCATACTCTGTCGGCGATGATGTACTACTTGTACCGTGACACAGCTCGCGACAGACTCGTCAACGCCCACTCCGCACTTGCCTACATAAAGAACACCACGCTTATCCTGATGAAGATAGTCGAGAAAACAGGTGCGCAGACATGGGAAGAGCTCTATACCATATCGGAGCTCGCGCGCATCCCAACCGTCATGGCCTTCGGCAAGTGGAAAGGGACACCTATTGCAGATGTGCCTCGTGACTACGTGCAATGGTACCTCAGGCAAGACGACAAGGACCCTTACTTGGAGAAAGCATTCAGGAGCCGCCAAAAATGAGAGCCCACTACACTGTGCAGTTTCCGCATCGCAAAGGATACTACCGCACCTTAGAGGCCGCTACGCTTAAAGCATTCACATTCCTTCGCGCCTGCATGAAGGAAGGACGAAAAGAGTGCTTACGCGAACTCCATGTGGTAAACAAGAACAGCGGTCTTACAGCTTGCAGGCTTCTTACAACCGAAAAGGAAGTCTGCATTCATTACGTGTGATAAGATGCTTGTAACAGATAGCGAAGATGCGCTATAGTGTAGTTATTAAAAGGAAAGCACATGACACAGATCGCAAAAGGGTGGTACGACTTCCAAGCAAATGTAATCGTACCAGGTACGTCACAGGAAGATGCAATTGTTTTGAAAGGCGCCTTTTACTCGGGTGTAGCAACAGTCTTAATGGCAATAATAGACGAACAAGCAGACATGAATGTGCTCTTGAATGAATGCAAAATATTCGCAGCAGAAGAGTCTGATGTACCAACAACGTCTCACTAATATAACCGGAGGGAATATGGAAGAGCTATTTAAGCATCTCGCAAGTTTACGTCGTACACCGTTATGGCACAAGTGCAGCATTATTATCGTGTGCTGTACGCAAGAGCATATGGCAGATGTAGAGTACAATCTTAAGTATTTGAACTACATCGAGCTTGACAAAATCCGCGCGGTGTGGAAGCACGTATTTCCACGCCGCCTCATTGAGAAATTTCGCAAAGGCCAAGCGCAGTTTATCCTTATGACTGAGGTGGAAGCTATCGAAAATGTCCGTGGGCTCCAACTAGGTACATACGACAAAAGCAGAATTGTTAAGGTTCTCGCGTCTGGTATTGTTTCGCTTGGTGTTATCGAGCTCGTGCGCAGTCGCACCCATCAACCCGAAGGCACCGTCACCGGGCGCTTCTCAAGTGCAGAGCCAAACGAGAGCAACCGCCCTAAACCCGGTCGTGAATTTAAACCTGTCGAGTACCCAACCTGGATGGGCAAGTGGCCGCGTCAGAATGCCCTGTGGTCGAAGGAAGAGGACAAGGAACTTCTGCTCGCATGGGAGTATCGCATGAGCCTCAGTCAAATCGCCAAACGGCATGGAAGAGCTGTCTCCGGAATAACAAGCAGGCTCGGTTCGCTTGGTGTCGATTACGACGCAAGGCAGCGCGAGGACTATGCTCGCAGGCAGCGTATTCTCAAGAAACGCTACGGGCATGACTTCTCGAATATCGAGCAGCGCGTCTTCTACGGCATGGACATGCCAACCGGCCACGATTCAACAGTTATAAGCATCTTTAAAGGCACGTATTGCCCACACTGCGGCAAGCCAGTCCTGCTAGGATGCTGCCACACCGCCCGGTAATATGTTTCCGTTGACAGATACACCTATTTAGGGTACTATACAAATGATGGAATTTTACGCGTTTTACGATTCAGGAAGGAAGTACTACCTGAGGATAGGTGGCTTCACAATCGTACGTAAACCCTCTATTCAAATTATTCTTGATCCTCCAAGAATGCAACGGTGTATAAGAGAAGACAGTGAACTCCACCACATTGTCGACTCGTTTGCAAAAGCAGGAGAACTACATGGTGGAGACCCAATAGCAATTAACCTCATAAAGGAGATCTGTATCATGGCAAAAAATAAAGTGCTCGTTATCGACACTACCGCAAAACGTGTTACCCAGTTCGTCGCCTCGGCGGAAAAGGGTGCTGAGTTCGTCAAGGAACACGGTGGCGTCGTCGTTACAAACGCTGATGAGTTCGCTGCGCTGGCTGAAGATGTACGTTTGGCTATCGCTGCAACCAACGCTGATGTCGCAACCCTGCCCGCCGATGAACAACTGGCTCGTGCGTATGAAATCGCCTGCAAGCCCGTCAAAGTAGCAAAGGAAAAGCCAGCACCGAAAGTCCGCACGAAGGGTGTCAAAACCCTGATCCGTGAACTGTTCGCTGTTCCGGGTGCTCGTCACTCTGTTGACGACATCTGCAAACTGACCGAAGGCACCAAAGTATCGGTTACTACTGCAATCAGCGACCTGCGTTCCCCAACCTACTGCAAGCCCGGCGACGTTCTGAACCTGACCCGCCTGGCCGATGGTATGTACGGACACCTGTCTACTGGTGAAGCCGAAAAGCTCGCCGCAGACACAGAAAAAGCGAAGGAAGCCGCAGCCGCAGCTAAGAAAGCAGAAGCAGACGCCGTTAAGGCCAAGAAAGCAGCAGAAGCGGCAGTTGCCAAACTTGAAGCGGACAAAGCCAAGCCTGCAGAAGCAAAAGCAGCACCCGCAGCGAAGCCAGCCAAAGCCGAAAAAGCAAAGTAATCGCCTGGCAGCACCAAGCAACGAAACTGCCGCTATCCAGCGGCAGTTTACTTTCAAAATCTTAGGAGTACAACATGGCTACGAAAGCAGAACAAGCAGCAGCACTCGCAGCAGCGAAGGAAAAAGAGGCAGCAGATAAGTCGGGAGCGGCGTCAGCAGAGCAACTGGCAGCAGATGAAGCAGCAACCGCAGCAGCACAACTGGCGATAGATGAGCAAGCAGCAGCAGATGCTGCCACAGGCGCTAAAGTCAGTATCGAGACAGTCGTACAGGAAACAGAAGATAGTCTTGAGTCTCGTTTTCACCTGTGGGTCTCGCACCTGGAAGCACACATGGGCAGCACAGGAACAAGTCTTCTGTCTGGCGCCGCCGAAGAAATGCGTAAAGCAACCGCCGAACTGCGCAAGCTGTTCGACGAAGTTAAAGCACTCTGAAACATGCAACATGTCACACAAAGCCCAGTTAATCTGGGCTTTTTTGCCACTGTATGCGCTCATTTAAGCGCGTTTAGATATGCTGGTAGTGGTACGTATATCAACTGGCAAACCGTGCGCTACAAACGCGTTTAAATGCCCCGGATTCACGTTAATAATCAAGTAGTTATAAGGAGGATATATGTTCGGAAATAACCCAGTACTTAAGAAGTCACACCTGCCAGAAGAAGGGTTCCTTCTCCTGCGTGAACTGTTCCCAACCATACAAGGCGAAGGTCCGCTTGCTGGCACACCCGCCACATTTGTTCGCTTGGGCGGTTGCAATCTGCGCTGCACTTTCTGTGATACTGATTTCGACACGAAGTCGTCGTCAGTTGTCAGCGTAGAAAACATCGTTAGCGACTGCATCGAGTTTGGTAACCGTCTTGTTGTGCTAACCGGCGGCGAGCCAATGATGCAAGAGATAGCCCCATTGATTCGTGCTCTACGCGAGAACGGAATGCAAGTGCAGATTGAGACAGCGGGCACTGTATGGCCTGAGAGCTTGCTTGAGGAAGACCTGCGTCCGGAGCTTGGCAACCGCCTTGAGACATTGATTGTGGTGTCTCCAAAAACACCCAAGTTGCATCCGCGGGTTGAAGCAAATGCAGACGCGTACAAGTATCTTATATCGACATTCGACGATCATACAGAAGAGCATGGCATACCCATAACGAACACACAAGCAGGTGAGAAGAGCGCAGCACTGGCGCCGCCTAGCGAGAAAGTACTCGCCAACCGTCAAGTGTATCTCCAGCCTATGGAAGAGTACTACGTACATGAGGATGTTACTACCCACATGCGCGATGGAGTTGCTACGCAAGCGAATGTGGAGCTCGCTGTGACCCTCTGCATGAAACACGGACACAAGCTATCTCTGCAACTACACAAGATCTTAAATTTAAGATGACTCCCGCATACACTCTTCGTCTTTATTTAAGATTACCTAGCACCGCCAACCGTTCGCGGAGGAAGTTTAACCCACACGCGAACGGTTGGAGCTCTGCAAGTGTAAAAGCATTGAAATCGTAGGCCCGATTGCCGGGCACCAAAAAACAGTCCTTGTTTAACCTCGCATACACCCAGGCCGACCCTGGGCTATGCTGCCACATTTTAAACAACGTCGCTTCCTGTTCTACCTCAAGGCCCCTGTTCAAAGAAGTGAAAACACCTGTAGTTGGGCGTGCAGGAACCTCTGTACCGAACTTCAATTCGAGCCAGCCATGCCATTCCTGAAGACCGACATACGTATCGGGAGTGCCCGTCGCCATTGCGTTCTCAACCTGTAAAACAAATCCGGGTTTTAAGATATCCCGAACGCTGTGGCGTAGTGTTTTTTCACTCATACTCTGCGCTTTTTGGTACGTTTAATGGCTGTTTGCTGCGTTCTCTTTGGTGACTTGATACTAGCACACCACGCAACAAACCTACCCACGCGCTGGTGTACTATTTTATGCAGCTCGGCATTGAAGAAACGCCGCCATACATAGCTCCTGATAACAGAGGTAACTGTGAATAAGAGCGTAATCCAGAATGCCTGCTGCCCTGCGCCCATCTTAAGCATGTAAGGAAAAACAACAAATCTGTAAAGTACCATTGATATAAAGAAACCAGAGCCGATGTTGCTCGCTATCTCTATTGTGCTTTCGAGTTTCGTCTGACGGCTACGCTTTAGCGCCCGCGAGCTTTTCCTGTATACCTCACCGCAGAATGGCGGATTACTATCGTTCATGTCCCATACCAGTCCACACTTCTCACAGACCTTTTGGTCGCTTTCCTGATGTGCTACGCATAAGAATGCCATTATTCAAGATACCCCGCTACTTCTTTACAGTTATGCCACGTAGATCCTATCTCCATTGCTACCGGAGTAGGTACTTTCAGCTTTACAGTATGCTCCATGATATTCTTGACTTCGCGCAATGCTTCCTTCGCAGCCGGCGTTCTTGGCGCAGACCATACCAACTCATCGTGTACAGTTAGCAGAGGCGCGCCCAGCACATCACAAATACCGGACTCCCATATCTCAACCATCGAGCGTTTCATTATATCAGCAGAGCTGCCTTGTGTATAGCGATTCAAAGCCTTGTGCGTATACTCACCGTCTGGGAAGCGAGCACGCCGGCCTTCAATGGTCACAATCATCTCGCGGTTTTTAGCGGCCCTTGATGCAGCGTCGGCTGTCGATTTCACAAACGGAACACCTTTGTGATAACGGTCGATAATACCGAGCCCGGTTTCCTTATCAACACCAAGTATCTTACAAAGCAAGTCGATGCCCATGCCAAAAGCAAACCCGAAGTTGATGTTTTTCGCATAGTCGCGTTCCAAGCCGGTTAAGCCGATTACGAACTCGTGAAAGTCTGTCGTGGGGTCTTGATTGTAACGTCGCACAGCGTCTTCCGCCCCTCGCCCAACAGCTTTATGGACGAGGAGTCGAAATTCAATTTGCGACCAATCGAAACGTACAAGATCCTCATCCACTTCAGGAACAAAAGGTGAGCGCATGATTTTCCCTTTTCCTCGTTTAGGTATATTCTGTAGGTTAGGGTTAGAGGAAGAGAAGCGTCCTGTGACAGTCCCACCTTCGTCACTTCGTAACTGATTGAACGACGTGTGTATGCGGCCATTGATCTGATTCCCATGTAAGTAGGACGTTATGAAGGTGTCGCGGTACTTGAGATACGTCCGCATCTCAGATATCTTTTGCATAAGCGGGTGGTCATGGTTCTTTAACCAGTCCTTCTGAAAGCTGGCTTGCCCCTTCGGATAGTTGGCGGTTGGCTTTGTCCTTGGGTAGTGTATGCCGTTCTTGTCGCACAGCCTCGAGATCTCATCAGATGAGTTTACGTTCAGTTTCCCAAGGTCCTTTTGTAGCTCAAGAATGAAAACACCCAATTGCTTCTCTACGATATCAGCTTGTTCAAAGTCAATTCTAACTCCTCGCTGACGCATGGCGAGCAGCATTGGGACTAGGCGCGTCTCAAGATCGAATACATTCCAAAGGTTCTCAGCCTCAAGCCTTTGTTTCTGCTTCTCAAATATGCGTAATGGAAGATCGACGTCCCCTTCGGCATACGGCCCGACAAGCTGCACAGGGCACCGCCAGATGTTACGAGCCTGTTCTCCCGCCTCCGGCTTGCCGCCATACGCTGCAGATGACCAACGGTAAAGTGCTTCCGACGTTTTCCCCTCACCCAAGTACTCTTGCCCAAGTATCTCAAGAGCATAGCTCCTCTTGTATTCATCAAGAAGTGGCTCTGCATTCTGCACATCATAGTTCGGCCCATTGCCACAATCCACTCCTTCCGCTGTTAAGAAATCTAAGTCATAAAGCAGGTTGGCTCCAACCTTAGGTATTGTCGTACCGTATAGCTGGTCAGACAGCCAAGTCTTCACTTGGTCAGGATCTAGGTTGCCACCTAGCTTGTGTCGTATTGGGAAGTACCCGCGATAACCATCATCTGTACCAACTGCGATACCCGCAATGTAGCCGTCACGCCGGCAGCCGGGCCCTTTTGAGCGCAGGTCGGGATCGTTTGTTTCTACGTCCAAGCATATTACGCCAGCATCTCTTAGGTTAGGAAAGTCAGATGGTGGTCTCCATCCGGTGTCGGGTATTGGTGGCTGTGGTCTGTATACATCGCCACGCGCTCCCTTTTCAGTTGGTATGTCCTCCCAGAACATACCAATATCATCTGGCCTACTTGCCATGGACGTTTTTCATGTGGTCTGCGATACCTTTGGTTTTTATGAACCGTTTGCACTCGTCACACTGCGTCTTGCCGGTGGGCGCTTTGGACTTTGGGAATGTGGGTGTTGCTGTTTTCTTCAAGGTTTTACTCCAATAAATAATCCAACAAGATTGTCTGCACCTGAGAAGGTGCAAGCGGAAGGGTACCCCGAGAAATCCACATGGGTTGCACTTTCGAGAACGAGTTCCAGCATGTCTGCGTTGAAGAGGCTCTTATGCAACTTGAGACCTTCAACCGACGCAATGTCACCGCCGCCGTCATCGGACGATACCCCTTCCTCGCTAAGTGTTACCTGTGGGAACTTGACGTTGGTGCAGAACTTCTTCACCTTGCGCAAAGCCGCCAGCAAGCCCTCAGGGACAGGATCTAGGTCAAATAAGAACTTTTCCAGCATCGCTTCGACATTCGGCCACTCGGCGGTTGTTGTGCGAGTCTTTAACCACGACCCATCGTTGTACTCAAACGTAGCAGAGCCTTCTTCAACATACATCGTTGAAGGTAACTCACGCATTTCTATAAGAGCATTTATGGCAACAGCAGGCAGGACAATGTCGGGTGCCGTCCAGTCGATGGGAAGCCTAGCAAGCACGATATTGTTTGTTGCGAAACAAAAACATCCAGAAAACTTTATGCCCATTGACCAAGGGCGACTGGCATCTTTGGACACAAATGGTCTTAACGACTTTAGTGCAAGCAAAAACGTATCGGGAACTTTCTGCGGCTCACCTTTCTTTTCATCCATGGGGAAATTTTCGGCTGGCAATGTGGACAGGTATGCTTTGAACGAACCTTTCTTGATTGACATTTTTCCGCCGTCAGTTACAGCAAGCTTCGGCGTACCGTCACACGCTATAACAGAGTTGAGAAATTTCTGTCCGGGCACTGCCATCGTAGGTAGGTCACAGTCAAACGGTGCATCAATCGTTATTATACCGTCGCCCCCTTGCAGTCGCCCGGGGTAGATAAGCACATGCGTAAGAACAGGTTGAATATCCTTGGTCGCAACTGCTCCAAAGACCAACTGGAGAGTATCTAGCATGTCGGGAAAGCCTCGATGATAAAATCAGCAATACCGTACGCAGCCTCAATCGTCCCGGTATTGAGAAAAAGAACGTCGTCAAGCGTTCGCTCAACTCCAGCTTCGCTTGCATGTGCCATCTTAGCTGCTTTTGGATCGCGTTCTATGTGCCAAATAACGCCGCCCATCTCACGAATCATTTTAGCTTCGTTCTCAAAACGGACATCAGATACAACGATATCAAAATCGTGATGCTGCGCATACTCGATTTCACCTTTTGCGATGATTAGCCACAAATGAGGGTTGACAAGATTGCGCCCCCATTCTGTACCAAGGGTTTGCATCAGTTGACGCGGGCTCTTGCCAATATCAGGGAGCACAGCTTCCTTCCACTCACGGTCGTTCAACTTACTTGGATCCCAATTGAACATTGCGCAGAGTGCGTCTTTGATGGGTGCTGCGAATGACATCTTATCGTAGTCATACGTTTCGACAAGGTAGTCCGCTATTGTGTCTTTACCAGACCCCGCTGGTCCTGCTAGGCCGATTAGTCTCATTGCTTGTCCGCCCTTGCCTGTGCCGCTTGGTCAGAGTAACCGTTAGGGTATCTCTTCTTCATTAGCTTGTGATAGTTGTACTCGAGAACTTCTTCGCGAGTTATATTGAGTCCTTGACGCAAGCCCTCCATGTAGAACTCAATGTCGCCGAGTTCTTCAATGACGTTTTCGCGGTCAATGGGCTTGCGGTAGACTACGACCTTTTTGATAGCGTCCAGTATCTCACCCGCCTCACCAGATATGCCGGTTGCCATGTGCCAGATGTGCGCGTCCTCAGGCGTTAGTGTAAAGCATATAGCTTCGCCAGGTTTGCCGAGGAGCGTTACCATCTCAGCGTGTCTTTTTTCAATATCAGTTACAATGTGCATGATATACACCTCTTTCTGCCACTTGCGGGGCTGTACGTTAACGTTTACGGCGTTTTAGATGCTGCTTTGATGCTAGTATGCCAACCAGCAAACCTTGCGCGCTACGTGCGTTTCGATGCAACCGAAATGTGCGGGCTTCGGAAGTTAATACCGTGCTGTTCCGCGCAGGAAACGCCGATAGCTAGGATCTGCCGCAGTTCGTCAAGTGCCAAATAGTCTGTGCCGCTCTGCGACCAGTGAATTTCCGCCAAGGCGAGATGTCTGCGAAGCAGCGTAAGGTATGCGCCTACTTCGTGACCGTGTTTTGCGTTGTCTCCCCATTTGCGAATCTGGTATTCGCGTTCGCTGTCTATCGCCTCATATACTTCTTTACGTTGCATTTTGCACTCCTTCTTGTTTAAAGCCATTATGGACAATTACCCTACATGTTATCCCACGAACGTTAAGTTCCTCGTAAAGTTCGTTGTAGTCACGTCTACTGCTTAAATTCGTGCAGCATAGCACCTCTACGTTGCGTAGGCCACGGAGAGTTTCCGCGCTGTTTACACTTTGCCATCTGCTATAGCCGATACCTGCATCTCGAGCAACAACTTCTGCACAGGCTTGGCAACATGCTAGAACGTATATCATAGGTCGAATAATCCTACGTGGTGTAGCGGTTTCGGCTTCGCCACTTTCAGCCATTCAAGAACTTCGTAGATGCAGGCGACGAACCTTGGCGTATGGTGCTCTGCAACTTCTTTAATTGTGATTCCGTGAATAGCAAGACGGTCGTCTATTACTTTCTGCATTGCTCTCGGAATTGTTGTATAATGCTGTCCCGCATCTTTACGAGCACCAGCTCTCTCCGATACTTGGATTGTGCGTAAGTCTCCATCGTGTGCCAGGTAGAAGATTGACCCGTTAATCGCGGTTTGCATCCACCAAGCAGAGTCGGCCGAAAACCAATCAACGTTTCTGAGCATGTGCATCCCTGTCGTCGCAAGTCCATGAGTTCGTACTCTCTTAGGCTCGTTAAGAAGGAGCGTATGTACTTCCGCCGCCCAGGAGATACGGAACTTTTCCGCGACGTCGTTCCTTGGAGAGATACAAATGTAGTCCGCCATTTGGCAGACATTGCGTAACCTTTCCTTCGGCTCGTTTTGATGGAATACAGGAAGTACACGATCGCCGAAATGCTTAACAAGGATTTCGTAATTTCTATCTGATTCACGCATTGCCTCCTCGAGTTCTTCGTGGCTTGCTGTTCTACCTCGCTCACCCGGAATCTTATCCAAGTTAATCAACCAAACCTTACGCAAGCCATGTTCGTACTTCTCAATCATCTCACCATACACCTGTATCAGGGGTTCAAGCTCAATAACCTTGCCTTTGTTCCACGCAGTAAATGCACCAGAGTCCAGCATGATTTCAACTGTATTCTTATGCTGCGACGCGTAGTACATCCAGTCCGCTGTTTGTCGCACGTACTCCTTGTGACACGATTGCAGACGGTACTCGCATAAGCCTGATAGCTTCTCCTTCTGCTCAACAGAGAAGTTACCAATGCCGGAGAAGTAGTAGTTAACGGTAGGCATTACTTATGCCAGCCTTTCGATTCGCTAATCAGTTCTTTAAAAGCAACAATCGCAGCGGCTTGCATCTTACCACGATTTGCGCCAAGCCACCGCACAAGACGGTCATTTATCGACTCCACAGCAACACGGGTTTCGCTTCTGTATGCTCTTGAACTGGATACGTTTGCGTACATAGACCCGCCTATGAAAACGACCTTTTCCATACCCTTGGCAACAAGCTCTTTAAGATGAGTTTGATTTTCCGCAATGATTGCACCGGGGTGCTGTTCACGGAAAAGTCTGTAACATGCTTCTTTGACAAGCGCCGGCGAACTCCATTGGGCATCTGCAACATCTGGGACGCCCTCGTTAATCATGTTTGCGATCGTTTCATACTCTTCGGTCGCGTACCACATGTTCGTCGTCGTGGCGCTTAATTCCCACGACGAGACGGTTTGCCTATCGCGTTCCAACTTGATGTTGGACGGTTTGATGTTGTAGCCGTGTATGAGTTCTGTAGAGCAAATGAACAGGCCACCGACGTAGAGCTTACCTGGACGCTCAAGCAGGATGTCGCCGTATGGCGTTTGCTTTATCGCCCCAATGTCGCTCTGCATACGCAAGCAGGAGTCGCGTATGTCGTCGCACTCGTCACTCGTCAACCCACGTATCTCAAACGTAAGCCCGGTATTCTTATAAGCCAGTGTGCTTTCCTCAACAACAAGAAGTTCCTGCTCGAATTTGGAGTTGTACTTAAATCGCGGCTCCCACAACTTATCTCCATTGGCGATGCTAACGGGTTTGAACAGTCGCGTAAGAACAAGTAGCGCAATTTTGTAGCCCTCGCCAAAACTGCCGATGCTGTCCTCGCTGTCCGCTTTACTTGTTGAACCAAGAAGCAGCGTTTGTGGAGACAAGGTCGTAAACTCAGAACGCAACTTGAGAGTATGCTCGTCACCGTCATTCTTGAATTCATAAACAAAGGGTGATTCGCTGTCCAGCGCGTTCTGTATAAGTTCCCGCACAGCTTCCGCGAGTCCCCAATGAGCAACGTATCCTTTATTGAGGGATAGCTCGTATGTGCGGGTGAACATTATTCAGTCCAGTTCTTTTCAACCGTAGGCCAGAACTTGATGCCGCCCCTCGGCGTAAATTGACCTTGAACCCGCAACCATTTAGGACGCAGAAGCAAAGCCAGGTCACGATGGATACGCGCAACACAAGACTCGTGGAACTCGCCGTGCATACGGAAAGAACCCAGGTACAGTTTCAGGGACTTCGATTCCACGCAACGCTCTTCGGGAATGTAGTCAATGACGATCTTCGCAAAGTCAGGTTGTCCCGTCTTTGGGCAAAGGCTTGTAAACTCAGGCGCCTCAATCTGAACCAAGCCGCCGACGCGGTCGTCAAATGGGCACGGAAAGTACTCAAGGAGTTCCGGGTTGGGCTTGTCGTACGAGTACGTTGTGCTGCTGCCGAGTGCTTTTAGATTTTCGCTGTTTGTTTCGTTCACGACTATTCCTTTGCTTTTTACAGGTACATGCTTTGCAGGGCTGCAAGACGGATCCTGCTTTCCTACACACTGTTATCCCGTTTGGTTTATGGGTGTCTGCTTTACTGTGATAAAACAGAGCTTGCGTTTCTACCTCTCCTTTTGCTACGGTGCTACAACCGATGCAGCGTACTTCGTCACTCGGCATACCCGCCGCTCTGACTTCTCTTGGTACTGAAAGGTATTGCGACACAAGGTCGCCAAGTGCGCCAATCACGATATATCATCCTCGTCCCTGAATGCAACGAATGACGGTAGATTTGGCTTGTCCTTCGCACCTATAGGGAAATGCTTATATGTGATAATTCGCCCCTCAAGGGTCTCACGCTCGTTCCAGAGAACCACACGAACTGCGGCGTCAAACCCGGTTCCCACACTAAATTCAACCCCGGTTTTAACATCCCGGACTTCCAAGCCTCCAAGATCTCCTGCAGGTCGTTTATTTCCAACGTGCGACGAACGACTGGTACCGCCAAGTTCGTTTGTGGTAGCTTCGTTGTCATTGTGCATCCTTTCGTAAGAACCGATAATAACTGCTTCGCCGTCCTCAAACCGTTTCAGTTTGAAGCCCCAATTCTCGCGAACCGTTGTCTTTCCCGCTTTGTAGGGCGCAAGTGGGTCACGGAGCATGATGCCTTCCCAGCCTACTTCGAGCAGTTTGCTCTCGAATCCGAGCAGGTCAGAGATGTCGCTTATGCGAAGATGTGGGACTAGCTTTATGCGCTTGTCGTCAAAAGCATTTACACGATCGGCAGCATTTTCAAGGCGCTGCATGAATGCTAAGTTAGGGTTTGTTCTGTCGTCAAACACAAGGAAGGTGAAGTCAGGTTCGCCGAAGAGCGTGCTTACGCCGCTACTTGTGCGACGCCGAACGTCCTTTGCTGTTGGTGATCCGACAACCACCTCACCGTCAAGACCGTCGAACTCAGGCTTGCTCAGGTATTCACGAATGTACGCGTTCTTTGTTGGCTTACCGGACGACGCCTTTGCTTGCCCATCTTCCACATACAAGCGATTACCGTCTATCTTTGCACTGCCGTACTTCGGATAAATCACGCGCTCCAGGTGAACGCTACCATCGCGATCCATAAGACTTTCAAATTTCATTGGCTTCATATTTCCTCCGGTTATAGACTCATCGGTTGTGGTGCGAACTGTTCCTCGCACCACAGCGCCTGAGTAGTTGTATTATTGCACAACACGTAATCTTATGCAATACCTCAGGTTACAGTTTAATCAAGTTGAAAAACTCCGCACGACAGTCAGGTTCGGTAAGCATTGTTCCTCGCAGCGCACTCGTTACAGTGGAACTACCGCTCTTTTTCTTGCCCCGTGATTCCATGCACAAGTGCCGAGCAGACACAACAACGCCCACTGCTTTGGGTTTCAGATTATCCCAAATAGCGTCAGCAATCTGATTAGTGAGACGCTCTTGTACCTGTAGACGTCTAGCAAAAATATCAACAACCTCAGGCAGCTTACTAAGACCAACAATGCTCCCGTTAGGAATGTACCCAACGTGAGCAGTACCGAAAAAAGGAGCGAGATGGTGTTCGCAATGGCTGTAGAAAGGAATATCTCTGACAAGGACGATTTGGTCGTAAGACTCGCCGCCGTCGTCAAATACCTTAAGGATCTTTGCAGGATCTTTTCCATAGCCACTCGTCCATTCTTCCCATGCTTTAACGACACGTTGAGGCGTTTCAATTAGGCCGCCACGTTTCGGATCTTCGCCAATGAATTGCAAAAGGCGAGTTATGTTATCGGAAAACGAATCATCCTTCTTGTCAGTTGCTTCCCACGGAAAGACAATCCATCTCCCAGAATAAATAGACTCTTTTCGTTGGTCTATCAGAGATACGAACGGTACTTTTAGGTGCGCATAACGTTCGCGTGTTGCGCCGCTGGCAATTATGTCGTCAACTATCAGTTCGGCATCTTCGGGTACGTCAACAAGACGTATATTGAGACCGGCGGCGGCCATTGCGTAGGCCGCTGGAACACCTCCTCTCGGGACAGCGTAAACAGTTGTTTGGCAGTCCCTACGAATCAAGTGAGGAGCTATTGCCGCAGACGCCAGACGCTCTATCTCACGATGATTTAGATAGTACTTTTCCTTGCTCATACGAATATCTCCGAGGTTGCTGTACACTTACGCGTTTCTTCAACGCGTACAGATATGAGAACGCAACCAGTGCCTTTAAGTTGCTCGGGTCCGACAGTGAACATAAGATAGTGTGCCATGTTCTCAGCAGTTGGGTTAAACGGCGTTATGACAAGGCCTTGACGGTCAATCTGGTACAAGTAATCAGCCCATGGGTCTTCTTTCCAAGCAAGGAACTTGTGATCCCACTTCTCTTCGAGCCACATGCAGAGTTTTTCTTTGATAACGGAGAAGTCGATAACACGACCCACAGTGTCCAAGCCCTCCTGATTGTCCTCCGTTGGAGCACCAGCTATCTTGAAGTGTATACGATAGTTGTGTCCATGAAGGTGTGCGCATTTGCTTTCGTGCCCAAACACGCGATGACCGGCGGATATGTCATGGTAACGTTCGGCGGTTATCACAGTATGCCCTTCCCGCCTACGTTAGGCTCTCGGCGGCCTGCTATTGCGAGTCGCTGGACAAGCTCGACAACGATGTCCTGCTGGCGCTGTGTCCCTATGAAGTTGGGCAGAACGTCTTTCTCTGCGAGTGCAAGTAGCTCTCGATCAGATAGACTTCTAAACTGTGTTATCCGTGACATTTTGCATCTCCTTTATTTCTTTATCAGACATTTTACGCCAGTATTCAAACTTCAAGAACTTGTCGCCAACCGGCAGGTAACGACCAGTCCCTTCCCGGCGATGAAAGAACGCTGAGGCCCTTCCTTCCGGTAGATTAAAAACAGCTCCTTTTAAAGGGCCGTCTATGCACTCACGCAATGACATCGTAATTCCGTGTATCCGGAACCGCCATTAAACCCTCTTTTATAGCGCGAAGAACAAGTGGGTCAGGCAAGCCAGCATCTTCAAAACCCTTTGCGCGAAGGACGTTGGAGTGGTTCATGTCCGTCGGTGGGTACTTACCGTCATACGACGTATGCGTGTGCGCAAGAGCTTCCCAACAGCCGGGCAGGTCACGCGCAAGCAGCACAGTTTCCTTCTTGGATTTGAACATCAGAGGAGCGATGACTTCTATCCAGTTAGTTTCATTCCTACCCAATGAGAAATTCGCAGTGCATTCAAAGTCGTTACGGAACTGCTCAGTGCAATCAGGATAGTTTGCGTTGTCTTCTTGACAAATGCCGGTTACGAGCGCAGCACAGCCGAGTGCAACAGCCCTGTTCATCGCCAGTGTAAAGAAAAATATGTTGCGCATTGGGACGAAAGTAAGCTCCACTCTGTCACCAATGACTTCCGCCATCTGCCCTGCGTTAATATACTTCTCAAGCGGTGCATTACTCGTTAGAGGAGAAACGGATTGCAATACGCCGGGCAGGTCAATGATTTCGTGTGACGCAGTTTTCGCCATTGAAGCAACAGTTTTCGCAGCTTCTATCTCGATTATGTGTCTTTGACCGTAGTTGACAGTTATTGCATGAACTTCGTCAAAACGTGACAGGGCCCAGAATAAGCAGGTTGTGGAGTCCTGCCCGCCCGATAAAACAACTAATGCTTTTGACATTTTCTACTCCTTAGTATTGAAAAGCCCGTTGCGAGCTTGGTGATATAATGGACAACTTCTCTTTCGCCCTCGTTACTGCAACATACGCTACTCTTAATTCATCAACTGGATTTTTCACATAATCATCATACGTCCTTCGTGACATATCTGGCAACAGAATTACATGGTCCGCTTCACCCCCTTTGACGCCGTGGATCGTCTGAATCGTAACTTTAGGTACTTCGGTAAGCTTTCTTCCCGAGTGCATTATAGACAGGTAGTACGCTCGCATTGGTAGTTCGATACCCTCAAGCGCTTCGTGCCACAGATCGTACTTTAGAAGACCATATTCCTTCTTCAATGTTTCTTGAGTAAAGCGCAGGTCTTTATCAGCAGCATTCATCTTGGCCTTAGCACCCCGTGCGAGAAACTTCCCGACAAGCATGTGGTCGAACATGTTCTGAACCCGTTTAAGAGGCATTGTGCGACCCTTTTGCAGATCTTCCCAGCAATATATCGCGTCTACGTGTTCTCTCTTTATGCTAGAGTACCCGTGCCTGCCAAGGAATGGATGCCCTTGCCCTTTCAGTAGATTCTGCACCCGCGCCAAAAGAAAAACATTTCGAACCAGAATCATTGTTGATTCTTCTGGTTTGATAACAGCATAGTCAATTGTTGGCAATCTGTCAATGCTTCCTTCACAGTCACGAGGCGCAAATGGCTTTTCAAAGCGATTCGGAACATCCGTTATAATACGCAGGGCTTTCTGGTACACTGCTCTTGGAAGTCTGTACGACTGATGTAGCACTTCCCGCTCTCCTTCCAAGCTCAAAAACGTATCGATGTCCGCACCTGACCAACGATAAATGCTTTGGTCATCGTCACCGGCAATGTACAGTTCTTCACAGTCACGAAAAGCGACTTTCAAGACCTGCCATTGTAACGTAGATAAGTCCTGTGCTTCGTCTACAATTGCCATTTTTATCGGTAATGGTTTATCTCGCGCAACGAAACGCGTTAGCAAGTCAGTATAGTCTAGTAAACACTTCTTATCTTTGTATGCAGCAAGGGTTTTACTAAGGCGTTCGAGTTCGTACCAGTCGAGACCCGAGTCCGCTGTTTCCCACGTCTCACGCAGGCTTCTGCAGGTTATGCGAGCAAAATTATCAAGAAACAGTAACCGATCTCCGCGCTCATCCCCAACAGGCAGTCCAGTCTCGCTTTCATCGAATGTACCTTCAAATTTGTAACCAAGAATGTCTCCAAGCTCTTTATACTTTGTTCTTTCCATCATATCTTGTTTGGACATGCGTAGCGCACGAAAACACATAGAATGAACTGTTCTGAAATAAGGTAAGTCGTTGGATATCAGATTGAACTTGGTACAAGCTCTATCCGTCGCTTCAAAAATCGCCTTGCGCGTAAAACTGACGAACGCTATCGTGTCAGGCTCATATCGGTTTTCAAGCGCATCGCTAATGTGGTTTAACGACCTTGTTGTTTTCCCGCAACCCGGAGGTCCAAGAATAAGGCGTTGGTTATTGGTTATCTTCAAAACGTAGTATCTCCAGTTATTTCAGGTACTTCAAAAGACTCATTTTCATCGTTGCGTAACACTAGACTCCAGGTAGGTACATCACGTCCTTTAACCTTCAGATTTCCTTGCTCACCCTTTATGTCTTTTAGCAGGATCCAAACGCGTCTTGAATCTAAACGCAAGCCCTGCATCTCGAGATAGCGTAGTAAGTCCGCACCACGGAAATGCGTAACGTTTGAGCTTGGATCTGTCCAGTGCCTACCTAGGATGATTTCATCTTTAATACGAGCAGGTGTTGTGACATTGAAAAACTGTTCGATATGGAAAGATATCCGTCCCTTTGTTCCCGACTCAACAGGTGCTTCCTGTAGCTGCACATTCTCAAGTTTATCACGAATCATCTTTTCGTAATCAGCGAGTTTAATCTTTCCAGGCAGCTTGTTAATTGCAGATACAACAAGTTTCCTAAATCGCTCCTGACTTACCAGATCCTCTGTGTCTAGCTCGATACGAACACCCTCAACGTCAATAAACCAAATAGGCGGATCTGTCATTACCTTTATAAGATCGCCAAGGTTTATTCCGAGGTCTTTTGCGTCGAGTTCTGCTATACCGAATTTGCGTTTCTTGCACAGATCTTTATTACACAGATTTACGCATGGCGGCTTGTTGCAGGGATAAAAGTAGTCCTTCTTGCTAAGTGAACGCCCAATCATCTGAACGTCACGCACTGCCAAAGGCGGAACCATCACATTACGATTGATTAAGTCTAGCTCTGCTTCCCAGCCGTCGTCGTATTTCAGCATGGCGTAAACGCCCATGGCGAAAAGCGCGTTATTACGAGCACCTTCAGGGACGCCATTCATTGCCATTATCTGCAGGCATGGCGGACCGTCAGCGAACGTATCGCTTAGTTTTACCTCGAATTCTGCGAGTTGCTTTGCTGATATAGCTTTGGATCTTGCGTACTTAACAAACTCGTCAACCGACAAAGGTGCGCCGTCTTTTATTGCATAGCGCGTTGTCTTAAGAGCATTGAAGTAGGGCATGTTGAGCCAGTTGCCTGTGTCGCGCCCGTTTGCAAGTTTCGTTTGCTTTGGGTAAATCTCAACACCGCCATAGCCGAGTGCTACGCTGAACTCTGTGAGTTTTGATCTGACGGTTGACGCGCTGATGTACGTCTTCAAGTACATGGTCAGGTGCGCACCGCCGCTCTTTGTTCTGAGAACAACGAGTGGAAAATTCAGTTGTTGCAGTTTCTTTTCAAGTGCTTCTAAATCGAGTGGGTAGACGTCAATGTCTATAGCGCCCCAATTGCAGGTCGCTTCGTCGGTGATGGGAATTACACCAATGCCCTTGTCACCTGCTAGGTGCGAAATCCACAGTCTAGGTTCGTAAGTACCCGAAACGGTCTGGGCCTTACCCTCCATCTTATTCTTGACTTCGTTTACTTGCCCTTGAACGTAAGTGCCGTATGCTCTGTTAAGGCCGCCGTATAGCTCAAAGAAATCAGTTTCCAGACCCATTAGTAGCTCTCAAGTAGGTTCCCACGATGCCCCTGCACCGTGGGTGTTGCACTACTTGACGCTTTAGAAGTCTTCGTCTTCGTCTTTGACAGTCTTGGTAGGATCTTCGTACGACGCTTTTGCCAATCCGTCTTGTACTTGTTCCTTCAAGGTCATTGCACGGAGCAAGAGTTGCTCGTCTTCAATCTGCGTTGAGTTGCCGATCTTGTAGCCCATCCACGAACCTTGGTCGTTGCTTTCGGGAATGGATTGCAGGTTCCAGATGCGCGAGAACATCGGTGCTGGTACGGGCCCATTCAGGCCCTGAATGCGGATCTGCTGCATACGAGACATCCACTGCTTGGACTTCTTAACCTGGGTTGATGAGAAGCTCAAAACTGCGGGCGCCCAATCATCGTCTGCTTTGAGTAGGCCATAATGCGTCCGCGTATCGACCAGTTGTACTTCGCTGTTGCTGTTCAGGATGTCACGACCTTTTTCATCGCGAGTTGTTTGACCAACAATTGGATCCGTAGGCAAATACTCGCCCTTGAACCCGCCGCCCTTTTCACGCAGTCCCCAGGCGATGAAACGCTGTGAGAAGTAAACGGGAATGAAGTCGATACCTGTTTCGCCGTTCATAACTTCCTGCGTTACGGAATTCAGGAACATACCTTCTTCAGCACCTGGGATGTAAGCGCCTTCAGATTTCTTGCACTGCGGAGACAGTGCTTGGAGAATTGAAATGAAAGGAATAGCAAAGCTTTCCATCCCCGCTTCTTCAAACCCTGAACCAGAGTTTTCTGCGAGCATTGTTTGGATTGCCAACTGAGATGGGGTGAGGGTCGCCACACCTGTTTCCTCTTTAACTGCGACTTCGGTTTTTGCTTTTGCCATGATTATATTACCTCGAAAAAGAACAACGTTATTTAACAGAGACTTTCGCTTTTACAACTTCATGGATTCCGAAGACTTCCATGGGTACATCCACGCCGTTACCGAGAAGCTCTTTCATTGTTGCCTTCAAGGTGCTGTGATGGATAGACTCTTTATCAGAAGGCGTGAAACCCTCTGCGACGAGTGCGGTAACCGCTTTTTCCGCAGCGTCATTTTCACCCTTGCCGAAAGACAGCGACACAACGTGCTTAATGATACCGTCGTAGCCGTTTTCTTGAAGCCATGCTTTTGCAATCGGGAAACGTTCTTCCGAAATGCTTGCGTGAATGTCGCGCTTAATTTCGATACCTTCGCCAGAGTCCAACGTGAACTCGGAGAAGCCTGCTTCCTGCATTGCATTGGGCAGGAGTACTTCCTGCACATAGCGCAACTTCTCTGTTGCGAGCTTTAGAGAAGCTGTCAGGTCTGCTACTTCTCGCTCCTCGCGCACCTGGCGGTGTGCCAAGTCAGAGATTAACTTCAACTGCTCGTTATTTATGTCCATCTTTTACTCCTTAGTATGTGATGCTGTTAATGTCGGTCTTAATGACCATATAATCACGGTTGCGTCTATCCCACTTAAGGTATCTCACGCGACCGTTATTATTTCTTGCTGCTATACTCGCCACAACGCACATCAGGATTGGATCTCCAACCGGCACAATGTAGTCGTCATCGCTAAAGTCGTGTAGCACGTCGTTGATTGTCTTTATCATTGCAGAAGGTGCAACCATCGCTTGACTGGTTTGCAAGACGATAATTATCTCGCCCCATTTAGCCGCGGGTGACAAATCTACAGACTTTATCTGCTGACCATTTTCGATCCGCGTAGGTTCGCACACAATAAAGACTCTACTTTTAGTTTCCATACACGACCTCGAAATCCATAAGATACTCGGACATTTCCTTCTTGCGCTGCAAGGCAGCTAGTATATACTCGTCAATCGAGTCCGGGCAGACTAAGTCTTCGTACAGAACATGCGAGCCTTCAGATCCAAATCTGTGGCAACGATCTTCTGCTTGCAAGCGTTTACCACTTGAGAACTGGTTTGAGAAGAAAAATACGTTGTTACACTCTGCCATGTTGATTCCGATACCGCCAGCGTCCACAGTGCCTACGAAGAACTGCACGTCGCCATCTTTAAAACGTTTTAGGTTTCTTTCACGTTCATCATTAGGCGTTTCGCCGTAATAAGGAACTGCGCGGTCGCCAAGCACTGTGAGAACGTCAATTACTTCGTGCTTAAATCGACACCAGATAACTGTTCTTTCAGTCCTGTCCTGAAATGCCTCCAGCATTTCGATGATAGCGGGATTCTTGTGCGGCTCGAATAAACGTATCAGACGCTCTTCGTGGTCTAGCATGTAACCGCGGACAAGTTGGGACAGACGCATAAGCAGGGTTATCTTTTGGATGACAGTTGTCGTGTTGCCGAGAAATTCCGCCTTTTGACGCGTCTTAAGAGCATGGTACATCTTTGCTTGCTCTTTTTCCATCTCGAAGTATCGGGTTTTGTATAGCTTCTCTGGAAGGTCGAAGCACTCTGACTTGAGCTTTCTATACGAATGGGGAGCTATAAGATTCTTCAATAAATCCAAGTTCCTATACTGCGGTTGTCCTGTAATTGGGTCCTCAGCGATAAGCTGTGGTGCAAAGCGAAGACTGTGCTTTTTAACGATGCTTTGAACAAGTGGCGATGAGGGCGGCAGTACAACAGCGTATTGGTTCTTGAACGAAAAGAATGACTTCCCAAGAATGCTGTCGTCAAGAAACTGGAACTGGCTAAACAGGTTCATTGGGGACTCTGGAGAAGCTGTGCCCGATGCAATGCGCCTGTACTTTGCATCGTCACCCAAGGCAATAATGTTCTTTGTTCTGGATGAGTCGTGTGACTTGATGTAGCTTGATTCGTCAATCGCCAAGAAGCAATCAAAAGTAGATAAAAGCCTGCGGAGAATTGCGACGCCCTTTGGCACTCTTTTAGACTTCTTTGAAGCGTCGCCGCTGAATGCTTCGACGTTTATTGCTATGATACGGAGATAAGGACCTGGCTCAAATAGTGTTTCGACCTGCTTGACAGCCTTCGTAGATGCTGACTGCCACGTTGCGTATTTAAATGTTATATCATCAGGAAGACTTAGCGGAAGATCTTCACGTATCCATTTCCTGTGAACTCCGTTAGGGGCTACAACAATGAGGCAGTCTATCTTTCCAGCATAATACAGCATGGCCGCATTATCAATGATGGGCTTTGACTTCCCCGTTCCTTGCTCCATAAGTAAACCATAATACTCACGTTCGCTTGATATTTCGAGAGCTTCGCGCTGATGTACAAATGGTTCAGACTTGAACTTGTAGGTGTCTAGCATTATGTAACCCTGTTATGACTGTATGCCAGCATTTTAATGTAGATTGTTAACATTAGCAAGCTGGGTGTGCGCTAACGCACCAAACCACTAAAATACCCACTTTTAGGCACGCTATGCGGGCGTTTACGGCGTTTAGATTGCGTGGTAGGTATGTCAGTGTCATGGCTCAAACCGTAAGCAACGCGCAATAACGGAGCTTTTCAATGTCTTGCTCAGTGAGTGTTGTATTTCTGCGCTCTGGGTTCATTTGCCCTCCTGATTAAATCTGATGGTGTGATTTTATCTTTGCAATATCTTCTGCACTGACAGGCTGTTCGCCCATTTGTGCAAGATGGTTGTTGACTGCTGCCATCTGTGCATCTACATCCCCATCCTGCGCTATGGCTGTGCGATGCCACTTGCTGCTGATGACTTTCCCGTCCTCGACAAGTTCAAGGGCTATACGAACTTGCGTATGTCCAGTGCGAGTTAATTCAATTTGGTCTAATACTGTTTGCTTGGTAATCATAGTGTTTCTCCTTGTATTTAATTGGTAGCCAAAAAGCACATATTGCATATTACTCTTGATGAATTACCGAGAACATTTACATACGAATTACTTGTTGATGCCGCAGTTCTACTAAATAGATATATTGCATTAGCATAATCAGCAGAAATAGACACTATACTGGTTACTAAAGCCGAAGTGAATGAAACGGCTCCAGCACCACCACCTCCCGCAAAGGGAGAACCAGAAATAATATACTGAGAGCCTGAACCAATAGCATTGATTGTCATATCGCAGTGGAGCGAGACAAATCTACCTATTTTAATATACTCACCAGATTGGAAACCATAAGTTGCTGTGCCCCCAACATTGGGAGTCCACGTTCCTTCTTCATAATCATCCAGCGTATTTGCATTTGCACTTGGATTCTGCGTTGCGGGGAATTGTATCTGGCCACCATTCGCTGAAATCAATCCGCCAATCGAAGTGACAACCTGTATCCAGCCTGACCAAGTTCCACCATAACAAGTATTCGTATACATTAGTCCTGATCCTGCACCCAGGATTTTTGCAGTGATGATATGGTATAAGTTTCCAGCAGCGTCACCTGAATGACGCTGCAACTCAATATGCCACCAACTGGTAGGTAAGTTTCCCTGCGCCACTGACAAGTAAATATCATACATCCCGCATCTTGGTAGACTATCAGCCCAAGTCTCAAGATTTGTATCAGCTGCGATACCTACGTTCTTGCCTGCGATTGCATAGTGTGCATTCGCGGCATTCACAGCATACCCAACCGCCAACGCCCGTTCATCTGTTATCATTGAATTGACAATTGCGGTGACTGGTGCGCTGGTCGCATCCAATAAGACTTGACACACAGGGAAGGCTCCTGAAGTTATTGCTGGAGCAACAGGGGCAGATGTTACAGGAGTTCCTGTTATCACAGAATTCACCCCAGCGCTATCTATCACAATACGATCTATGCGCATGTAGCCTGTTGCTGGGGTAGCAATGGTTGCGGTGCTTTGTGCAACAACCTCTGTCAGCGTGGTTCCGTCATAAGTATGTCCGGCATCCAGCAGGATTGTCATGTTTGGTGCTGCTTGCTCTCGCGGTGCGAAGTTATCTACCATGCGCTGCGCAACTGCGAAGTTTGCATCAATCACATTCTTGTACGCTGTTGAAGTCATTGTTGCCCAGACTGTTTGTAACCACGATGCTACACTCATGTTATTCTCCTATTCGCCAGTTGCGGTATAAGTCAGGACGCCGCCTGATTCGGTAGAACCATTCCAGACGTGGAAGATGCAGCCATCCCACAGGCCTGAACCATTTTGATGAAAATCTGATGCTGTTGCGCTTGTTCCGCCAGATACCACAACGGGTACGACGAAAGGCGCGTAGTGGAAAGGTGCTGGGAACAGCGTAAGCACTGTATTGGGGCCAGGCACTGTTATATTTGTAGGCGGAACCTCTGTAACAGGCGACATATCTACGTTCAAGGTGTAATCCGTTAGCATAAACAAGTTCCCTTGCGTGATGCTGGCAGAAATGCGTCCTTTTATATAGCGCATGTAAAGAGTGCCAATCACCCAAGGCGTGTAAACTGCGGGATCTGCTGCACCTGTTAGCCATGTGTCTATAAAGGCTTGCATTTCCGGCGTGCCTGTTTGCCCCACGCCCAATACGAGACCTAGCGTTTTCCAGACACGCAATTGCTCGTCGTACCCTGCATCTAAGACTGGCGTATCGTATTCTATATATGTGACGGGATCAACAACCCATTGGTCAATCCACTCCCATCCAGTGTAAGTGCCTCCAGTGTAGAAGCTGCCAGTGCTCTGGCTGTCGGGGATCAGTAAGCCCGTGTAGTGTTCTTTCAAGCCAACAAGAGTGCCGTTCCAACCAACTTCTTCTACGTCGTGTATTATCGACAAATTTAAATCTTTAACAACGAGATTAAAAGTTGCGATTACGGGCGATAGATTGTTAGCTATGTCGTGCGCTCTGATTCCAAATACCCACGTACCCGGCGGTACAGCAGCGTTGGTCATCTCAGTGCCTTTTGCTGCTTCTGTAAGAATTTCAAAGCGAGACCAGTCACTTGTGCCTTGAGGTGCATAGCCAATGTCATAGACGAGAGGCGACAGATCTTGCACGTCCGTCCACTTGAACACGACAACACCGCCATTCTGCTGTGCAGAGAAATTTGTTACATTCGGCGGGAAGCCAATCACTGTGCCGACGATGTGCGTGTACGGGTTAACTTGCGTGAGATCTTGACTTCCGCCACCTTTTATATTAAAACTTGGGAAGCGGAAGTAAACAGTTGTGCCAATAAGCTTCTGTAAGTACGGAAACTTTATTACGTTCTTATCTATGGCGACGAAAACTCCGCCAGTTAAATGCGCGCTCGGAAGACTGCCATAAGCGCCACGACGCAAAGTTGTGAGGTTGTAATTCTGCAGACCTGTCAACACAGCGTTTTCGTAAGCGACAAGTTCGCTGTCTACGTAAGCAAGATTTGATAGGGCAATGAGGTCTGCTGCTGAACAGGGGCTCAGGGTAGCTGCTGGGTCGAGTAGATCTACACTAAGTGTGTTGGTTAAGTCTGGGTCTGCTGCTGACGCGAGTGGAGCTGTCAGCGATCCAATTGCTGAACCAAAAGACCTACCTATCCACGTATAGTTAAGGTCGTCTGTTGAGAAGAAAACATCACAACCGCCCCAATTTGGATTCGCACTGCAAGCAGCAATCCAGAGTTCGTAGCCGCTTGCTGTTGCTGGGGCTGGAGCATCGAAAATCATGGGCGCGTCAATGTAGCCTGGGTCCACTTGCGCCTGCAACGGAGCTATAACAGTATCTATGAGTGGGTTGGCTGCGTTTCCGTAAAGGTCAACATCGTCGCGAACGCCTTTGAGCTTTATGATGCCGGGTTTTGCGTGTTCCTTGTCGTGTAGACGAACTTCGTACGCGTTTGCTCCTTTCTCCACGATTACGAGATCTGTTGGATCCAGTAACGCGTACTTCATACCAACCTGGAAGTCTATGGCATCACGATTTACCCACGCAGCGTGTACCATCGTCTGCGCTATAAGAAGGGCTTGGCTATCAGTCATTGCAATAGGTATTGAGACATTCTGCCTTAACTGAGACTGCGACGTAACTTTTCTCGCATACTGGCTACCCATAAGATAGTTAGCATTCGTATTCGGAAACTTAACTGTTATCTCAAGGGGTAGTTCTAGTTCTTGCGTTCGCGTAACGCTAAGTTGTTCTGGCACCGTTGCTCCGTAGTCGTGTGCAGCTAAATCTGCTTCCGGAATCGTCGCGGCTACGGTTGCGTTTGACCTTTTTACGAAGCGTATTACATTGTCTGTTTCAACCGCATCAAAGAAATAAGCGTGTGCGAGAGGCGTTAATGCGTCACGCGCTGACATTCTGTCTGCGATTGTGTATCCGCTTACGGTGTCCGCTGCCAGTTGCGAAACGTCTAACTGCCCTGATGTGAGGCCAGATCTTGTGCAGATGTCTGACACAATGTCGCTTAACGCAGTTGTGCCTTGTACGACCTCGAACTCAAAATTAGGTAGGTTGTTTCCGCTTATGTCCAAACCGAAGTCTTGAAAGACGACGTATGACGTTCCCTGATAGCCGGGCGTCATGTTGCTCGTACCCGAATTACCTACCACAGTTACTTCTGCGCCGGCAGCTATGTTAGAAAGAAGGCCGCTTGTTAGGGTTATCGTACCAGGCCCATTCGTCCCTGTTAAAATCGTGTATGTATGTGTGTCTCCTGCGAATTTGATCTGGTCGTTCGCGATAAGCGCACCTGTTGGATTTACAGTGTGATGATAGTACTTTATGGAGTGCCCAGATTTATGCACGGTGTTTACGATAACTCCGCCCACTGGAATAGATGTTGCCCCTGTTGTATGCGCACCGGCAGATGCAAAGTTTGCAGCAGTGCCTAAGTCGCCTTCGTACGCTTGTATCAGAGTGTCAGGTGTTTGCGTTTCTGAACCCAAGTGAAACGTCATCCATGTTCCTGCGGTATTCGTTGCTTGCGCTGCGTTGCTTGCTTGAATCTCCGCGTTCGAAATACCGCCCGGTGCGAGTGCTTCCCAATTTATGAGCGCACCAACATCCGTCTTTACGCCATTAAATACATGGAAGACTTGGACGAAGAATGTTTTGGTTGAAACGTTTGTTATCTGCACAAGCATGTCCGTTGCAACGCCGTCGATTGTTGCTGTTATCTGCGGTGTCACTGTGAAGGATATTCCATAAGGCGTATAGCTGCCTGGCGGAGATGACGGCGGCGTCCAGGTTGTGCCGTCGTAGCCAACCCAGATACCGCCTATTGGAACGTTAAGGTTATTCTGTGATGCTATGTTAGGTACTGAATACCAGAGTTTTCCGTTGATCCAGATACGCCGCACGCCTATGATAGGGCCGTCTCTAACTGCGACTGCACAGTTTACGGTGTAGTTGTAGTTTACTTGACCTCCGCCCTTACCGCTGGATCCCGACTGCGTTTGGTTGAATGGTGTAGACCAGATAAGATTGCCAGTAACGCGAGCTGTTCCGTATATCAATGGGATCGCCATGCCTACGCTAGAGTTTCCTACGCGCAAGTCTGAGAGTTTCGGGCCGTCGTGCGTGGGTGCGCCGAGTGCCATCCCGACCATAAAGCCTACTTTCGCGCCCATTGGGCTCCCAGTAACTAGGAAGCCTATACCTGCTCCCGCACCTGCGATTATTAGTTGGCTTGACAAGATAACTCCTTAAATCTACGGGCGTACATAAGGCGAGCGATCCATACTTGGTCTAGCTCATGTTCTATACATTTCTTGGCGGTCATATACGCATGTATTATTCGGACTGGAGCTACCTCAGTAACGATAGCGACGTGCTGTGGCTCGTGACCATTGAAGTGGAAAACGAGTAAATCGGCCGGAAGTATTTCCTCGAATGTTATTGCATCTGTTTGCACTTCAATCTGTAGCATGAGTATACCGTTCATAGGTGCTCTTGGATACTTTAGCATGTCAACGATATTTAAGTCTAGATTCGACGCTACGCCCACAACAAGACCAACACAGTCAACACCTGCGCCTTTAACTCTGCCGCAGTGGTGAAACGGAGTCTTTAACCACGTTCTTGCCTCAGCTACAATATCGTCGCGAGTTAGCATCATGTCCCCGAAATCATGCGATCTTGGCCTGGTACGTCAGGAAAACCGCGGAAGTGTACAACGTTTCCAAAGATGCGGCAAGCGTCACGCGTCTTTAGACAGCCTGCAATGATAGAGAAAGTATCCCCAACTGCGGGCAAGAAGGGCAGTTGCTCTTGCAGCACAAGTGCTCCGCCGAGTGCAAAAGAGCGCACTTCCATAGCGATGTTTATATTTGCGCCACTCGTCATCGTTATGATTCCATTCGTAAAGTATCCGTTTGCTTGCGTGAGACTTGTTGCCACGAAGTACCTACCATCTGTAACAGACGTTAACGCACCTGTATGCGTATAGGCCACTGGATTAAGAGTGCAGCGTGAATCGCAAAAATTAGCATCACACGATGAGTTTAACATTCTTCCGAATGGCTGCTGTAGTGCCTGCGTTAAGCCACGAAGTTCTGCTGTGAAATCGTTACGCTTTGTTACTACCTGTCCGAGATATCCTGACTTGAGGTACACGTAGCCCATAGTAAGATCCATGTAGTTTACGAGCAATAACTCAAGTCTTGCATAGTCCCAGATTCCATTTATAAGATCTGTTTCTGATATAGCTGGAGCTTGTAGTATGCTGACTATCTCAAGATTATCAACCTTCATTGAAGATGAGGAGGTTATTGACGACGGATTGTAACCATCTGATGTGGAGTAAGTTATCCCGCCGAAAACAATGTCTGTAGATGCGTCTGTAAACGCACGTACAGAGCCATCTTTTAGCGTCACTTTGAGAAGTGTTGCAAGGGTAGTTGTTTCTTGAGCGAGGTGCGCTTTGAACGCAGCGCCACTATCTGAAGACCCGAAGACGGTTTTCATTACACTGGGATCTCTACGAGTGGAAGCTGGCTGAGATAGAAGTATTTCGTGCCGAGTGTACCTGGGACTATGACCTCTGCGCTGTCGAACCTAGACTTTAGCGTATCCGTATCGAAGCGCACTGGAACGTCAAACTGCCCTGCCCAGGTCAGAATCGCACCTATTGTGGGAGCCACAGCGAAGGTAACAAGGCCTGTCGTGTAGTCGATAGTTACGTCAGTACCAGTTACAAGAAGTACACCATTTTTGTAGAACGTGCATTTCCCTGTTACGGGTTTTGCGATAATGCGGTAGTCTGTTTCCAGGCCATTAGCGTAGGCTTTCTGCATTTGGAAAATAGTTGCTGTTCCGTTACCATTCCCTAAGTTTGTGCCTGGGATGGCGAGTATGCCCTCTGTCGCAAGCACTTGATAGTCAGCCCAGTCTTGCATACGGAAACCTTCAGCCTTACCTCCACGGGCGCGAAAGAATTTTATTATTTCGTACAGTTCTGTGTCGGGTAATTTGCGGTCGCCAAAATTCCACGCGCCTCTCGCGTACTGCCAGTTGCGATTGCGTTGTTCTCGTCCTGAATTCAGGACGACAACGTCTGTTGAGTACTCAGGCCCACCTTCTGTGTTATAGCAGATGTACCCATCGCATAATCTTTCTTCTGAAAACGACATTACATGTTTCTCCTAGAAGCTGACTGCGTTGCTCTTGCGACGTGCTCCGCAATCTGAGACTGTGTTCTCTGATTCGCGGGTTCATTTAGCGAAAAATAGTTGTGATTCGTAACCTGCTTTTCTGATGCTAGGTTCGGTTTGTTGAACGCTGCGGGCGTTATCCGCTCTCCCTTGTGTACCATAGCGAGCATGTCTTGAGGTACGTAATCTGTCCCTACTGCGAAGCCTGGAATCATTGACGTGTACCCTGCTGCTCCGCCCATCGCCATAGGCGTCCCCATCATCATGCTCGCTGTCGCTGTTCCCGCTGCTCCTCCGCCAAACAAACTCATTATACCACCAACCAAGCCTCCTAACGCGCCCGATGATGGGCCGCCGGTTGGGCTTGTATTGCTGCCGCCGAAAAGTGACTGCATCAGCTGATTAGAAAGATCTTTTGCGATGAGATTGAGCATACCGCTTTCGATAGACTTCAGCATATCGTCTACAGAGCGCGCAAGACCTTTCGTACCCTTACCCAAGCTGACCATCAGACCTGTGAAAGAGCTTTCCATTACGTTGCGGGTCCCCATCCAGAGCTTGTTGGCTTCAAGAGCTGTTTTGTTGTCAAGAGCTTGAATGGCAGCTTCGTGAGCGCGTTTCGCGTCTAATTCTTTGTTAAGTATAGCGTCGTATTTAACAGCATTGTTTTTCTGTAAGAGTGCTTCGTTAGCGAGACCTGCTTCTGTCAGCGCGTATTTTTCGTCCTCAATTGCCTTCAGTTTCGTAAGCAGTTGATTCTTATCTATTATGCCCATGGAATACTGCTGGTTTGCAGCAACACCCTTTGCTTGAATGCCGCCCATTGCGAGGCGTTGCTTCTCTTGTGCATCTTGCATCGCTATTTGCAGTTCTTCCTTACGCTTCTCCTTTATGATAGCGAGTTCCAGGGTTAACTCTGTTGTTTTCATACGCAGGAGTTCTTTAGCTCCTGCCCTACCGATTGCTATTTTCTTTTGCCAGAACTCTTTGTCTAATTCAAGATTACGCAAGTTGGAATTATTCGGGTCGCGGAGAACTTGCTCTTTCTTAAGTTCGTTTCTGTAATTTGCCATCTTTGCTATGTCCGCTGAATGCGGGTGCGCTTTTTCGCCCGTATCTGATCCTGCCGATATCGGCATAAAGGGTGCTGATATTCCGGGTGCGCTAGAGTGCGATGTTCTCCAGGGTGTCTTGCTCCTTGCTGTTGGGTAGTCGCCTTTCGCCTCATACATTAAGCCTAAGAAAACGAGTAGGCGATCGATCCACTTATTTAACGTTGCTCCGAAGATATTTAGGTTGTCTATCCAGGTACCGAATTCCCAGCCTGCTGTAAAAGCGCCTGCGAGAAGTGTTACCCTGCCTGCAAGGAGCAGAACAGCGCCGGATAGCTTTTCAAGTATAAAAGGAAGGAGTGTTGCGCCGGATCCAAAGAGTGCGAAAGCTGTCTTCGCCACTGTAGCGACCCCTGTTATTGCGATACCCCAAAAAGACAATTGTGTTATAAAAGAGTGGTTTTCTGCGAAAGTGTTAACTTTCTCGATGAGTACTGTGAGGTTCTCAATTAGGCTTGTGAATGCAGGTAGAACAGTGTTGCCCACTGTTACGGCGAGTTTGTGGAAAGCTGCATCATAGTTTGCTACATTCTGTACGTAAGTAGCTTGTATCTGAGCATTTAACGCCTCAGGGCCTAGGGAATTCTTTGCTAGGTTGGCTACGTTTGACATACGTTCGTAAGAGCGTGGGGTCATTGACCGTATAAGCATGTCGCCAACATTCTGGCCGCCTTGTGAACTCGTAAGAATAACGCCTAGCTTTTGCAGAGCTTCTTCTTGAGCTATTGGGTCTGTTGTGCTTTTTCCCTTGTAGTATTGTTCTGCGTGTTTCTGAGTATACGCCAAGAAGGCGGGCCCGTACTTGTGCATCCAGTCGATTGGGCTTTCTTGCAGTAGTTGTGAGTTTATAAGCCCGCCTGGAGCGACATTTGTGCTTGTTGTGCTGCTATCGTGAAGAATATGTCCTTGATCTAGTACGCCTATTTGACCGAGAACATCTGCTGCTTGTTTATTCATGCGGCCGCCAAGCGCCCAACGCATGATCGCGGTTATCGCGGTTCCCGCCATTGACACGCCGCGAGCACCTCCACTGCCCCCGCCTGCCACCTTCAACTGCTCTACGAAAGCCATTAACTTATAAAGACCTTCGTTTGATAGGTGCATTGCTTCGCCATACTTAATCTGGCGCATGACAGTTTCCATGTCCTGCACGTTCAGTTTCATGCCTGATGCGGTTACGACTTTTTGCAGTAAACCAGCAGTTTCTGCCATTGCTTTTGGATCGTTTACCTGCTGACGTACCTCCATTACCGCCATTAGGTTACGTACATTGTCTTCCATGTTTCCCTTCATGCCGAGGCGCATGAGGTTATTGGAGACCATTGCGAGCAATGGCACGATCTTGTCTAACGTGTGGTTTGATATATCGGAAGGTGTCGCAGTACCCGCTAAAGCTGCGTTGTACGCTTTAAGAGACGAGTTGTAGTCCATGTATGGCGTATTGTCTGCCATATTACGAGCGCCCGAAAAGACGCCCTGCTCTTTTTGCGAGCCTAGGTTATACGAGCGTAGTTGCATCTGGGCTTGCTGGAGAACTGCTGCTTGATGCACAGACCCCATTAAGCCTTTCTTAACCTCAAACGCACCCCACAAGGCAGCCATCTGTTTTAGTGAGCCGCTAAGACCTGTGACCTCTTTATTGACGCCCGCGACGACTGCGCCGGCTTCTGCTATCTTTGCTGATGATGCCTCAACTGCTGTAGAAGCTTCCAGAGCGGAGGATGCTAGGTTCGTGAAGCCGAGCACACCTGCCGACAACTTAGCTTCCATCGCCATAAGGCTTGTTGATAGCGCGAGGACAGTTTCTTCAAGAGCTGAGACACCGCCTGTGCCAGAAGTTGCTGCTGTTCCCAAGCTCGCCATTTGCTCAGAAAAACCTGCAAGACGCGCATTAACTCGCGTCAATACACCATCCACAGAGTTTAGTTTTTCGATGAAAGCTGCAAGCGGCCCCGAAGCAACGTCCGTCAAGCTCAACTGCATCTTTATGAACATTTCGCTCAAGGGTCACCTCTTAATAAACGTGCAACTTCTTTTGAGAGATCTTCTGGATCCGCCCATACTGCGAGTCGGACTGCTTGCATACTTTCTACTTTGTGCCTGTTCAGCCTTCTTTCAAGCGCTTTAAGATGCAAGCGAATCTGTGCTAATGTGTATCCGGCGATTTCGCTGTTGCTGTGTCCTCCACTTTTGAGGAGTCCGACAATGTCTCCCCATCCTGCGCTGGGGCCGGAGCCACTGGCATCATCGGCAGGACTTTTTTTGCTATCAGATCCATGTTAACGTCAACAATAGCTTTGACGAGACTGATGCCTTCGTCGAGTTGCACTGTGTCCAGGAAGGCGCGTGGCTTACTGATCGCCAATGCTGCAAGCGCGATAACGTTCTCCCCACCCGCTTCGAGAATGGCGGGGATTCGTTGCGCCCAGTCTTTCGAAATCTGAATAGATTTCATTTTCGTGGTTTCGTCGAGTACGTAGCCTACAAGACCTGATTCCGCGAGTGCGTTGACGATGGGTACGAGGTGTTTCGTAACGCTAGGTAGCATACCAAATGTAAACGGCAAGACCGTTAAGGTCTCGCCATTTATGGTTACTGGTATGCCCGATGGGAAAAGTACGTCGAGATCGGACATGATTATATCTTTCTATGGGTTATGGGAAACTGCTTCTTACGCCTTTACGATGTTAAAGAATTGCGAGTAAGGCGCTGCGGCGGTTGGCAACGGACGTAGAGTGTCTTGCAACAGCATACCATCCAACTCAATGGAGTTGTGCTTTGCTTCAATCAGACTCAACATCTTGGTCATGTCCAGAGCTGCTTGGTAGACGTTGCAGACAACGGGCTGGTTGTTGTTTGCGATGTTGAATCCTTGCAAGCGCATCGTGTAGTACTGGATGCCGGACGTGAACGCTTCCACCTTGCCAGTGTAAGCAGCGTAAGCGTAGGCGACGGAAATGCTGACCTGTCCGCCCGAAGTTGGGCCCACTTGGTACGTGTCCACGTAAGCAGGAACGAGAGTTGTTCCTGGCAGAATGGTCAGTGATCCATTTGCTGCGTCCACAGTGTAGTCTGTGTTGAGAACAAGCGCTGCTGCGCCCATGTTCGCGACCAAGGTTGCTCCTGTACCACCGCCTGTTACAGTGGCGGTTGGTGCTGCATAACCAGATCCTGGAGCAGTGACATAAGCGCCTGTTATGACGCCTGCAGCGTTGACGACTGCGAAACCAGTGGCGCCTGTGCCTGGAGTACCGGCAAACGTGATTGCGAGCAGACCCGGGGTGTAGCCAGTGCCGCCTGCGGTTACTGCGACAGAAGCAATCGTTCCCGTCACACCAGCAAGGGTTGCGACGACCGAACTCACGCCCAGGTTTGCCAATGGTACGAGCGAGTTGTTGTATGCTTTTTGCACTTCTGCAGTAACAGTACCAGCGGGAACAGCGCCCGTATCAGTACCCCAGAGGCCAGCAACAAGGTTCTGCTTGCTGCTAAACAGTAGGTTCGCTTTCACTTTGACGTCTGTTTTCGTCGGAGTGTGGGCTGCGGTCATGCGTTGTCCGGAACGGCTTTCTGCAATGTCGTCGAAAGTTTGTGTAGGTGAGATTTCGAACTTGTCAGCGTCGCCAACTTGCAACATCGGGCCTATTGGGCCTCCGTTGATGGAGCGGCGTTGCATAAACAGAGAGCCTTGGAAGAGGCCGTAATTCGCGTCATTGTACATTTGTTTCTCCTTAATAATCTACGTGGTTAAGTTACTCTTCGAATCTACTCTTCTTTACGGGTTGCTCTACCTCTACTTCTTGCGCTTCAACCACGATAACTGCTTCGGCGCGCTGCGCGAGACCTACGCTTTTAAGCCACTCCACTGTCTCTTTAGGGAGCATTACGGTCTGCCCTTTATAGTGCTGAACGTCGCCCTCTTTGTGATCCTGTTGCAGAGTAATTTCTTGTAGCATTTTCTTCTCCTTAGCTGTAAGTCACTACACTATATCGCTGCTCGTATGCGAGCCTTGCTGCTGTTACAGAGTGAAGGCGCTGCCCTTCAAAATTGAATCTGAACTTCGTTGCTGTGGCTTCTACACCTCTTATCGCTTCAACGACAGCGTCTAAAATAGGTAACTGGGCATTTATAAGAGCATCTTGCCCTTGAGTGTTATCCAGGTAAACCATCACTACAAAGATATTCTTTAAACTCAACTGCTTAGGTACGACTCCTCCTTGAATCTTATCCTGTGGAACTGAACCTGCATACGCGATCCATGCTGCTGGTAATGGGATGGACACTGACGTCGGATCTGGGTACGTTGTACTTACAGATGTTCCCGTCGAGTTCGCGAGCTTCGTAACTCCGCTAACCAGAGTGTACAGTTGTTCCATCAAGGATGCGATTGCTGTCAAAGTAAAACACCCATTTCAAGATACATTAACGTTGTTTCGCGTACAAACACTATATCCTCGTCGGTCCAGCCCAGGAACTCACGCGCCACTTGCTTACCCTCTATTCCATTTTGCACAGCGTCGGCGTACTCTGAATCTGAACCTATAGCAAGCGTAAAAGAACCATCTACCTCTTCATGTATAGAGTCCAGCAAATCTCCTGTGTCCCAAAGAAGACCTTGCTCCACATTACCTGCGAGAGTACGTAAAGTCTCTGTCATAGGGCGCCAAGGTGCCCACTCGTTTCCTGCTGGATCCAACTTTGTATTTTGTATCCTGTCTTTTACTTCTGCAACGACATGTGCGCCTATGAAATCGAATACAGGCACGAAATCAAGCGTCCTGTTAAGTATCGCATTTAAGTCCGCGACTGCTAAATTGTGATTCGACGCTATCATGGTTGTAGCGGGTTAAGTCCTACTTGACTTCCAAAAGACGTTGGGTACGCTGTTACAACAATCCACTGCCTTCCCAAATCGTCTACCACATTGTCATTCTGTTTTACGTCCAGTACCTGCCTTGTTATCAGCACCCAGGCAGACATGTCGTTTGTGTTTATTGTCTGCACACCGGCCGGAACTGCTTGCGATCCTGCGTGCCTTGTTCTTCCGGACTGTATGGCGCAGGGCACGTTGCTCGCTGTTACCACAGGCACCATCCTCGAACCATTTGTCGCGTCCGTTACGAGCGTTGATCTGCTGAATATCGCTGTCCTGTTATAGATAAGGTCTGCCATGTTAGCCGTAAAGTTTCGAAACGTAAGGTGCGAGTAAGGTACGCGTATCGTTGTCTATAACAGAGTCCAGGAACCGAGTCATTTGCGTATCGCCTGCCTTAAACGATTTCATATTTGGGCTTGCTGGAGATTCTCCGATTGCTATAATCACATTCGCGCAGGCTTGTTTCACTTGGAAAGGAAGTGCAGCAGCGATATACCCGCCTATGTATGCTACTTTAACCTCGGAATAAGGAACCATCAAAATACCGATCGGGCACCAGATCTGATTTGTATTCTTTTCTATATCACTCGGCTGGACAACAATGTCCTGCCACGAAGGTGCTCCGCCGAAGGCGGTTGTTGCTTGTAGCATTGCGTACTCCTGCATCAGTCCAGGAGGATCTCCGCGCCTTGAGTAAGAAATGCGGCCCATCATTGAGAAAACAGATGCAATAGGGCCTTTACTTACTGTCGCGATGCTTCTATTCTTTGGCAGCCTTACAGTTTGCTCGATAAGCAAACCCGATTCGACTGTTTCATTTGCTGCGTGATTGTTCGCGACTTTTAATAGGATTACGTGTGTGCTGTCTTGTATTGATTCTACTTTGCAAATCTCTGCTGTATTTCCAGTTCTGTTAAGCACGAGTGGGTCGCCAATGGTAAGTACAGGGCCTCCGGTTAGAACAGCGGGTACAAGATCGCCTGCAGCTATTGCTCCAACGAGAGTCCTACTTGCTAGAGGTTGCTGCCTCGTCATGCACAAGGGCGCTCCATTCGCGTCTGGTGTCCACAGCAGGCCTTCATTCCGTTGCAGGTAGGCGTCAATTATGTCCGATGCTCTGCTTACCTGATCTGCTGTCGTTGCTGTAGGCAAGCCTACGCCTGGATAGTCTGCTGATGCGAGATATGTCGTTTGGACAGGCATTTTAAAGTATCAGTCTTGATTCCTGCGCTAATTTTGCATCCAGTAGGTACTGGGCGAGATTGCTTGGTAAGTCATCTGTCTTACCATACTTAAATACGATACTGAACTGTATGGGTTTTCCAGAGGCATCGACCCAATCAGATGAATCTGGAAAAAGCACATGGGGTCTTACAACTACTGTGAACTCTTTTATGTGATGATAGCCACCAACTCGCCATAATACCATTATAAACCCCACTAAATCCCGTTATTAGACGCGCTACGCTTGCGTTTACGGCGTTTAGAAGTGCTGGGTGATGTGTTAGTATCACCCAGCAAACCTAAATCACGCTATTACGTTGGACGTGTAACAGCGACCGCTACGTGAGCGTAGGTCGGGCCCTTGAAGATTATTGTATCAAACTTCAAGCCGACGTACTGGCCGGACAGGTTACCGAGCAAGCCCAACTGGAACAGGCGAGGGTTCGGGTTGTGGTTTGCGCCTGAGATAACGGGACGCTCAACCATCGACTCCATGCAGATCATGGCGAGATAGTTGCTGTTACCTGCACCTGGGGCTGCGAACCCATACGATGTGTCCGATGTTTTGGGCATGTAAGGATCCGGCACCAGCGGGATGATACCTGCTTGCGTAGACAGGGCAGAAACTTTGACGCCTGCCACAACATCCACTTCTTTCAGGTTCAGGTGAGCGGCTTTGGCTTCTTGGTCAATCAAGTCACCCAGTACTGGCGACAGGAAGATAGCTGTTGGCATCACTTCGAAGGACTGGTTGGCGATCATGTTTGCAACAGCAGTTTTCAGGCCGTCGATGATAGATGCGCCCAGGGCGATTTGCAGTTGATTGGTAACCTGCATGAAGGCGCCCATGTAGTCCGTGCTGGTGGGCAAGGACAGACTGGTATCCGCACCACTCCAGATCATCTTTGCTGACTTGATCTGAACAGAGTTCAGGATGTCGGTGATGTCTTTGGCGATGACGTTGGTGAAACGGCCTTGCTGCTCGGTAACCTCTTTGTCGAACAGACCAAAGTTGGTTTGTGCTGCGATCGCTTTGATGAACGCAGGACGTTCCACGCGATTTGGACCGGATGCTACGGCAGCGATGTTGCGTGGGTCGGTCGAAGCTGCTTGAGCGATTGCAATTTGCTCGAAGTAGCGATGCGGGTGACCTGTTGCAGGAATGCCAGCGAAGCGCTGCAACGCGAAGGTTGAACGACGAACAACGTCCGTGATTTCGGTCTCAAAATCAGGCGTTTCGATTGCGCCGTTACCGAGATAGTCGGCTGCGGCTTCCATGGTGATTGCTTTTGCTTCGATTCCGAGTTTCATTGCATTTCTCCTAAATTGTGTGCGATTGTACTTACTGCTGTTTTAAACGAGCGCGCCGGCTGCGCGAAGGTTGATTTTCAGCGAGATTGAATCCACGCTTGACATACCTGCTTTCTTGCAGGCTGCGTCCAACACTGCGACGGTGATACCTTCTGGGCTTTCGGCAAGTCCCAATTTCTTGAGGCCGGCGGCAGCGGACGCGTTCAAGGCTTTCTTCTTGCCTTCATCTTTTGCACCAGCTTCGAGAGCGGCTTTCGCTTTCAGAGCGTCATCCAGCTTGGTTTGCATAGCGGCGAGTTCGTCCTTTTGCTTTGCCTCAGCGGCCAATTTTGCAGCGGCTTCTTGAACTTGCTTTTCAGGAGCAGCGCTTCCGTAGAAGTAACTGTCAAACGTGTTGGGGATCTTACCCATCACTGATTGAGCTTCCATCTGGTCAGCCATCTTGTTCAGGATAGCAGCATGGCCGTTTTCGCTTGCTGCGCCGATACCTGCTGATACCATGTTGGTTGCAGCAGAACGCAGAGCGTCAGCGTGGGGCTTGACGAGCTTCTGCAGGCTTGCAGCTTGCGTCTGATGTTTGAGAGCGGCTTCGGCAGCAAGTGCAGCTTCTTCCGTGAGTTTTTTGTTTGCTGCTTCGAGAGCATCTGCTTTGTCTGCTTTTGCTTGAAGAGCCTTGATTTCTGCTTCGGTCATGGTAGATTCTCCTGTGTCTTTTGATGCGTGGATGGATGTTGATGTAAAGGCCGCCTTATCCTTATAAAGGACTGCTGCACCTGTGAAATCGCAAGCGGTACAAACCCAAGGGTCGGAATTCACACTGGCTACAAACGCTTCTGCTTCATAAGAGAAGCCTAAGAGTTCGCGTTCAGCTTGAATACGCCCGACTTCTGTGGGGAAATCTGCTGCATAGAAAAATCCGGCTATGTGAAGGGGAGTACCTAAAACTTCGTCTACTTCACCAATAAATGCTTCTGTTATGATCCCGATCTTTTGCTTACGATCGTGACCTTTGAAATCTTTTGTGTGGTCTACTGCCATGCCGAGCAAAGAAGGTATAGCTGCTTCCGCTACTGCGGTGGGTATGACAACCTTCTTGGAAGTTGTACCACCTACAGGAAAATCGCTTGCAATATCCAAGCGCGTGAGTACACCTGAGAATGGATGCCTGTTCGGATGGTCAACAACAGTAGGCATCTCAATCGCCATGCTCTCGAAGTGCAGGTGCGTCTTTCTTGCTGCCTTCACATTAAGACCATAACGGTCTGCTTCTACGGCGATGTTTATGCGGCCCTCGATACGCTGGTTATCTGTTATCCCTTTAACAGTGTTAATAGCGTTCGCAGCCATTAAAATGTGTTCACGATCGTGAAGTGGTAGCTTCTTTAATTCTGGGATTGCATAGGCGGTTATGGCACCTGCAGACCATTCCTTTGTACTCATGCCAAGTTCTTTTGCTTTCTTCAGAATCCTTGCGCGGGCCGTTGCTTTCTCGGAATCCGTAAGATCTGCTGTGCGCTCTACCATATCCCAAGCGAGGCGCACATGCGTTTCGTCATGGATAGGCAATTCGCGCTTTGACGGTACGGCGAAGTCGTCCGACGAGAGTGCATCGCGCTGATCTTTTGAAAGTGCCATGATAGTCCTTATTATACGGTATGTTTTAGCGACGTCAAGGATTTATTTAAAGGATATAGACTTAACGCGCTATTGCGGCTTCGCAGACTTTATTGTGCTGGATTGCGTCGATGTTGAGGGTTGCGCAGCGCTTTCCGATTGCGTCCATCCCAAGCTTAAATTCTGCCAAAGCTTTGTCATCTCTGGCAAGGGCCAGCCTGTAGGCATTGTCTTCACGGGTGCTACCTGCGGTGCGGCTTCTTGTTGTACGGGGACATATTGGGGGATGGATTTGCAGCCCAACAAGGGCATTACCAAGAATATCGACATTACCAAGATCTTGAGCATGTTGTTCTCCTGCTGCTGTTAATTTTGCTGCGAAAGTCGCTTGCACTTGAAGGTTGTGCAAGAGCTGGGTTTGCGCTATCTTATCTAGCAGAAGCTGCTTGTCGTCTGCTTTCTTATTGTAGTAGGTTGACGACGCGTAAAGTGTTCCGCCTACAATGCCGGCGGCAAGAAGAAGCGCAATTGCAATCTTTATACCTAACAGGTACGGCGTCAAAAAAGTAGGCATCAATTGCTCCCACGAAGTTTAAACCACGCGCCGATTCCGGTCGCTGTTCCAGCGGCACCTACACCGAAATCGCGCAACGTAAATGTTGCAGGCGATACAATGAGCATTCCGATTGAAACCCCTACGAATGCGAGTACGATAAGCATTGCTGCGACACGCGCGTCGTCCATACCACCATCTTCTGCAGTGAAGCCCTTTTTAACCCAAGAGAAGCCTGTTTCCATTATGAGTTGTCTACAACCTGCAATGGGAAAGAGTCTATACCTTCCATACGGGCCATGAAGAGTCCGAAAGTAACTTTCGACTGAGTAAGCATCTCATCGCCGAGTTGGTCGTAGGTAATGATTTCCTTGCCGCAAAGAGTGCAACCTGCAGAATCTCTGTTGAAGTTTCCCCAATGAGGCATAAGAATACCACTATGCCCCGGAACGTTTAGGATCTCAAATGTTACGATTGGAATTGGATTGCTTGGATCGCGTGGATTGTCTAGATAGTGCTGCCCGCGCTGGCAGGTGTAGATTCCTGGTTTTACAATAGGGATGTAATTTCCGTCTTCTTGAAGATACGCGTGGGTTAGCGTCTTCATGAATGGAGTAGACTCTCCGTCGAATGTAAAGTCACCGAAGATGCCGTCTGCTCCGCGTTTCGTGTATTCGAGAACATTCATGCTTCTAACCTTTCTACGTAGCGCTGCGCGAAAGCGAATATCGTCTGTTGCGTAAGATAGCACTATCTTCCCTTATACGGGAGAGCTCTGTACGGGTTTGATTCGTCAGACCTGGGTATGTAAAGATCCCGTTGCATCTGCACGACGACTGTCTTTACTTCTGATACTTGTTCTGTTAAGTTAGCAATCTTGTCTTGTGTCACCAAGTTGTCCGCGTAGAGGGTAACGCCTGCTGCGAAAACTCCCACAAGAGCTTGCTCTGTAAGACGCGTAAGCATCGGCCTATTTGCTGGCGCTACTTCTTCTGAAAATAGGGCTGCGAAGGGTACGATGTGATGCCAGTCCATGCTTTCTCCTTTAAACGTAACTAAACGGTCGGCCTTCGACCGTTTAGATTACGCGACCACCAATACGTCGAATGCCCCGGCTGCGAGGGTGTTTGCTGCGAGACGCGGTGAAAGCACAACGTCGAAACCCGTCGAAGTGCGATTTGTGACGTAAGCTGTTGCGTCTTGATTCGGCGTCACTGCGACAGCGTAGTTTGCTGGCAGCTCCTTCGAGAAAGTCACAGTGGTTGTAACTGAGAGGCCTGCACCTCCGCCGATAACATTTGCCACTGCTTTTTGGATGCCGAGTGTGACGCGGTCGTCGTTCGATATGTTTGATCCATCGAGAACGCCGACTGTGTGAAAGTTGTTCATGCGAGTGTACTCCTTGTTAAAGAACTACGGAAAGAGGAGGGCCCGTACTGGCGCCCGGATTTGAAACTTAGGTCATTGCGGTTACCATCGCTTGGATCGCAGTTTTATTCGCGCCGGCGCCGATCAGCCCTGCAACGATATTCATTTTGCGATTTGCTGCGTCGATGTCTTGCTTTGCGGACTCCAGTAAGCCTACTGCGTCTGGGCCTACTTTGCCTGCGGCTGCATCTGCGACTGCTGCTGCTGCGATTTCTGCAGTAGTCAGAGCCACTGCTTGAAGAACCGATGCTGTGGTCATAACGTTACTCCTGTTTGATTAACCCTACTGGGTACGATGTGTATTTTGCGCGTTGCTCTGCAGTTCTAATTGTACACTTTATATGAGGAATTGCAAGTCCTTTTATTGAGATATTAAGACTGGGTTATGGCTGGTGGGTCCTTGATTCTAGCCCCTACTCGGGTAGGTACGATTCGGTGCTGCTTCTTTCTTTTTTACATCTGCTGGATTGTCCAGAAGGTCAGCACTACCTGCGTCAGATCCGCGTCGTGCATTGCCGATGGCAATTTGCATGTCGCCATAAGTCTTGTCTGCCCAGTCATTGTCGGAAGGTTCTATGCCGAGTTTGTTAACGCGGAAGTCATTCGGCGTAGTCAGGTTGTTCTGGTAGTAGATCTTGTAGATCTCAGCGAGTTCTTTTTCGTCCTCTCTATCAAGACCGTCGAATTTGAATTCGAGACTGTAGAATCCCATTCCTTTATTTATAGTATGGCGGGTGAAATATGACTGCAAGGATTTTGCGCACGGCCGGATAGCATGTTGCCAGTCTTGCTTCTGCGCAATGTCTGCAATGTCTCCGCTGAAATTAAGCATCGGGTTGAAGTTGAGAACGGACAGGTTGAAGCCTGTTGCGATTTCGTGTATCAAGAACCCTTGCCATTCAAGGTACAGTGCTTTGTCATCCCCGGAATGCAATTTGATAGCGGAAGGTGTTTCCGCTCCACCAACAATGGGCGTCATGCCTTGACCTTCAATCTCGTCGCGCCAGTAGTCGCGAAAGCGCTGAATTGCTGCGTTGTCTGCTGCGCCCATGTACAGCATGTTCGGTGGAGATGCGTTGGATGCTGCGTCACCCGCGAAAGCGCCTACGCCAAGTTGTCGCGAGATGCTCCTCGCTGTTATCTCAAGTGGTCCGTAGCCGTAAGGACTTTCTGATGTTGGGTTGGGTCGGAAGTACACCATGTTTTCGTCAGCAAAGCGAACGCCTGTATCTCCTGCGCCGATTGCGAGTGCGTTCACTTGTTGGTAGTGGTCTTCCTTAATGTTACCTGACCACGAGGGAATTATCTGAATTGACTGCCCGTCCACAGCGTACAAGTTCATCGGGCGGAGTGGATCGCCAGTCAAGCGCTGTTCGTAAACGCCTGCGCTCACTCCAAGGTAGTCTTCCAGCACCTGTTCAGCGAACGTCATAAAGTCATCGTCGTTGTTTGGAGCTTCGAATACAGCGGTCGCCGCAGCAATCTGCCTTTGTAGTTCGCTGTTCATCTTTACGCCCTTTTTCGGGCGTATGTCCCACTGCATCTGCTTGATAGGATCCTTAATTGCGTTGATTGCGCGTCTGGCGTACGGTGTTCGTGTAAGCGTTCGCAGTTTTATAGGCGCTTGCTTGGGAAGAGCACGCCCTTTACTGAAGATGTTGAAAAGGCGCGGGTAAATCTCTGATTCGCGTGATGCGTGATTGTTTTTCGCAAGATAGAGGCCGAAACGCTGCAACAGGGTGGGCTTTTTCATTTTCTTCCTATCGATCCAAAGGTTAAGCCCGAGTCAAAGTTCGGGTCTGTTAGTGCTGTTATTGCCCAGACCAGAGCATCTAGTCTGTTTGGTGATTTTACGTCTATAAGCGGATCCCAGTTGCACAGTTCGTCTTCTAGAATCGGAAAGAAGCCTACGTGATGCACTCTACCTTGTTCATACAGAGCCGAAATAGGCTCTGCGCGTGTTCTTTTTCCGCGGCTTGCGCGTACATCAGTATAAGGTAGGCTTGCGTCGACGGTTCTAAGTACGCTTTCTACAAGAGCTCCGCCGTTGTTGACCTCTGCCACCAGTCTGTCTCCAAGATGCTTGTGGTGCCCTTGGTTAATCGCTACTCTCGCCCACTTATCCGGTGATGCGTGAAGGCTCAAATCGTCCAGAACGTAACAATGCCCGTTTCCGTCTATCCCCGCAACAACAATGCCGGCCTCATCCTTGTCCCCTTCATCATCAACCGACGGATCCAACGCTGTTACAATGCGAACAAGGCTTGGATACTGGCTAACGCGCAAAGAATCTATCATGTCTTGATGCCACAGAGCGCCTGGGTTGTCCAGTAACAGCTCCGCCATGAGTTCTTGCCGGCCTAAACGTGTTCCTTCGTACTTTTTAATGATCTGGGAGAAGAATGACTTCGCCAGGTTGCTTCTGTTGTGGTAAGTTGACCCTCTCGTAATGATAGTGGAGTCATCTTTCATCAAATTCTTGACCAATTTCGTCGGTCTTGGCGTTGTTGTTACGACTGCTTGTGGGTTCTGACCTAACCGCAAGCCAAGTTGCGCCTGATCCCAGGCCTCTTCGTACCGCCAAGCACCCAATTCGTCAGCCCAGATGCCTCCGTGCTGCTTTCCGCGCAAGCGTTCCGGCTCGTCGGCGGTGAAAACAAGGCTTATCGCACCGTTCGGCCATTGTAGCTGCCTTTTTGAGGCGACGTAAACCGGCCTTTCGTCTGGCGGGCAAATCCTAAGTATGCCCGATTCGCCTTCAATCTGAATATCACGGGCGTCAGAAGCTGTTGCACCAATGATATTGACGAATTCGGACGTCTTTATTCTACTTCGTACCCATTCAGCTCCGCAACGCGTCTTACCAAATCCCCGTCCTGCGACGACAAGCCAGGTTGTTTTCTGCCCGGCGACAAATTCTGCTGGCGGTCGCTGGTTTGGTCTTGAGTGCCACGACCAATCGTAGAGAATGTCAGCGCATTCTTCGTCTGTAAGCCCTGCGATCCTCGTTTCGCGCTCGACATAAGGGAGCAGAGCAAAGATTTCAGCATCGCTATACTGGCTTGGATCATCTTTAGGAACTTGTGGTTGTAGCGCACTCGCCGTTGTCTCTGTATTTTCTACCATTTAGATCTTCCGATAAGACTCCATCAACAAGGGTGCCGCGGTAGACGTCCGCGAATATGATTTCTTCATTAAGAGTGATCTTTGGGGCGTCACCTGTCACAATGTGTCCGCCGTATAGACCTTTGGGGCTTCCCCACATTGCATCCAAACACAGAACAAACTGCCCGGGCATCCACATAAGTATAGGACGTCGCTCGCTATTCCATGTCTTGTAGTAGTCTGAGAGGAGTTTCTCGCGCGAGTAGATAAAGGGCCAGTAACCGACATCGTCCGCATAGTGCGGAGCGAAGAACATATCGCCAACCCGCAGGTCAGCTTTCTTTGTTTCGCCAGTCCACTCAATAAGGCGGCAGGGCCAGGTCACTTTATTTCTCCATTCTTGACGAACCCATGCCAGTGCCCCGATTTACTGGAGTCAACAGAGGGCGTAAGCGAGATGCTATCGAAGCCGCCGTGAATCTCCCCATCGAAAGTCGGCGCATCACCAGTTATCTGCCAAACCTGTTCAGACTTGGGTACATGGGTTATGTCGTGGTCATAACTAACACTAATAATATGTGGAGTTGCATGGTCAATCCGCACGCCTAGACGAGCCGGATTTACCATCCCTAATGCTTTGCAGTGTGGGCATACAAACGAAATTCCAGCGATTCCAGTTGTGCCACCAACGCTAAACCAGCGCGGCTCTAAGTCTGTGAGTCTCATGCCTTTACCCACTTTCCGTTTTGGATGAATCCGTGATCCCCGCATCCGCAGAGGAGGCTCGGGCTGAGTGTCAGTGGGTCCTTGGACAACAGCTCCCAAGTTGTGATCGTTCCGGGCTTGAATTCTTTTGACCAAGCGGAGTCTGTAATAGCGATGAACTCGAGACAGTCAGCACCCGACGGAGTCTTGTGTGCAACTTCAATAGCAGCATGTGTATCGTCTTTGAACACCACGATTGTTGCGAAGTGGTTGTCTCCGAGATCTATCATTGGCGAGTGTCCGTTGACGGTGCGGCGATCGAAGGTTCGACTTTTTTATCCAGTACAACCTCTGTGTACTCGCCCTCGATTGCCGGTTTCGGCTTTGGGCCAAGAAGTTTGTTACGTGCTTCACTGACATCGCGGACTTCAACAGTTGATTCCGTGACAGTCGTTTCCTTCCAACCGGCGCGTCTACTGAGCCAGAATTGCGTCATGGTCGGGCTTTCTCCAGTTAGTGCCATCTTTAGGGCGACGTGGGCGACCTTTGCATTGACTTGCGCTGAACCTACTTCGAGTTCGCGCTTATAGTAGAACTTCAAGAGCACAGGGTCTATCAGTAAGGATGCTGAGATGTCTTTTGCAGTCAGGCCAAGGCCAACGAGTTGTGCTACTTGCGTCGCTTGCAGGTTGTTAGGCTGGAAGCCCGGATACTTATCAAGGACTTTTCTTATGGTAGGTGTTGTTGGCTCTCTCCAGTGTTCGCGGGCGTGGTAGATCTCTTCCTTTGATGAGAGTTCTTGAAGTTCGTCACTCGTCAGGTTTAAACGCAGGGCCATAAAATTTTCTTCGTCGTTCGTGGAATTTGCAGTCTGAAACCCATTATAACACATGGACAGGTTTTGTGTTGGGAAAAGTTCTGTGGGAGTTCGCCGAATGGCAGTCCTGGATTGACGGTTGGCGAGGTGGCGTGGCGTGTGTGGAATTTGGAGTGGGGAATGGGTTGCGCCGGTTGGCGGCGTCTGCTTGCATAAGATTGCATAAGGAACCAAACTTGGGTTCTGCCGTCATCTAGGGGAGACGGGCCCGCCGTCCTGTCTGCACCATAATGGTGCGCTGTGTGCCAGTGAGTACTCACTATCACTCGTATATTAGCATATAGTTATTTGCTTAAACGCATATACTATATTATGTAAAATGCGCAGTCGTAAAAAAGCGCACCGAATTGGTGCGCTTTTTGATACGTGGTTCTTACTACTGTGCAGCTGGTGTCGCTTTCATGTAGTAGGTCTTATCACCGTCGCGAACTGACTTAGTGATAAAGACGCCGGCTTTGCCTGCATACTTTGGCGAACGCAGGTCGGACAGCATTGTACGAATATTCACCGGGGTACAGCCTGACTGTTTGCACATTTCTTCAACCGTTAACTTCGCGCCTTCAACTGACAACGTCTCGCGAATAAACTGTTTGGCCGATTTCTTGTGGGCCGGTACAGGTACGCTAACAGCGCCGCCAATCTGCTCGACTAAGCTCTTCATTTCTGGCGACACAGGCAACGCGACGGTTACGGCTTGGGCTGCGGTTTTGGTAGTCTTTTTCATGGTAATTTCTCACTTTCATTTATTTTGCAGACTGCACGATTGCAGCCTGATATTGCCAACGTGGGTTGTAAATATGCCGAATTCAACGGCGGCCATGATTAGGTCATTGTTTACGCGACGAGCCTTCGCGTATCAGACCACTGGGCGGCGGCACCTCAGCTACAAGGTACAGTTACCATTATACCCAAACCTATGCAAAATGCTATAGTCTTGTGCATGTAAAGTGTAACAAATTGTAACAAGGTCTAACGCGCTGGTATATTAAAAGAACGCGCACACGTAGCAAAGACCGTGCCAATGCTGTTTCGGTTAGCGAGTGCTACCAATAGAACCGCCGTTTGGCGGCGCTTGTAGCGGCAGGCGTCAGAACGCTGTTTACGGCGTTTCTAGCACCTAGGTAAGGTACTGGCCGGCGAAGGTGCTCAAGAAAAGCATAATAGAATCAATGGGTTACAAGCCCTTCTGAGTTAGTGGGTCTTTACGCGTGACGAGATCTCGTCACCTCTGTAGATGCGAGCAAGACGCATTCGCATTCGCCAACCGGCGGAGAATAGTTGAGTGATAGGTAAGGTTATTCCGCTTCTGATAGATGACGGAAAGATGACTAGAAGATGACTAGAAGATGACAGTTGGCGAGTGACGAGATATCGTCAACCGGTGACGATAAAATGGCATAAGAGTCTGCTTATATTCCCGTCTTCAAGATACCGCGTCTTCAAGATTGAAAACAGACAAAATCAAAAACAGACAAAAGTTCTATGGGACAAGATTCCGTCTACCTTAGATTGAAAACAGATAAAATAAATTCCGCGGAGTCTGGTTGGGTTAGCACAGTTGCCAGTTGGCGATGACCAGTGTTTGCGCTGCCTTTCTATATACGCGAGCATTCTGTACAGGATGACTTCGCTCTTGAAATGAATCGTTGACGACAGCTAAGAGGCATTAAAGTCGTGACAGTTTTTAAAAATGAAATTAGCTCCTAATACGTAAGCAATCCGCAAATTCGCCAACCGGCAACCCACAACCCACAACCGCTTCTTCTCCACAATCCCCCCCCCAAATCCACAATCTACTATCATAAATCTTCCCAAAACGCAAGACATTTCCGCTCTAACACTTTGCTTTGTAACAGTTCGCGTACTAGAGCAGATTATTTCCCAAAACACGTAAACAAGAACCACCACCAGATTATCATTACTATTCAATAACTTAAACTACTTTTATCCTAACAAACAGTCGCGACAGATTTTTAAATTCCCCACAAAAACAAAAAAACCGTTGTAAGATTGTCATTACCATTCAACAACTTGAAACAGTCCCGCCCTAATAAACCGTCGCCCTTTCAAAAATTTGACCTTTTTAAAAAAAATTTTTCACAACACGTCCCGCGTGTATAGCGACAAAAAGCAGGGACAATAATCCCCTTGCCCTTTGATTTAAAAGGCTTTTTTACCACAATTCTTCCATGTAATTTGCAAATCTGACAGGACGTTTTCCCAGGGCAATCTGTCACGTAACCTACTGATTACAAACAAACTTTTACCGGACCATCCTAAGGATAAAACTTGAGGACACTACATTTCTAACCCATTGATACTACAGCAATTTTCAGCTCCATCCCCCCACTAATAAACCACCATAACCACCATAACCACAGATAAATATCTTATCTTACAGAACAAGCGCAGGGAGATGTGCGTTGCGTATTAAAGCATATCGCACATTCTAAGTCAATGGATTATGTAACACTCAGCTAACCCGTGCAACCAATCCTAATTATTCCCGTTTGTTTAAACGCGCAACAGTAAGTAGATTTGCTGGCCCATGCCATTACATCAACCAGCGGTCGCAAACGCGCCAAACGTGCATATACAGCGCCACAAATGCCAGATTTTAGCCATTCATATATACATGCACTATAAACGCGTTAGACTATTGCATACCCTTATGCAATGTGCAACAATATGTATGACACAAGTTTAGTGTCTTATCTTGGAGTATGAAATGAATCGCAATGATCTTGAATGCTATCTTGGTGGTGTACTTATCGCCATTACGTTAGCAGTACTCCTGTTCATCCACATCTAAGGAGAGCAACATGACAAACGATCGCGCAGCAGATTACCAGCAACAAGCCCACATTCGCATCCAGTATGTGCGTTTGTGGATTATCCGTCATGGTGGCGTAGCATGAGCCGCTTTATTGTAGTAGACATTGCAACTGGTCGTCAAATCGGCGGAATACTTACAACAACTCTGCATTCCGCAAAATGCCTTAGTCCAAGATTGTTTGGCTGGGGCAGATTCAACAGAGTTTTCCCAGCAATTGAATACACGCGTCCAACGATAACTGGTGCGTACCAACAAGCAACCGCAAATCGCTGTATAAGAGAAAACTAATCTACTGTCCCACCTTATCTTAGGTGGGATTAGTACGATTATTTAGAAAGGAAGCCTTTGTTATAATTCCTTTCTCCGTTGTATCTCAGTCGCACTACAACCCACCCGCACCCGTTTTCAAAAACAGACAAAATCAAAAACAGACAAAATCAAAAACAGACAAATTTAAAAACAGATAGCTTGACATCTTGCACAGCCCTGTATAACATGGCAAAACGTAAGCAAAGGATCCTGACAGATGAATCGCGAACAAAGACAACGTGCAAACGCTGAAAGACTGAAAAGAGCGCGGAAGTCGGCATTAAGAGAACGTGAAAGCTTGTTTAAGACGGCCCTTGCTAGACTGGCTCCTGACGATGGAGGAAGGGAAAGAATCGGGTTTACACCTGAGGAGTTGGAGGAGCGTAGGAAGCAATACCAAAAAGACCAGGAAGAGATTGAATACTGGTTAAACTACCTAAAGGAGGTTGAAGAATGAACATACGATACTGTTTCGCAATGTTAGCACTCTTACCTATAACCGCACAAGCACACCCAACGCAGCATCAAGCGAATTGTCTTGCAAAGAACATTTACCATGAGGCCCGCGGACAGTCAATCAAAGGACAAATAGCTGTCGCCGCAGTTACGCTTAACAGAGCCCATGCCCAGCACAAAACGATTTGCGAAATTGTCTACCAACATGCGCAGTTTTCCTGGACTGACCAAAATCTCCCGAAACCCAGACCCGGGCATGTCTGGCGCAACATCAGAGTACTGGCTGTACATCTCATCCGCCAGCGCTACACAGACCCAACGCATGGTGCAGACCATTATCACACTGTAACAAGTAATCCCAGATGGGCGCGTTCAACTCGCATGAAATTCACCGTAAGGATAGGCGCGCACATGTTCTACAAAGAAGTACCAAGAAAACAACCAAACAATCTTGTTGCACAACTATAAAGGAAATCGAAATGCTTGAACACCTAAGTTATCTTGAAATGGCAGAGCTCGTCAACCGCCAATCCGCCATAATCAAAGAGCAGTCACAGCGTCTGCAAGAACTAATCCCGCTCCAGTCACGTTTGGCTTTAGCGATGCACCAAATAACATCGTACCAAGCTGGGATGCAAAAGCAAGATAAGCGTATCGAAGCGCTCAAAGTCTTCATAGCAGAGAAGCTGCATGAAGCAGCGTACAATTTCGACCTATACCAAGACTGTGGGAAAGAACTCAATGCAGCGCTTGCGGAAGTCGAATTCCTGCGAAAAGCTATTGAAGCGAACCACAAATGGCATCAGGACTATGACGAGTATGGTGGTTATCCTGACTCGGACCTGTGTGAGCAGAATACGAAAGCTTTGGTAGTAAAACCCGTTCCAGTAGATTCCCTACAACCAACCGAAAGATACTAACATGAATTGGGAAGTCGTTAAGGTAGTTGCAGCATGGGTAGTGGCGATGTATTTCTGCTACTATATTATAATCGTACGTGATGAAGTAAAGGAGCAAAAGAAAAATGAACTTGAACGTCTTAAACGGACGCAGCAACCCTGAACTGTCCAGCGTCGCAGCAGACGTTCCTGCTGGTGAAGACGTCAAACCGTTAATCGGCGCAATGTTCGCCCTCATGTATGCGGGGAAAGGCATTGGACTTGCAGCTAACCAAGTAGGCGTCTTGAAACGTGTTATCGTTGTTCATGTTGCCGGGATGAAGCAAGCTCTAATCAACCCCGTTATCTCGAAACGCAGCGCTCGCAATACGACAAGCGTAGAAGGATGTTTGTCCTTTCCGGGTAAGACAGTTCCAATGGAACGGAGCAAAGCAATCACCGTACAGGGATTCGATGAAGACTGGACGCCCATCAAGTTTAAGGCGTCGGGCTTGTTCGCGTACTGCATACAACACGAAGTGGACCACCTCAACGGCATTACAATTATATAGGAACCCAAATGATAAACCTTCCTGACCCAATTAGCGGACGCAACTGTCGTGACCCGTACGACACCAGCATCCAACTGTTTGCATACCGTGGCGATCCATCAGGTCGTTATATGAAACTTGAGGATCCGTTCCAACTACCTTTCACTTGGGTTTTCTTGAAGTGGTGCTGGAGACTTGTGTTTGGTTAACCAGTGCAGTCTATCCTAATAAAGACTATTGCAATCTACAAGCATCTTGCGTAACATTATATTCATAGCCACAACATAAATCTAGGAGTAGTATCATGGCAGCAATCGAGAAAAAGAAAATGAATATCCATGTCCCTCAACGGACGTATGACGCAATGCGTTCTGTCATGGACGCACACGGAATGTCTTTCACTGAATTCGCCAATCGCAGTTTGGCAGCTTCCATCGAACAGTACAAGCGTACAGGAGCACTCCCACCGAAGGACAGCATATAATGTTGTCTGGACTGTGGGGCAAGCTCCTAGCCTTACTGGCAAAGCTATTCTCACACAACGGCGCCCGCATTCCCAGCAGGTATGACGATGAGTGAACACCACTACTCCATCACCTTCAGAACATCCCGTGGTCTGAATCAAGAAGAGTCGTCAACCCTCAGCAAGAAACTGACAAACATGTTTCAGCGGGACCCATTCGGCAGATGGAAGCCCGAAAAGCCCGACCCACCTATCGCCACAACCCCATCCCTTGCCCTTGAAGTAGATCCACTACTTGGTTACGACAAAACCTGGCTGATTGCTGCACTCATAGATCATCTCACATTGCAGCGCGTGAGGATTGAAACTGGCGACGCAACTGATTCAACCCTGGAAGACGTCAAATTCAGTATAACTCGCCTGGATGAGTTCGCACTGGAGACAGTACCCGGCCTGGATGATCTTCGTGAAATAGTCGAGAAAGGTCTTTACTAGTGCGACCAGAGTATATTCTGTCAGCATTTGCTAACGTGAGGGTCATTATTTAGGAGAGAGTGATGGACAAGCAACGAGAGGAATTTTTAGTGTGGCATCACTGGGAATTTAATTATCATCCTGATGACATAACAATAACTGAGGAGTTAAGACAGTTGGCGTGGCAGCGTGAACTTGGTTGGCAAGCCGCCAAAGCTGTGATGCAGCCGGATATTGATAGCCTGGCTTCGGATAAAGATGAACTGAATGATTTGGCGGAGAAGCAAGAACAGCAACTCTCCGCAGCCAACCAGCGCAACAAGGAACTGGAAGCAACTCTGAATCAAGTACGAAGCACTTACAATCAGATAATCGCGGAAGATACTGCCACACGAAACGAATACTTGGACGAAATTGCCAAGCTGGAATCAAATATCAATCTGAAACAACAGCAGAATGAATTAGCTGTTGCGTGCATAGAGAGGGAGCATACCAAACTCTCCGCCGACAACCAGCGCATACAGGAACTGCTGGACTTGGTAGAAGTAGTGGAGCGGCGTAACAAGCAACTGGAAGATCGCATACGTGTGGCTGATGCGGAGGAGCCTGTCTACGTACAGGATACAACTTCCCTTTCATTGCGAATCATTCCATATCGGGGTAACGCAACATGGACTACCGGATGGAGAAAGCTCTACCTACACGCGCAAATACCGTCTGAGGTGGAGTTGAAGGCGAAGATTGCCGAACTCGAAGCTATCATCGACAACGCCGCCAACCAGCGTATAGCGGAACTGGAGCAGCGATTAAACTCTTTCCGTGGCATTGAAAAGAGAGAGCGATTGCTGATGGAAAGAGTGGCGGAACTGGAAGAACTTGGCAACAGCAGTCTAGATTTGTTGTGTTTGATGTATTCTTTGTGGGAAGAGGGCCAACCCTGTTATGAGGGCTATGATGAAAAAATAAACGACGGTCTTTTCATCGGTAACGCATTTAAATTAGATGAAGGGGTTGAGAATAAAATCATTGCTATGTTAAACAAACATAGGCCAGTAGTTCATAACCTCACCTAACAA